>Ga0172376_10004575_pt1 | contig 15764 bp, 14 predicted proteins | sample Lak35m_FD_121114 | JGI IMG/M metagenome (GOLD analysis project Ga0172376, IMG submission 121114) | Freshwater microbial communities from Kabuno Bay, South-Kivu, Congo - kab_092012_35m | ecosystem: Environmental > Aquatic > Freshwater > Lake | place: Democratic Republic of the Congo: South-Kivu... | reverse complement strand
CCTTCTTCGATTATGGGCTTGACCCAATCAAAAGATTGTTCTGTGATTAAAAGCATTTATTTCTTTGCCTTAGCTGCACTTATTGCTGCTCTGCGCTTTGCAAGATATCCATCTGAACTATCTTCATCGCCATCATTGTCAATATCACTATCTTCTTCGCCCACCGGATCCATTGATTTTTTTTCTGTCAGTAATCCTGCGCCAAGACGTTCTAGTTCTTGTTCTAAAATCAAACCGATTCGGACACTCATTGATTCTTTTATTAAAGATTTTGCTTGATTGAATTTTTTGGTTACAATTAATTCTAATATTTTTTCAGTTGACATAAGTACTCCTATTTATAATATTTTGAATTTGTACAGGATGTTGCAGTAACAGTTTACTTAATTGTCTAGTTTTGTATTTAAGACCAGAATTATGTATAAAAAATTTAATCTTTGCCGCTTGAGAATTGTTAATGGTTACTGTATTTTTATTTTTAAATCTGATTCGTTTTGGTATTTTTGTGTGTTCTACCAGAGTTAAGAATTCGTAAAATCCTTCATCAAAATATTGAAAAATACCAGAATATTGAGATTTTTTGGTTGTTTTAGACATTACTCTCCACCATCAGCAGATTCTCCTTCGGCCTGTTGTTGCATGGCTAAATCTCTCTGTTGTTGTTCCATTTGTTGTTGTATTTTAATTTCTCGTTCTTGTGCCATTTCCACATCCATTTGGGCCATTTCTTCGTCGGTTTGATTCAAAATTTGTTTTCTAATATATTTGTCTGAAAATAAAGTTCCTGAAGCCTGTTGCATGATTCCTAGCATGTCTACTTTTGTTTTAAGAATTTCCATATTTTTCAACTCGTCAAAATACGAATCTTTATTGAATTTAAAATCAATATAATATTCTATGGTTTTCCAATCCGCTGTAGTCATTATGCCCTTAAGCAGACATTGTTTTTTAAGTAGATCTAAAAACAATTCAGCAAATTTCATTCTCATTCGTTCAATAAATTTAAAGAACTTGACTTCGTCTCGAGTAATCTCTCCCATTCTGCCCATATTAAATCCGTTTTGTGCCTCGAGACGACTGAGTGGAACATTCAAAGAACGAAACAATTTTTTCAACAAATAATCTACGTCTTCTAGTTGACCTAGTTGTTGACCTCCGTCCAAATTAGTGATTTCAGTTCCTCTGCCTCCGTCTCTGCGAGGAATCCAAAAATCTTCTAACATGGAATTATGATTCCAATCGTCTTTTATTTGACCAGTCTTAGGATCATACGACAGTTTGTTTCGATAACGAACCATAAGATCCTTCATATACTGTTCTGCCTTTTGTTTGGGCAAGTTTCCAACATCCACATAAAAAATTCTTCGTTCTGGTGCTCTAGACATTCTGTAAATTACAACTGCGTCTTCAATTTGTCGAAGCATATTAAGAGGTCTGATTGCCTTGTGAAGATATCCCATTACCTTTTTAGTTGTTTGATCTACAATACCAGAATGAATATATGTTATCGAATCAGTAGAAATTTTAAGACCAGTGTTTGTGGTAGGAAGCAAAGAATCTGCTGCCATATCTGTATACAAAAAATGCTCGTCTATATTTTTAATAATATAAATTTGTTTTGTTTCAGTGCCTGTACTTACAGTTTTTAACTCTTTTTCTATTTTTCTGACTTTTGTTATCTTTGTGGGATCGATCGAACGAAGTTCTTGAATTCCTTTTTCGGGTCGATTAGAGTCTATGATGTTGTGAAAATATAATCTACCGTCAATATACCATCGTCTGAAATATTCGTATCCTCTGCTTTTAAAATCCAGCAATTTTAAAATTCCATCGTATTCTTCATTTAACCTTCTTTTGATATTTTCTGAAAGTGGAACTCGGGTCAGGTCTAAACGAACGGAAGATCCGTCTGGTTCAAATACCAAACATTCATTTACAATATCTTCTATTGCCATGTCCACTTCTGGATACAAAGACATGGATCGATATTGTTGAATTGATGTTGCGTCATTACTGTACGCAAGACCACCAAAATCGTAAACAGAGGCCATAAGACCTCCGCTTTCTACTACATAAGTTCCGTCATAAGAATCTGGAGCAACAAAAGAATCTATTCCTGATTTTGGAATAGATCCTGTTGTTCCTTCAGATTGTCGACCAAAAGAAAATCCAAATATTTCAAATGCCATATCATTATGTATAATAGAAAAATTACACGAATATATGATAATCGTACGCTATAGTTAAACTAAATTCAGCAAAACTATCGTAAGAATCGTGAGCCAAATCTATAGGACTTATATTAGAAGGCCAACAACCAAACAATTTTACTTGTCTTGCTGTATTTGGGCCCTGAAATCCACCATGTGTTCCATTTAAATCATCGCCGTAATTTAATAACCAAGCACCTCCAGAGGTTACATTGTGATTTTGTTTGTGAGTTTCTGCATCATCCATCAATTGCATCCACTTTTCTAATTGTCTTCTAATATCTTTTGTACTAGAATCGTAAACCACCATACTCCATTCTCCAAACTGTCTTTCTCCTGAAAATTTTACTACTCGTCCTTGATATGAAACTGGAATTTGACCGATATCAGATCCAGGTAAACTTAAAGCTCGAACATAAATTTTTTCTTGGCCTCCCCATCCTTGTCCTACTGTGCTTGGAAAAGGACAAGTCAAAGTGTATCTATTAGATCTGATTCCTTTAAAGGCATTTCTAAATCCTGTTAATGTGTTTGGATTTTGAGACATTATTTCTCCTTAATTAGTTTCCAAATTTTCTTAATTATTTTCCAAATTGATTACGATATAATTAATAGATCCTGGAACTTTAACTTTAACTGTAGCAACAAAAGTCTTTGCATCTATTACGTTTTGTGTATTGTTTGATTCATCACATATCACTGTAAATTCTGTAAGTCCTCCTTGAGATTGTATATTTTCTAATAGTCCTTCTGCCTGTAATGTAAACAATGTTCGTGTTTCTGTGGTGTTATTATTGAACAAAATTGCACTGGCAAGGGGAAGAAGTTGATTTTTGATAAAAATAATAGTTCTTATAACATTTATACTGAGTAGAGATGAAGTATCTGCTCCATTTGTAATGTCACCAAACAAGAAAGTACCAGATCCTTTAACACTGATGAACGGATTTACATTATTTGAATATAATCTGTCTTGTTGTGCTGTTGTTAGTTTCTTACTAAGACTAACACTATTTAATACTTGTCCTCGTTGAACTCCTGCTGGACTGACCCATCTATTTTCAACGGCATCATTTCGACAAATAATTCCAGCTAGATCTGCAGCAAGTGGTGTACTTATTAGTGATGCAGTTGTAGTATTTGCTGTGGAATTTAAATGTTTCTTGAATCCTGCAGTTGCTATAATATATTCGTTTGCACCGCTAGGAACACTAATTTGAGTATCCGATGACAAATCTCCTGTTATTCCAGCATTTACTATTCCGATAACTGGAGCTTCTGATGTTTCTAATAGACTAACAATATTTACTACGTTTGTTCCGTCTGAGTTAGTGAAGTCTTCACCACTCCACCCAGAGTCACTGTGATACGGTTGAAAAATAACATCGTATCCCAGGTCTGTAGACGCAAAATCTGTAGCACCTGTTAACGGACTGGTCAAACTCGAAGGACTCGGATTGTTTCCGAGTGCGCCAGTGAAACCTTTTCCACTAAATCCAACAACAACAGGAACTCCGTATAACAATACGTTTTGAACACTCCACCAATACGGTCTAAATTTATCTGTTGCACCAAATGTCAGGGTTAAGCCTTGTGTTGCGCCGGCAAGTATACCAACAGTATATGTTGTTCCGTATGGTGAATTTAGTAATCCTATTGCACCGCCAGTAGTTATTCCGTTTGAACCGGAAACTCCGTTCATTATCAAGTCAAATTTATCAGCATTTCCTTCTGTAACACCGATTGCATTTTGAATTAAAGAAGTTACTCGACCAAACCAATTTCCTTGAGATTCTACTCGGATAAATCCATTTTGAATTTCTGTTGCGGTTGCTAACAGTCCTAATTCAGGAGCCCAACAAGCTGCTGTGCTTGTATTTACACCACTTTCAGCTAACGGAATTACAAAAGAAGTATCTGTTAATTTTAATTGAATATTTGGTCGAGATCTTGATGACATTTAGGTCTCCTTTAAATCTAAAACTTTTACGTATTTATATTTTTGCATATTTTCAAAAAAATCTATTTTGTCGGTATAAATCCACCCATCGTTTTGGATCTTCAGTTTGATGTGCCAATAACCAATTATCTTTTCTTGTATCTGCTGAATCAGATTCTAGTGATATCTCAGAAGTTCCGTCTAAAATATAACCAAATGGCAACAAATCTTCTTCTATTTTTTTCATTTCTTGAGAATACATTTCTGTTCTGATATCGGAATCTGTAATATTTTTAAAGAATTCTTGACGAGTCGCCCAAGAAAATAGAACCAGAGTCATGACTAAATCGTCTGTATACCCGTCTTCTGCCTGAAACGACGAATTGTCTGCAATAAAGGTGGTAAGTTCTTCGATAATATCAGAATCTTCAACAATTAATTTATCATTTTCTATAAGATTTTTTAAAACTGCACATCCGACTTTTTTGACTATTTGACTTGTTCTGACTCCTAATTGAAGAGATTTTTGTCTTCCAAAGCCTTCATTTAAAACCTGTCCTTTTCGACCTAAAATATTAGATTTAACTAAATTTTCGTATTCTAAATCTGTATGTAATACATCGGCTACTTGGGCTCCAATGTCGTTTAGTTCTACCATCACATAGGCATTGTTGTATCTGCCAGCAACTGCACGAATAATAGACGGAAATAGTAACGGAGAAACAGTATTATTTCTATATTTTCCTACTACACGATACGGAAATTTAGTTATATCTACAATAGTAAATGCGCTGTAATCTTTTCCTTGTCCACGAGCCACATCTACTACCATAAAATAAATATTAGATCGTCCTTCTTCATTTGGTTCTGGACTCGGTTCTAAAATTGTTAATCCGTCATTAGTTTTAGAAATAGGCTTTTTCCAGACCAAGCTGTTTAATTTTTGAGAAGATATCAGAGTATTGGTTGATCCGATAAAATCACATACGAATTCTTCTTGAAATTGTCGTTCTGAAGAATTTCGTATAGTTTCTTGTTTCCAGTCTTCGTCTCGTAATGGACCTCCTGGATATTTCGGAACCTCATCCCATGTAACTTCCATCGGAACATATTCGTTTTGTTTGCTTTGAGCCCCTTTCCAAAAACGATAAAACATATTTAGGCCCTTTGGAGTAGAAATCATTATGACTCTGGTAGTTTGACCGGCAGTGATTGTAGGATAAACAGAACTAAAAAATTCTTCTGCCACTGTGGTGGGAACGTGTGCGTATTCGTCTAAAAGAATAACATTGTAAGATCCTCCGCGAATTGCACTAGAAGAAGTGGCCGCTGCAATGATTCGAGATCCGTTTTCTAAAACAATAGAGTGCTTGTTCCACTCTCGAACTCCTTGTTGTAACCAAAGAGGCAAATATTCGTATGATAATTTCAACCGTGCAAGAATTTCTCTTGCAGTAGACTGTTTGTTTGCCAGAATGGCAATATTAACACTCTGATTAAATAAAATATAATGTAGTAAATAAGAGGCAACTGTTGTGGTTTTTCCACTTTGTCTTGGAAGTTTTGCTATAACAAATCTATTATTATGAATCATTTCGATCATTTTTTTCTGATACGGATACATGTCGAAAGCAACAAGACCTTTGTCTAACGAAACTACTTTGATGTATTTGGATACAAAATAACTAGGATCTCGGGCACAACGAACATATTCTTCTATTTGTTCTTTAGTGAATTCAATGCGTTGACCTTCTGGTTTAAGGTTTGTGTTTCCTAGATATCCTGGTTTCTTCATTCTTTATCCTCTTCTTCAAAAACTTTTAATGGACTTCTTTCTTTATTGATTAGATTTTGAAGATCACTAGTAGATCCGACATATATTGAGTTGTTTGTTGTATTTTTAACTGTAATCTTTTTAGATTCAGTATTCGACATTTTTTCATGTATATCCATTAGATCTTTGTTCATCTCGCTTAAAGTTCTGATCATATTAGATAATACTTCATATGCTCTAGGAGAATCAGATTCTGTTGCCACTTTTAATATTCCATCCAATGCGGTCATTCCAGTATCAATCAAAGAAGAAATATTACTTCGGGCAGAATTAAAATCTCCTGTTAAATCTGTAGACTCTTTTTCTGGAACCGGCTTAACTATTGAAGTAGTTTCTTCTGGCGTAAATTCAATATTCAGTGCATCTGATATTTTTTCATTACTAGATTTCATGGAGCTCCTTCAGGAGACCAAACAATACTCGATGGGCCGATATCAGCGTCTCCGGTATATCCAATATCCAAAATAAAATTATTTCCAGTCAAACCATCAAACAAATTAATGTCGCTAGTTTCAATAATACCAGTAGTATTAGTTTTTGTGGGAGAATAAATATAACCTTTCATATTGAATTGTAACACAGATACTATTGATCTGCGCTGATCAAATGATCCTTCGTAGTCTTCGTTGATATCTATGTCTAGTAAAATAATAGGAACATCTACTCGTTGATACAATTCATTCATGTTCATGGTAACAGTAAAATCTGGAGTAAAATACGGAGCAATCTGTTCGATTACTTGTAAGTTGTGTTGCATACTTCTGGAAAATACATACAGTGCAAATGTAAAATTATAAGGAGATTCTGAAAACGCTTGTTTTCGAACATTATTAATAATTTTTGTTTTCTTTTGTAATTTATTTATTCTGCGTTGAGGATCGTATTGAATATTTACCAGTTCAAAACCCATTCGAGGTAAATCCATTTGAATATGAGTTTTATCTGTTAGACCACTTTCGTTTATAATTATTTGAATAAATTTTTCTTTAGGACCAAACGATATTGGAACTCTTCTTTTTTCTGTTTGACCGTTTCTTTCCGTCATGGTATATACAGAACTAAACAAAGATCCAAATGCAATAACATGCTTTTTAATAATATCGTCAAATCCGCTTTCTAAAATTTGATTAAACATTAATAATTTCCTTCAGAAAACGGATCAATATCAGTGAAATCGAAAATAGTCATTGTGGATTGTTTCAGATCATTGTTGTCGTTTACGTTTTTGCCGGTAAACGGATCTGTTGGAATTATTCTGTCACTAGATGTTCCTGCCACTCGGAAGTAATATTCTGCACCCGACACACTACCCTTAACTGTTTCGGTTTGACTATAAGAGAAGGTGCCAGCAATTCCAGACAGATACAGTGCGTTCATTGTTGTGCCGTGAATAATATCTACCACGGTAGCAGTTGCTGTTGCGTTTGCTAAAATAGAACCAGGTCCGGTTACTCCCAATACTTGAAATACTAATTCTCCGTCTCGGATTTCATTTGATCCAGTAATAGGACTTCCGTGAATATACGATATGATGGCACGAGTTTTTCTTTCTGTTTCTATGACATCCACATCGGTAACTCCAACATCGATGGTTTCTCCGTCGTATGTGAACAGTTCCAGAGTAAGAGAATATGTGGTTAATCCGCCTAGTTGATAAAATGGAAATTCGTCTTCTACATAATTGATTTCAAATAAAGATTTAGAAAGAGGAAGATATATCAAATCTCCAGCTCGGGGCTTAAGTATTTCTGTTCTTTTAAGTTTTATTTCTTGTTCAAATCTGGTTTTAGATAACAATATAGTGCAACGATCTGTTATTTGTACACCAAATTTTGCAATAACGTCTCGGTTTCCTTGAAAACGATCTACATCTACCAGATACGCCTCTATTGGATATCCTTCGGTAAATTTTGATTCCGGATCTTCTCCAAATATGTTGTCTATATTCAAATAATCTCTAGGAATATACAGAACGTCTCGGCCCATTGCACGAATAGTTTCAATAGTCAATTCGTTAATAAGTTTTTGTTCTCTATCAGAATCGTATGATCTGAAATACGGATTTGTTGCCATACATTATCCTATGAAAAAATCAGAAGGTAATTCGTGTGTTCCTCTTATCTCGTTTTCGATTAATTCTATTTCTTGCATTGCCTCTTGTTGAATTGCAGCGCCTCGGGTAGTGATTCCACCAAGCAACTGAACTCCATCAAATTTTGCCATGTTTGCTCCCCATTGTCGTTTAATTAGTGCAGTAACATATTTTTTCAATAATCTGTCGTCGTATATTTCAGTGTACTTGTCTGGATCCAGTGCAGCATAGGCCTCAATAACCATAACTGCTCCTGCTGTTATGTCTTCCATAGTTCCGTCAATATAAATTCTGTTTTTAACTTTACTGAATCTTATGGCTTTTTCTGGAGCAAAAAATTGTTCAATTAAATTAATATATCGTTTTGTTGCGCTGTATTGAGGAAGACCTAGTGAGGATTGAGACGCCAGTCCTCTATTGATTCCAAAATAATCTGTTAGGGCAAGTTGATATCTGATGTCAAACATATTAATGTTAGCAAAATTACTAAAACGAAATAATTTTACGACACTTACTATGGTTGTTCCATCGGGCCCATCTCCGGTTATGCCGGTAGGATTAGATAAGGTTTCTGTGTCGATATATCGTTTTTGTATATTATCTTCAGTCATAGTATGACGAAAATACACCTTTTCTACTCCGTCAAAGTGTCGTTCTGCAAACATTTCTAGTGCGTCGTCTACGCGATCCAGACATTGTTCGTGGTCTACATTGATGTCTATTACAGGATGACCTAATGCCCTGAGTGCGTATTTGATAATTTTGTCTTTTGAGTTAATATTTCCCATTATTGCTCCAATTTATTTATAAGGAGCTGGGCCTTCACTTGAAAATATTTAACTCTTAGAATCTTCTGGCATGGTTACTGGAACCGAGTTTAATTCTTCAAATTTCATCTTTTCGATATAGGCTCGACGAGTAACTGGTGCAACAGATTCTTCTGGTGCAGATTCTTTATAATTAGAGAATCCAGGCATTTGAAGAGGACAGCTAAGTTTTGGATAATCTAATTTACTGTATTCGTCTGCAGTGCCGTTTAACCAAGTAAGAGGCTTATCTCCACAACCACACCCTCCACAAAAGAATTTTCCTGGTGTCGCACTTGTTTGTAAGTATTCACAAGCAGGCAATACTCCACCCGATTCTCTATTTCCAAAACAACTCAATACTCGTAATTGTTTTAAGGGAATGTTTACTTTTTCGCTGTTAACTCCTTTAGAAGCTATTGCACTGATAAAACTTGTTGCCATTCCAAATCCTTTTGCAATCGGATTTGAAGGCGTCACTTCTCGTTTTTTAAATTCTTGATCCATATTATAACCTTTTTGTTTTACCCAAACAGGAACACTACGAGTATTTATATCAGAAACGGGTTCAGGAACACTACGAGTATTTATATCAGAAACGGGTTTAATCAAATGTTCAATTGTAATTTCCTTTACTGCTTTTGTTGACGGACAATCCGAGCCAGTGCAGGATTTTTTAGAGTTTTTATTTTTATTGCAACCACATCCCATATTATATTAACGGAATAGTTTTTACAAGTAAACAATTAGATTCAAGTCGTGGATCAACTAATGCAATATTTCCATCGGGAAATCCCATACCGTACAGATATTTTAGGGTTAAATCTTTGACATTAGGATATCGGGATCTTTCTGCATTAAAGACAGTAGAAGAAGTAAAAATATGATTTTTATTAACAAGCATAGAATTTATTTTAGTTCGTAAAGATAAACTTTGTAAATATTTTTTGTGTAAAAATTTTAATTCCACAATAGAAGGAATTGTCCAATCTAAAAATATATTTGTATTATCGAATATTTCTGGTAAATTTATTTTAGGGTTAAATTTATTTCCTTCATTTCTATTATATTGACCACTAAATGCAGAAGTTTTACTGGACAATGATATATTTTTGGAAAAAGTATACGGTTCTAGTGTTGGATATATTATAATAGCATATTGAGACGAATCAGAAGACGAATAAACATTTAATCCGTCTGATAATGAAATTCCTGATGGTGTATAGGTTCCAACGTAGATAGAATTCCATATAGTAGCTCCGGGCTTAAGCGAAGAAAATACAGAACTAGAAACTCCCGTTGATTGCCAGTTTCCTTGTGTATTTTTAATATACGAATCAATATATCCGGAAACACAATCTGTTTTTGGTGTAAACAAGCCGTAACAATTAGTTTCTAGTTTAACATCACAATACGGTATTCTTGAATCAGAATTTTCTGTGTAATTATAACAAGCTCCCCACGCCACTTCAGCGTCGTTTAATGAAAGTATATCAGAAGCACTCAAAGGCATTATCTATTCCTCGGATTTTTATCTTCACAACTTTCGAGTATCCGAATACGATTTAAAGCAGGAATATAGATCGTCTCTAAATACGGAAAATATTGTCCTCCTGTTGCAAAACAACTATGATATCCGTATTCTCCTGTTGAACCAATCAAGTTATTTCCTTTACAACAAAGACCTTGATTTTGTAATATATCAGAATCAATTGCTTCGCCGATTCTACTTCGAAACTGAATACTCATATACAATCTCCTATACTCGATATAGTAAAAGTTATACTATTATTTATGTATTTTTTATTAATATCCCGTTTTTGGAGGGTTGGTAGTTGATGAATTTGAATATTTTGGTGAACTGATATCAGACAGAGTTTTGGGTGATGCATAGTTCGGTTGCCATAAAGTATAAGTAACATTACTATTTATATATTGTTCTGTTGATATTGCATTATTTATTGAAGGTAATTGAGTTGAAGGTTCCGGAGTTGTGGGACAATCTCCGCAACTAATTCCTATTTGCCATGCAGTCGCCTGTTGCTTACCAGCAGAACATCCTGCCAGATTCCATAATCTTATCTTTTTATACCAAAGATCAGTTGGATCAGTTATTTCTACATCATTTTCAGTTACTGTAACAGTTTTTCGGAACGCCGCTGACACTGTGCCCGCCGGGGCCCGAATACAACGTGTATCAAATAATATTGCTGGGGTATAACTAATTCCATCAGAATACCATGGATGCTCCGGTTCTAGAACAAAGGTTTTATAGTTGGATTTATATCTTGCATCTTCTGAGCCTCGTATTAAATTTTGCTTACTTGAATCCGAATCTTTTGTTTTTAGAATTAACCATCTATCTGGTATATTATATGGTGTATAAGAAAAACAGAAACTGCCTTGAGAAACTCCTTCTGCTGACTTGGTCCAAGTCAAAGAAGACAAATCTATTGTTTGTTCAGAAAAAGCGACACCAGATCCAGATTTACTTATACTACTATTACATCCTATAGCAGAAGACTTGTATGTAAAACAGTCACAATTAACATCTCCGCATGTTTCTCCAATACCAACAAAAATTCCTTCAAGTACATCTATACATGTTTGATATGTGGTTTGTAGACATATATCCTTATTTACGCAACACGCACCAGTAATTCCAGAAAAAGGATTACATGAACTGTCGCTACACGACTTGTTTGTCCAAGTTCCGTTAAGCATGTCACATTCTGATTCGGTATACCGATCCAAACAGGTTGCACCAACACAACACGAACCAGTCGTGTTACTACAAGGATCCCAACATTCGAACGCATTGCAACCAGAAGATCCAGTTTGTTCTGGGCTCCACCATCTGCCTCCGTATTTTGTGCATAAAAATTTAGATACTCCGTCTCGGCAAACTCCGTTTGCACAACAAGAACCTTCATCAAATATTTCAGTTTCAATGGAACACGATTCTAAACAAAATTGTTTTCCAGCAGCTTTACAATCTGCTCGATAAACATAATTATTACACGATATTCCCGTTGTGTCATAACAAGAACCAATATCCCAATCAGATTGACATGTTATTGGAGATGCCTTATATCCTCTTCCGAATATTGTTGCTGTCCAATTTTCTCCGTTATTTTTTGTTGTTAGTCCGATAACAGTTTCGCCGCAACCCAAGTAATTATTACCCGCTTCAAACCAAACATTTTCTGGGAATTTCCAAATGTAATCCGATTTTGTAATAAGAGTAATAGATTGAATAGTTCCAGTAGTTCCTGGTGCGCCACTAATTCCTGTAAATCCCATTATGCCGTTCGGAGTATTGATGTAAAATAATCCACCACTAGACACGTCGATGTATTGTCCACTTGAACCTCGAGCAGCAGATGGAATATGTACTATATTAGTTTTAGAAGATATAACAGTATTTAAATCAAAATAATTGTTATTTTTGTATCTGAAAAATGTCGAACCTGCAAGAGTTATTCCGGCAAGTCTATCTGAACCAGTTATACTTGAAAAGTAAACCAATTCTGCGGAAGTGAATCCAGTTGCATTATACGGAGTCGACGAAGAAGTAAATATAATCTGATCTGAAGTGGTTTTTACACTCAATGCATCCACATATGATGTTATAGTTTTAAATTGAAAAGTTAAACCGGCTGTAGTTTGAGTTATTCCTGCAAATAACGAATTAGAACCTAAAGTTATTGCCCGAACTCCATAGAAACTTGAAAGAGTGGCACCAATTATACTTGGTGCATTAAATTCAAGGGTAGAATCGTCATTTAATCCAAAAATTAAATTTCCCCACGGATTTTTTGTTTGAGTTACAGAAGAAATATAAGATGCAGTATTTCCTTTTGTTAACTCACCACAACCAGTTGCGTCTGGTCCGGTGTTACCTGTATTTCCTCGTGGACCGATTGGACCAATAGAACCGGTTGAACCGTCTGCAAGTATTGAACTGGATCCGATAATACTCATAGTTAATTATTTATCATGACGGACAATCGTCACAGGTTCGATTAAATCCTAAAAATATACCTTTAGAAGTATGACACTGTTGTGGAGTTTGATCTTCGAGACAACTATCGTTCTGACAACACGGACCAGTAAAATATTTACAACAATCTTCACCACCTACGCTCCCGCCGCCATCGGTCGATTGGGTGACTGTTATGGTTTTTGTATTATTAGTATCCTGGGTTTCTGTAATTGTTACTGTTCCAGATCGCTCGAACCCTGTATCATTTGCTAGGACTCTAATTGTAACCGAATTTACAGTCCCATTCAACGGAGTTACAGTAATCCACAAATCATTAATAGAAGAATTCCAATTACAAACTGTAGACGCACCACTCAATGGTACTGATCGACTTTCTGCATTTTTTAAAAAGTTCAATGTAACCGGAGCGGTATTGATCGTATTACAACTTTCGTCACAATTATCCGGACATGGTTCGTCTGTCCATGTACCTCCCACTGATTCACACTCTAATCGTTCTGATATGAAACACGCAGAACCTTGAAGTTTGCAACATCCAGTGTTTCCGTTAAATAGACACTGATCACAATTGATGCTGGTATTTTTTGCATACAAATTTACTAACCAAGAATTTCCTGAAACAACAGGATAATTTGGAGTCCAATTTGGGAACCACCATTGATTCAACCATTCAGGCAGAAGCGTAACTTCTCCCCAAATAAAGGCCTGACTGGATGTAAAGTTAGGAATCAGAGGCAAAAAGAAAGTACTTTCGTCATCCCAGTCCTCAAATTCTCCGCCTTGAGGGGACGACAGATTGTTAAATACCCTGTGTTGAACTTGATTCAATCCATTAGGAAAATATATTGTTTTACTTAAATTTTTGGATGTATCTGGATCGAAATCGGGATTTCGATAATGTGTCTGCATGGGTTCATCTATTGTGGCATTACTGTTATGTTTCCATTCTGTTCCATCCCATACAAGTACTTTTGCAAGAGTATTGTAACTCCAAGTAGTTAACTGGTTTTCCGACTGCCAAGGAAATGGTGACGTACCCGATACGTTGCCGATATGATACGATGTAAACGGCCAAGATTTTTGATAAAATATAGGACTTTCTAACGAACAATCTATCTGACACGGATGCCAAGTTACTCCTAAAGTGATACTTTCACATGATATCGTCTCAGTAGTATCATGCGGCTGTAATTGTAGATTGTTCTTGGGCCAGTGTTTATTTTCTATATCAGTTAATTTTTTATTGTATCTTGGTCCCCAACAAAAAACTCGTCTTTTAGTTTGGATTGTATCTGTTTGATTTTGTTTATTGTACGACAATACAGCACAACTGTTTCCACTAGAACCAGCAGATATCCATTCCCATGATGCGTTTTGTATAATCTCTGTGGTACCCTCAATTAGTTTTGCAATATTCTGAGCTGATAAAACAAATATATTAGGCATTTCTTCTGTGCCGCCGTTCCAGATAGGATGTTCAGAATGACCAAACGTGACTTCAGTTCTGAAACAACTAGTAAATCCAGTAGAAAGAAAAGGATCGCAGATATACGGATTAACTATAAGAGGTTCATTCCCGGGATTTGCCTCATCACCAGGAGCACTACACCATCTGCATATGTCATTGTATACATCAGGATATCGGAATTCTACGACTGTTTCTGGACCGCCGGGAGCTTGCGGCGGTTGAATGCCAGTCAATCCTATTTCGTATACAAAATCTTTCAGGGAGTATAATAGTTTTGAAATCGCCGTGGTTGGGATTTCAGTAGTAGAAATTTTGGGATTTAAGAAAAAGTTACCAATTTCATTTATTGTCAATTCTTCAGTAGACCAGTTATCTCCTGCAGAAATATTAGCCGCATTAGAACCAGAAAACTGAAACAACCATTCAATTTTTTCTCGTCTATGTGTATTGAGATTTTCTCGTAACTCATTCCAGTCATTTCTAGGGTACTCAACTAAATCATCGATAGTATTCTCTAGTCGGGCAAGAGAAACTAATCCGTGTTGATTTCCTAATGAAACTTGTTTGAAATATACTTGAGACGGACTCAGACGATCTTCGTTACATACGTGTCCTGTCCATCCCAGATATCCTTCCCATTCTCTGTCTCTACAAATATATTGTCCACTAAATCCATCACATCCAGTAAATCCTTTAAGAAATTTAGTCCCATATATCTGATGTGCAGCCCGCCAAATTAACAGATCTGGTCTAACTCCAAAAACTCCTTTAGGAACATCTTGATAATTTGCCTGCCATGTTGTTCCGGTTGGTATCCCAAATTCACCAAATCCTTCACTGACTCTGAAATAGTTCATTCCAAACGATCTGTAACCTTTTGGATTGGTCCAGACTGTGGCAAATATATCTCCTTCCGATGTGGTTCCCATTTCAGCAACAGTTCCTGCTGCAGATTTATTTCCACTGATGTAAAACGGTTTATTTGTCCAGTCGCCAGTCATCGGAAACAAAATTGTGTTGGCTTTAGCTAGATTTCCGGCTTGAAGAAATCCTAGAGAATCACTTTGTTTAGATTTTTCCCACAAAATTATATCAGACGGCCAAGGAATATTTGGATCTGGAGTTGTACTACCAAAATTAGTATACGAAACAGTACATCCTTTCCATGTTTGAATACATCCTCCACTGTTTATAATTGCACCATACGATTGACCGTGTGCCACTTGAAGATAATCTGGTTGTTGACCAGGAGCACCTGCAGGGGCGTATTCGTATCTGATTCGATTTGGAATTGCCCCTCCGGATACTCCAATAAATGCATCATATGTTGTTCCGTGTCTCCAATGATTTAACAGATATAACGAGCCGTACGGATTTGTTGATATCATTCGAACTGGACTAGTTCCCAT
>Ga0172376_10004567_pt1 | contig 15782 bp, 13 predicted proteins | sample Lak35m_FD_121114 | JGI IMG/M metagenome (GOLD analysis project Ga0172376, IMG submission 121114) | Freshwater microbial communities from Kabuno Bay, South-Kivu, Congo - kab_092012_35m | ecosystem: Environmental > Aquatic > Freshwater > Lake | place: Democratic Republic of the Congo: South-Kivu... | reverse complement strand
TATCTAATCATTGATTCTGAATGTTCAGATTTTGAGCGTTTTCATATAAACTTGCGATATACAACACATACAGTCAGAATATCCTCTTTGAGAAAAGGAGACATCATTCTCTTGTTTCCTCATGATGCTTTGAAAGAATCAGGGAATATTCAAGGACATATTCATAAAGGAGTCATCAAGAATATTCAAGAAGACAGCATCACGATAAGTTTGAGAAATAAACATGCAAGTAAGGATCATTTTCTCAATGAAGAGACGCTTTGGTGCATAGAAGCCGATGGAGGAAATGAGTCTCTATTCTCGGGCATACTACGATCAATGGGAGATTTCATGCGAGCAGATAAAGACAAAAGATCTGTAATACTCGGCAAGAGAAGACCCCGTATATCTGAGCCATATTCTGGCGACTTACCTGACTTTTTACATGAAACACAACAAGCGCTATTGAGAAAGATTCTTGGATGCAAGGATTATTTCTTGGTACAAGGTCCACCCGGTACAGGTAAGACATCTGCGCTGATCAGTACGCTCACAAAAGTACTTCATGAAGATCCAACAGAGAATATTATGCTCTGTGCATTCACCAATCGAGCAGTTGATGAATTATGCGCAGTTGTTAAAAAACTTGGGATACCCTTCCTAAGACTTGGAAGTAAACAAGCGACTGCCTTCCCGGAAGAATCTCTGCAATCATTTGCAGAACAGTTATCAGTTGAGGAATTACGTGATTTTTTGAAGTCCAATCGGATTATCATTTCTACTGTCTCAACAGTACATACACATACTGAAATTCACGATTGGTGTGCAATCACGACAATGATCATTGATGAAGCTTCGCAATTACTTGAACCGCAATTATCCGGTATCCTGACTCATGCGAATAGATTCATTTTGATTGGCGATGAACGACAATTACCAGCAGTCATCACGCAAGATATGAATGGCACAACTGTGAATCATCCCCTCTTTGCTGAAATTGGACTCACTGATTTTAGAATGTCATTATTCGAACGATTATTAAGACAATGCATGAAGCATGGAGATAATCATGCCTTTGGTATGCTCACAATGCAAGCAAGAATGCATGAAGATATTTCGAGCATTGTCAGCACTATGAATTATGATGATAAATTAATGGTCATGAATCCTTGGCAGAGTTCTGAATATGATATTCCGCTTCCCGCATATCCTCGATTGACATGGATTTCAACATATCCCGAATTTCAATATAAAATTCATAAAGCTGAAGCACAATTATCCATTGACCTTGCATTGGAAGCAATGAATAGTGGGAACTGTGATTCAATTGGAATCATCACACCATTCCGATCACAGATCGCACTCATTCAATCGCTCATACCGGAATATGCGAAAGATATCATTACTGTTGATACCGTTGAGCGTTTTCAAGGTAGTGAACGAGATCTGATCATCATATCACTGGCAATTCACAATGTGCATCATATGAAGGGCATTGAATCTATTGTGGAAATTCAGGGTGAAATCATCGATAGGAAATTAAATGTGGCATTGACAAGAGCAAGAAAGCAATGTATCATCTTGGGCGCACCATCGGCATTATACCATGATTCTCCCTATCATACACTTTGGAAAACACTCAACAATGCACATTAATACTGCCGAGCCCCAAAGATAGCAGTTCCTATTCGTACATGCGTTGCACCTTCTTGAATTGCAATGGAAAAGTCATCACTCATCCCCATCGAACATACATTCCATTCTTGTTGCTCAGGAATATATCCATAGACTTGTTCATGCAATGTCCGCAATTGCGAAAACTCTTTTATCAATTGCTTTGTATCTTCTGTCGCGGTCGGTATAGTCATCAATCCTCGCAATCGAAGATATTTCAATTCAATGATTTTTTCAAGATAGTCCTGTATGGCATCAGGATGAATTCCCGATTTCGACATTTCACCTGAAGTATTGATCTGAATCAGTATATCTGTTCTCTTTCCCGCTTTTTCTGATAATCTATTGATCTCTTCTGCCACAGATATGGTTGAACAAGAATGAATCATCGAGGCATGAGGAATGATATACTTTATCTTATTTGATTGAAGAGATCCAATGAAATGCCATTCAGGAGAAAAATAAGATTCTTGTGCTTCTGAAATTTTGTTCCTGAATTCTTGAGCATAATTTTCGCCAAAAACCCTGGCACCGGCTTCCCATGCATGTGTGATGGCATGCAGTGGATGCATTTTTGAAACGGCAACAATTGTTACAGAATCAGGATTTCGATCACAAGCAATTGCACATTCAGCTACTTCATGACTAATTTTTTTCCAGTTTTCAGAAATGGAAGTATGTTCGGACATATCAAAGTCCTTCTTTGATTTTGCGTGCAAGGGTTAGCACCGCATTCACATAGTCATTGCTATTATTATAGTGATAAACAGCCTTTTCATGATCTTTGAGATTGGGTCCCCAGCCATTTGTTTTCAGATAATTCGCAATGCTATGTATGGCATCTTCACTGGAAAACAAATCTCTATCACCATCTTTGTCTCCATCAACAGACCAACGCACATAGCTTGAAGGTAAAAATTGACTCCAACCAAATGCACCTGCAGTTGAGCCATATAAAGTCGTATAGTCTTTATGGTATTGTTTTCTAATCGTATCCAATGCCAAAATTTCACCGAAAGCCCATTTTGCTTTTTTCTCTGCTCTGGCAATGATGCGTTTATCCAATGAATCTAATTCAGAAGGATTGGGTGGAGGATTTTCAGCACGTAAAGCTTGTTTGTTTTTCTCAATGTTTTCAGGTTCAGCAGCCAATGCAATCGTGAAGAATACACTTGGAACATAATATTTCCCTGTATAAGAACCGAATTTTGTTTCGACCCACAAAATAGAAGTGATTACCTCGGATGGGACGCCATATTCTCTCTCGGCATTTACTAATATCGCTTTATGCTCTTTGTAAAATGCGATGGAAGATGACACTGCTTTTGGAGAGAAATTATGCGAATAATCGACTTTTTTACGATATCCCGTAACATTGATTTTGACAAGGCTTTCTTCAAATTTCAACTTAGGGTCTTGGAGAAAAGTCAACAATGAAGTTGTATCCAAGCCTGCATCAAGGAGTGGATCAATAAGAGGAGCAAATGGTGAAGTCAAAAGGAATGAGTGTTCTCTCAAAAAAGCAGAACGCTCTGCAAGTTTTTTACCTGCAGGTGATAATTCTCCCGACTCAGACATCGGCTCGGATGATGTACATCCAATGAGACTTACGATGAGAATCATCAAGACAAATGTGCTGATGGATAGTATTATCCCAAATCGCTCTTTATTCTGTTTCAACTGTTGCTCCGAATACATACTCTATTCAATAGTTCCAAGCAATAGAAGTGCCAATGAATGGATTAGACATAAAAAAAGGCATCGAAAAACGATGCCTTGATGTGATCCCAACGGGATTCGAACCCGTACTGCCACCTTGAAAGGGTGGTGACCTAACCATTAGTCGATGGGACCGCGCTGTAAAAACAGATTGCAAAGATAGAGACTTTTCTGAATTCACCCAAACGGAATTTCTCTAACATCTATCATTATTCTTGAACAGTGATTCAAAATTGGGTAAAAACAGTAGTTTTCGACATGAAACACACACATACTACTCGAATTTCACTGGCAGAGTTTCTGGTTTTATCGGAAAAGCATATAGTATTCGATGTCAGAAGTGAGTCTGAATATGCCCATGCGCATATTCCTGGTGCATTGAGTTTGCCTATTTTTTCTGATTCCGAAAGAGCAGAAATCGGCACTACATATAAGCAAATTTCCAAAGAGTCCGCCATTGAATTGGGCTTCCGATACTTTGGCCCTAAACTCAATGACTATATTAAGATCGTACAATCTCATGGAATTCAGAAGGATGCAACAATCCTCATTCATTGTTGGCGAGGCGGAATGAGAAGCGAAGCCATGGCATGGCTTATGAATTTTTATGGATTTGATGCTCTCGTTTTAGAAGGTGGATACAAATCATATAGGAATCATGTATTGTCAATATTCAATACTGCACTTCCCGCTTTGATTCTGGGTGGTTATACAGGTTCCGGCAAAACTGAAATTTTGCATGAGCTTCTACAAATGCATGAGCCTATTCTCGATTTGGAAGGGATTGCATATCATCGAGGTTCATCATTTGGATCTATTGGATGTCCGGAACAAACTTCACAGGAATTTTTCGAAAATCGGCTTGCTCATGCATATCCACCTGAATCTATAGATTGTATATGGATAGAAGATGAAAGTAGAAAGATTGGACGGAATATTATACCACAGCAATTACATGCGAGTATTCGAACAAGACCTCTCATATTCATAGATATACCTCGAGAAGCACGATTGCACTGGCTAGTCGACCAATACATACAATATGATATCGAATTACTTGCTCAAGCAATTCATAGAATCGGAAAACGCTTGGGGGGATTACACATGTCGAAAGCTCTTTCTGCTTTGGAGAGCAAAGATCTTTATGGCTGTTTTGACATCGCATTGCAGTATTATGATGATACATATGCATATGGACTTTCAAAAAGAGATCAATCATTGATTCATCGATTGGAATTGCAAGAGGTGAATCATCATGCGAATGCAGAGGCCATTCTTGAGTTTTCAACTTCTATAAAAAAAGGAATGCATCAATGATACATTCCTTAGAATTTCATCTCAATCACAAGAGAATCAGGTTCCCTCTTGATAATTGGTTGCATAATCAATTTGCTCTTGTGTGAGTCTATCAACAAAAAGACCCATTGTTTTCAATTTGAGTTCTGCGATATATTCATCTTGCTCCACAGGAATATCAATCACTTCGACGGACAATTTCTGTCCCGCTCTATGGGATTCTACCAATTTGACATGGCAGAGGAATTGATTCGCGAATGACATGTCCATAACTTCTGATGGATGTCCTTCTGCTGCTGCCAAATTTACGAGTCTTCCTTCAGCAAGCACATAAATTCTGTGACCATTTTTCAATGTATACTCTTCGCAATTTTGACGAATGGTACGTTTCTTCACAGAAATTTCTTCCAATTCACCAATATTGATTTCGCAGTCATAATGTCCTGTATTGCAGACAATCGCACCATCTCTCATAGATTCAAAATGATGCTTGCGAATGATATCTTTCATACCTGTTGCAGTACAGAAAATATCACCAATTTTTGCAGCTTCATCCATTGTCTTGACTTCATATCCTTCAAGTACACCTTTGATGGCTGCAGTTGCCTTCACTTCCGTAATGATCACATTTGAGCCCATACCTGATGCTCTTTTCGCAACACCTGCACCGCAATGTCCATGTCCTGCCACAACAAAGTTCTTACCAGCGAGCATAACACTTGTTGCGCGAAGGATACCATCAAGAGTTGATTGACCTGTTCCATATACATTGTCAAAATCCCATTTGGTTTCAGCATCATTCACAGCAAATACGGGATAATACAATTTACCATCTGCAGAACGAGCGCGTAAACGATGTACACCGGTGGTTGTTTCTTCGGTACCACCAATCACATCATTCTTTGCATATTCAATCATTTTTTCATGAACGGTATTGATCAAATCACATCCATCATCCAGAGTAAGATGTGGTCTATTGTCGAGCGTGCGATCAATACACCAGTAAAAATCTTCATGATTACCATGCCATGCATATATGGAAATTCCTGCTTCTGCAAGTGCGGCGGCTACTGCATCATTTGTTGACAAAGGATTGCAACCTGACCAATACACTTCAGCACCAGCTGCTTTGAATGTTTCAATCAAGACTGCAGTTTCTTTTGTTACATGCAAACAACCTGCAAGGCGATAGCCTGCGAAAGGTTTTGTCTTTTCAAATTCTTTACGAAAATGCATCATGACAGGCATATTTGCTTCTGCCCAATCAATCAATTTTCTCCCCTCTTCAGCGAGAGAAATATCACGAACACAATATGAACCCTGCACTTCGCTGAAAGAACCTTGTTCATGTTTCTGTGGGATATTGAGTGTTTCTACAGACATTGTATACAACTATAAAAAGTGAAAAAATTCAGTTTACGAAAGCGATGAAAACAATGGAACCAAGTCCAACTGTTCCCACGGGAATTCATTTCTTCCAAAATGACCATAAGCGGCTGAGGCACGATAGATAGGTCTTTGCAATTGCAAGCGATCAATGATGCCTTTGGGTGATAAATCTATATGTTTTAAGATGAATTGACTAAGCACTTCCGATGCAATGGTGCCGGTTCCATGCATGTCAACAAGCAAAGAGACAGGTTCTTTCACGCCAATTGCATATGACACTTGTATCGTACATTGATCAGCCAAGCCTGCAGCTACAATATTCTTTGCAAGATATCTTGCAGCATAAGCAGCTGATCTATCTACTTTGGTTGGATCTTTACCGCTGAATGCTCCGCCACCATGTGGTGCTTTACCACCATAAGTATCAACAATGATTTTTCTTCCAGTCAGACCGGTATCGCCATGGGGTCCACCGATTTCAAACTTTCCAGTGGGATTAATGTGAAATACCGTATCAGCGCTTAGCATTTCTGCTGGTATGACTGCGGGAATAACATGCTGCTTGATATCTGAAGCTATGTGTTCTTGTGTTACACCGGAATCATGTTGGGTGGAAATCACGATTGTATTGATTCCTTCAATTGTTCCGGCATCATTATATGCTATGGTGACTTGTGCTTTGGCATCAGGTCTGAGATATGGCATAAGTTCACTATGATTCTTTCGAATATCAGCCAATTTCTCAACCAATTTGTGAGCAAACATCAGAGCCGCAGGCATATACTCAGGAGTTTCTGTGCAGGCATATCCAAACATCATGCCTTGATCTCCTGCACCACCAGTATCTACACCTTGAGCAATATCGCTTGATTGCTTATTAATCACATTGATAACGGCACAAGAATCTGCATCGAAGCGATATTCTGCTTTTGTATAACCGATTTCACGAATCACATTTCTAACGAGTTTCGGTAAATCGATATATGTATTTGTTGTGATTTCGCCTCCAACCACAATCATACCGGTTGTGGCGAAGCATTCACAAGCCACTCTTCCCATTGGATCTTCAGCTAGAACTGCATCGAGCACTGCATCAGATACTTGATCGCAAATTTTATCGGGATGTCCTTCAGACACTGATTCGGATGTAAAAAGATATGCCATGAATTCAGAAATGAGTTGTGAATGAAAACTTAACTTCTATCAATCTCGCTGGAGTCTCCCACATTGAGTCTGGAAAACTTTCCTTTGACAATTGCATTATTACCGATGATTGATTGTTCCAGCATTGAAGCAGTGACTGTTGCACCATCGCTGATGATGGAGTCTTTCACCACGCTGTCAACTACTGTTGCACCTGCAGCCACTGTCGCATATGGACCAATCACAGAGCGCTCTATATGTGCTTTGGAAGATACGAATGCAGGTGGAATGATCACAGTACCATCAATTGGATGTGGTATGGACATTCCATCAAGCAAATATCTGTTTGTGGAAAGCAATGTTTCCGGTTTTCCGCAATCATACCAGCCTTCCACAGGAAATGTAGTGAACTTTTCACCACGATCTATCATCATTTGCAAGGCATCAGTCAATTGAAATTCATCACGAGTGCGAATATTATTGTCTATCATTTCATCAAGACAATTGACAAGGAGTCTCGGATTATTGATGAAATAGAGTCCAACAAGAGCAAGATTCGTGGTTGGATTTTCAGGTTTTTCAATCAATGTTGAAATGAATCCTTTTTCCATTTCCACAACACCAAATCTTCTGGGATCTTCCACGCTTTTCACGCCAAGTGTAGAAAAACCGGAATTGGTGGCGAGGCTTAGATCTACATCAAAAATGGTATCACCAAGAATGATCAATAATGGTTCATCGCCAATGATTTGTTCTCTTGCAATCCAAATGGAATGACCAAGCCCAAGTCTTTCTTCTTGATAAATGAAATTGACTTTGAGATTATGATGCTTGCGAACATATTCCTCAACAAGATCACCCATATAGCCAACAATGATGGTTGCCTCATCAATGTCATGAGCTTGCAAAGCATCGAGGATATGGCCAAGAATTGGTTTACCTGCAACATTCAGCAATACTTTTGGCAAAGTATAGGTAAAAGGTCTGAGTCTCGTTCCCACGCCCGCAACAGGGATGATCGCTTTCATGGTTTTACTATGTCCTTTTAATGATCCTGCAATCCGCGCCCACTTTTTTTGAGGCGTTCAGAACTTGTCAATTCAATCACAACTGCATCAAGCACGCCATTGATGAAAACATTGCTTTTATCAGTTGAATATCCTTTTGCCAATTCAATGATTTCATTGATAGTGACTTTTGTTGGAATCTGCGGATAATGAATCAATTCCGCAATAGCCATGCGAAGGAGTATGCGATCAATCAATGCTATCCGATCCAATTCCCAATTTTGGGCGAATCGTTCGATGAGTCCATCTGAATATTCCATTTCTTCGAGCGTATGAGCTGTCAATTCACGAATGAATATCAACTCATCATCGCCCCAATTGATTCTGGTATCAGATTCGAGTTCCATGATTTCATCTGGAGTGAGCAATTTCTTCGGCTCTGATTCCTGATCATTGAATGCGAAATCTCTATTCACAATATGAGGGAATACCTCTTCCCATGAAATCTCATCAGTAGAACATGCAACAAGCAATTGCATGACTTTCTCACGTGCTTTTCTTCTTGTTCCGACGATTTGTCGGTCATTGCTTAATGGGAAAGAAGCTGAATCTTCACTTTTGATGGCCATTATGAACAGGGAGAAGATTGTGTACGATTGATGACAGTCTTTCCGGAATATGTTCTATGTACATGGGCAACAGATGCAATACGCTCTTCAGCCAATGCATTGGATGCTTCGATGGTCAAGATATTTCGCTCATCAGACATAGCATAAATACGGAGAAGCGTATCATAAATACCTTCATTTTTACGCAATACGGATTCTTTATTATATCCATCCACTTCGCTTGCCACATTCATCAAACCACCTGCATTAATCACATAATCAGGTGCATAGAGAATACCGCGTTCTTTCAACATTGCGCCATGTTTTTTCTCATCTGCCAATTGATTATTGGCACCACCGGCAATTAATGCACATTTCAATTGTGGAATTGATTCATCATTCAAAATTGCTCCAAGTGCATTTGGAGAAAGAATATCGAATTCCATGCCGAGAATGGTGTCCGGCTCAACATAGATTGCGCCTGTTCTATCAGCCAAAGCCAATGCTTTCTCTTTGAAAATATCAGTGACAAACACTTTTGCACCGTCTTTTACAAGATGTTCAACAACATAACTAGCAACATTTCCTGCACCTTGAACGGCAACTGTCATTCCTGAAATAGATTCTTTACCCATTTGTTTTTTCGCTGTTGCCTTGATGCCGCAATACACGCCATAGGCAGTGAATGGCGATGGGTCACCACTTCCTCCGGGTCCTTCGACACCGGTGACAAATTGCGTTTCGGTGCGGATAAAAGACATGTCACGCACATTTGTATTCACATCTTCCGCAGTGATATATCTTCCGCCCAAAGATTCCACTGCTTTCCCATAAGCACGAAATAAACCTTCGGATTTTTGAGTGCGTGCATCACCAATGATCACACCCTTACCACCACCAAGATTCAAGCCGGCAACCGCAGCTTTATATGTCATACCTTTTGAAAGTCTAAGTACATCGGTCAATGCATCTCCATCATTGGCATAATTCCACATTCTTGTTCCGCCTAATGCAGGACCAAGAACAGTGTTATGCACACCGATGATTGCACGCAAACCGGTTTTTGGATCAGAATAAAAGAGCACTTCTTCATGCCCATAATCCACGAGTGAATCGAAAATATTCATTTTCATGCTCATGTAGTGACTAAGATGAATTCAATCGAATTGCCAAGTTTGCACAATTCGGAGACTGCAAAATTAGGAAAAAACAAGGGTTTTATAAGCCGTTTGGGGATAAATTACATGTATGCAAGTTGCATGAGAATAAAGCTCTCGGAAAGCACATTTGAGCAAAAGTTTCAATGTTTGTAACTTGCCTTTACATCAATAGGAAGATCTGACATGACTGTATATCAACAAAAGCTTTTTTCGCTGTTTTTTGCCATATTATTGGGTATTTCACTCATTTCATGCGATATGGGAAATAGTCCGGCGATCAATGTTCCTCAACCAGCTTCTGAATTACGGGCAACATCATTTGGACCGAATGCCATTCGTCTGGCGTGGAAACCTTCTCGTACCACCGTGAAAGGTTATGATGTTCAAGTGATGGATGAGTTTAGAAGTATACTAAAAACAGTTCAAGTTGGGCGTGATTCTACTGCTATCATTCGTGATTTACAAGAAGGAAAGGTGTATACGTTTAGGGTTTTTGCCAGATCTCAGGATACAATCAGCAAAGGAATTGAATTCTCTTGGGCTCCTGCTACGCGATTTTCAGGAAGATTATATGTTGGACTCAATAAACAAAATGGTATTAATTTCTTGGAAGAACGATCATATTCCATAGACAAGGCTTCATCTTGGGATATTTGCTTGGAAGTAGATTCAAGTGTTATTCCAATCAGTTATACAATATCAACGCCACTTGCTTCATCGATTGCTGATGTTAATGGTTTTGTACTTAATGGATTGGATAAAGGAAAGAGAGTACGTAAGACTGAACTATTCAATGATATATCTGACCCCTTTATCTATACCGGTATTGATTCATTACATCATCTTACATTCAATGCCCCGATTGGTGCAGGGTATACCCCATTGCAAAATCTTGCACCCAATATTCAGGCATTCACTCGTGGATTTGTGTTGATTCTGCGAACCCAACAGAATCATCATGTACAATTTCATGTGAAAGAAAAGAATCTTCAGATTATACAGCGTGATGCTTCTGGTACATTCTTAGAATTTGAGGCTTCCATTCAGAGAATTCCCAATCTTGCTTATGGAAAGATTACCCATTGATTAAGACTTCTTTATCAATCTTGCTGCAAAAGCTCCATCAGTAAGATGCTTTCCGGGTAATGTCTTCATATATCCATGTTCACACACATCTGCAGGCAGATACTTATCAGCCGGATCTACAGTGAACTCAGGGAATGTTTGCAAGAACCACTCAATATTCTGCTCATTTTCTTCGGATTCAATCGTGCATGTGCTGTAAATGATTGTGCCACCCGGTTTGACGAGCGATGCAGCATTTTGTAGGATTTCCTTTTGCAATGGAATAAGTTTTGTGATATCATCGGCATCTCTTTTCCATTTGATATCCGGTTTTTTGGACAATGTACCGAATCCTGTACAAGGAACATCTGCCAATACAATATCCGATTGCTCATGCTGAAATGTACGTGCATCTCCCGACTTGGCTTCAAGTATTGATATACCCAGTCTTTGAGCGCCCTCTGTCAAAAATCTCAATTTGGCTTCATATTTGTCCAAGGCAATAATTGAACCCTCATTGTGCATGAGTTCAGCAACATAAAATGCTTTCCCTCCGGGTGCAGAACAGAGATCAATGACCGACATACCGGGTTTGGCTTGTGACAGTAATGCAGCCATAGAAGCACTCGCATCTTGTATGGCGATATGACCGGAAGCAAACATATCGGAACTTGTGATATCTCGTAATGAACTTACAAGCAATGAGGAAGCATGTTGAATGGACTTCGTAAATGGAATATTCTGTTCTTCAAGCCATGCTTCAACAGTATGCGCATCAGTTTGCAATCCATTGACTCGTAAAGTAATGGAAGGTCTATTGACATTTGCTTTGAGTAATTCTTCAGTATAATCCAAACCCCAACGATCCAACCAACGCTTTACCATCCATTTCGGATGAGAATACATGACCGATAGGAACCAAACCATGTCTTCTTCTTGATTCGGATAGCGGATATTGTCTATGTTTCTGGTGATATTTCTGAGCACTGCATTTACAATTCCTGCAGATTTATCACCTTTGATACGTTTGATGATTTCAACAGATTCATTGATTGCTGCGGCAGGTGGAATTTTGTTCAAAAACATGACTTGATATAATGCAATTCGCATTGCATTCTTCACAGGTGTCATGCACTTTTCAAATTCACCATGATAAAAACCGGTAAGAACCCAATCTAGTTTTGCAAGCCAGCGAGTAACACCATTGACAAGTTCTGTAAGCAATGCCTTGTCTTGATGTGAAAGTCCACCGGTTCTCAATTCATGTTCGAGCAATTTATCTAGATAAGAGTCGCTTCTTTCGAATCTACTTAAGATGCGAATTGCAGCTCCTCTTGCGCCTTGATACAAGAATTGTTCATTGATGTGTTTGTCCTGCATAGTAACTCGTCCATGTGCCGGTGAATCTTCAAACATGATGATACTCTGTATATGTCTGTTCTTATTGGTATTTATGATGTTTTGTTAACAGAGCATATTTCTATCAAGTTCCATTTTTTAAAAGAAATTCACCTGGAAAGAAACATGATGTGGTATTTCACTGTTATTATCTGTAATTTCAGACATAATTTTCCTGATCACCTATGAAAAAGACTCTATCCATACTCTTTATTCTGTGTGCAATTTTTGAGGCAAGGGGTCAAAAAGTCTCTGATCCCAGAAGCTCAAGTTTTTGGTCCAAACCTCAACAATTCGGTATATCTCTTGGATTCGGTGGTATCATGCAAACAGGAACCATGATTGCTGATGAATGCAATTGTTCATTCGAGAATGGTGGAGGAATGAGTTCTGCCTTTGCACTCACATTTGAAAATGAATTGGCCAAACATGTGGTTTGGGGAATAGGAGCTGAGTATAAATATATTTCCATGGATTCGCGCTATCAGGAATTGGAAATACTCGAAAATCAACGCACTTCATCAGGCGCACTGGTAAATATGGAAGTACCCTTCAGACATAATGCTGCATTCTCAACCTCAATGATACAAGTATTGCCATATGTGAAAGTATTCCCTTTTGATACAAGATTATTCACTCGTTTTGGCTTGCATATTGGCTATATGGCAAGTTCTTCTCTCACACATACAAAAGAGTTATTACAAAAGAGAACGGTATTGGCGACCGGTGAAACGGTTGAATTTAGTTTAGATCCCAATGATCCAAGAGTAAAAGGTTCAATTGCAACCATTCAAGATGGCGAGGTTGCTTCATTGAATTCATTATTCATTGGAGGTCATATAGGACTTGGAGCTGAATTTCGAGCCGGTAAAAAATTACTGTTTGGCCCAACAGTATTATATGTGATTCCATTCACATCGGTGAGTTCCTATCCCGGAAGTGACTTTGCGTTTACGAATCTACAAGTGGCTATTGAAGCACGTATTTCCTTGGAATAAAAAAAGGCCTTGAAACATCAAGGCCCATCATTTATTCATCTATGCTGAGTACTGCGAGGAATGCCTCCTGAGGCACTTCAACACGTCCTATTTGCTTCATTCTCTTCTTCCCTTCTTTCTGCTTTTCAATCAACTTTCTCTTTCGAGATATATCACCGCCATAACACTTGGCAAGAACATTTTTTCTCATTGCGCTAATAGTGTCGCGAGCTATGATTTTTGCTCCGATTGCCGCTTGGATGGCAACTTCAAACATTTGTCTTGGGATGAGTTCACGCAATTTTGCACATAATTTTCTTCCCCATTCATATGCTTTTTGTCTATGAACAATGGTAGAAAGAGCATCAACCGGATCTCCATTTAACAGAATATCCAATTTTACCAGATCTCCGGCACGATATTCAGAATACTCATAATCCAATGAAGCATAACCTCTTGTGGAAGATTTCAATTTATCATAAAAATCGAAAATCACTTCACCGAGAGGAAGTTCAAATGTCATGTCAACACGAGTCTGAGACAAATAATGTTGACCAAGCAATGTGCCTCTACGATCCATGCATAATTTCAAAATTGCTCCAACATAATCTGTTGGAGAAATGATTTGTGCTTTGATGAATGGCTCTTGAATTTCGGAGATTGCTCCGACAGGTGGCATCTGAGCAGGATTATCAACCCACAATTCTTCTTTGTTTGTCTTGACAACTTTATACCGCACATTCGGCACGGTTGTCACGATGACTTGACCAAATTCCCGTTCGAGTCTTTCCTGAACGATTTCCATATGCAAAAGTCCAAGGAATCCGCATCGGAAACCAAATCCCAAAGCAACGGAAGACTCAGGCTCATAGACAATGGCTGAATCATTGAGTGACAATTTACCGAGCGCTTCTCGCAAATCTTCAAAACCATCGGAGTCAGCAGGATAAATACCGCTGAATACCATGGGCTTCACCTCACGGAAACCCTCGATCATATCAGTGCAAGGATTGGATGCAAGCGTGATTGTATCGCCAACCTTGGTATCTTGAAGGCGTCTGATTGCAGCAGTGATATAACCAACATCTCCGGCGGAAAGCACGCCTGTTCTCTGCCTTTTCATGAAGAGCACGCCGGCCTCATCCACTTCATAGACTTGGCCAGCAGCCATGAAGAGAATTCTATCCTTTTCTCTCAATGTTCCATCAAAGACTCTGATATAGACAATCACACCACGATAGGCATCATAGACTGAATCATAGATCAATGCTCTCAGTGGTTTATTTGGATCACCCTTTGGAGGAGGAATCCGATCAACCACTGCTTCTAAAATTTCTTCTATGCCTATACCTGCTTTTGCTGATGCGAGCACCATGTCTTCTTCTTTACATCCAATCAAATCAATGATTTGTTGCTTAACAGATTCCAATGTGGTTGAAGCTGAAGGCAAATCAATTTTATTGATGACGGGGATAATTTCTAGTCCTGCTTCGATGGCAAGAAACAAATTGCTGATTGTTTGAGCTTCAACGCCTTGCGTTGCATCAACAACCAATAATGCACCTTCGCAAGCTGCAAGGGAACGAGAAACTTCATAAGAGAAGTCCACATGACCGGGAGTATCAATCAAATTGAGCGTATAGGATTTCCCATTTTTGGCTGCATATTCCATTTGAATGGCATGAAGTTTAATGGTAATGCCACGTTCTTGTTCCAGTGGATTATCATCAAGAATTTGATTCATGACCATTTCTCTGCTTGTGACTCTACCTGTTTTTTCAAGCAAGCGATCGGCGAGTGTTGATTTACCGTGATCTATGTGTGCGATGATGCAGAAATTTCTGAATTGTTCCATACTATTTTGATTCGTCCTTCACTTCGTCATTCCCGGATGAATGGCGAGCATCTTGTTGCAAATGTTTGATTTCAGCAAAATCATGAGCAAGGTCAACAATATTGCGGATCGTGCCTTGATTCATGCCGAGATATGTTTCTTCAAAACGATTTCTGTGTTCTTCCTTCCAAGCGGAAGTGAATTCATGGATGAGAATACGAACATCATTCACTGCCTGCATGAATTCTCTTTCAAGATTTGCATATCCATCGGTTTGTTCGGTAGTTCGTTTCAATACGCCATAGGTTGACCAAATGATCTTACCTGAAAACACCAATCTATTGATGATTTCCGCATTCCCTGTTTCTGCGGCATATTCAAAAAGAAATCCAATGTCGGATTTCTTCCGTAAACCACCGCCTCTTCCATCAAGATGCGTGAGTAATGCTTCAATGTCAGGAGAAAATGCATGCATATCAAAACATGATCATAGTGGTGATTGATCGTAAGATCTGAGATTTCACTGAATCATT
>Ga0172376_10004565_pt1 | contig 15785 bp, 14 predicted proteins | sample Lak35m_FD_121114 | JGI IMG/M metagenome (GOLD analysis project Ga0172376, IMG submission 121114) | Freshwater microbial communities from Kabuno Bay, South-Kivu, Congo - kab_092012_35m | ecosystem: Environmental > Aquatic > Freshwater > Lake | place: Democratic Republic of the Congo: South-Kivu... | reverse complement strand
CTACTGAGGTAGACAATCATTTTGATAGAGCTATGTCCGCAACAATGCCAGCATACTTTCTCAGCAAACATCGTATTAAAGCAGGTGGATTAGTCGCAGGTAAATATGGCTATGATAAATATAAAGAGATGAAAAATGATTCTAATTAATATAAATAATTTAATTAAAATAACAGAAGATAATATATTTGTACAGGCAAAAAATTATGGAGTAGAGGGAATAATAGACAACTGGCTTACGAAGTTATTTAGTCCTAGTGTAACCAATAATTTTGATGATTTAATATCTTCAGTGGATTCCGCCGCTAATCTATTTAAAATAGAATCAATAGCAACAAAAGATAATGAAGAAATATTAAATAGAGCAATACATAAGTGTAGGGCCGATGATGGTAAATGTATTATAAATATATTCTATAATGCTATTAATCAAGTAATAAGTTTAATATTAGATAAATACGTCGATATTTTATTTCAACTAAATGTTCAAAATTTAGAATCGGTTTCTTCATTTCAAGAATTAGCCAAATTAGATCTATCTAATTATAATAAAATAGGTGTTTTTGATAAAGCTATTTATGACATTTACGATAATTACATTAATAGTATAAATCAAAAGAACTTTAATAAATTTTTCTTTAAAATGAGAGGTAGTGTAATTGATACAACTTTTATTAAAGAAAAAATAAATTTTCTTGATAATTATGTAGTTACTGCTATAAACAATAAAACTGGCAAACGCATGTCGATAACCCAAAAATAAGAGGTATTAATATATGATATTAGGACTGTTCGTAGAGATTTAACTAATCCTGAAAAATATTTATTAGGAGGGTCTTCTGCATTAGCTTTAACCTCCGCGCTCAATAACAAAACACAGAAATAATAGGAGGAACTTAAAATAAATCAATATTTTACTATTTTTACTAGATATCATAATTTAATTTTTGGTCCATATGCTAATAAGTATTTTGAATTATCTAATGATCTAACGAATATGATTATGTATATTTCAGATAAATACAAAGATTGTAGATATTCTGATAAATTAGCAAGTGTATTAAATAAATATAATGATTTAGACCTTAAAGAAGTTAATACTAAAGAAATTTTATTGATTCGAAAGAAATATTTATACATTATATCATCACAAATAAAAATATTAGAAAGTTTTGTAAAAAATAAAAGCTCTAAGAACCATATTTATAATATCTTTTATAGTAAATATTACCCAACTTTCCAAGTAATTAAAAAATATTTAGAGGATGCACAGGTGATCATAGAAAATGCATTGATTAATAATATTATTCATTTAATTTATGAAATTGATGAATCTAGAAGAAATTTTTTAAAACAAACAGGTAGTGCTGCATTAGCACATATATTGCCAAAAAGTACAGCAAAACTTGTTGGGCGGGTGACAAATAATTTAAATTCATTAGAAAATACTGTTAAAGATGTGGCTTCAACTTATTCTACATTTAACAAGACCGAAAAATTAAGTAAGTTATTGGGGGTAAAACCGGAAGATGGTTTAAAAGATCCTAGCCGTCGTTTATTACTTGCTGCTTTTGCCGCTACACCAGCAGGTCAGCGAACTACTAAACGAGTGTATGATGGTGTTAAAAAATCTGGTGAATTAGTTAGAGACGGTATAATGGATAGCCAATTGCCATCGATCCCACTTCCTGGTTTTGATTTAGGCGGTGCCATTAGAAAAAGTAAATGAGTAATTATAATGAAATAATTCAGTATTTATGGATATTACATGTTTATTAATTTTCTAAATGCGTTACATAATTAGTTAAACTGGTTATTCCTAATTTGGTATAGATATAAAATAATGCTATTTTAATTATTAGGAGTAACAATGTCAACATCTATTTCATCAGCAAAATTAACTACCGCATTTGAGCAATTAATTAACCGTGATTATGGTCAATGTATAGCACCTCCTCCGTACGTTACACCTTCCGGATTTGGACGGCATATTGACGTATTTCTTGGAGGTGGATTTACATCATCCTTACCTATATTATTTACTTCAACTCCAGAATCTGGAAAATCTACAGCGGCCTTTCAATTTGCTGCTAATTTTATTAAAACTCATGAAAACGCGGTAGTTGTTTATTTAGATGTTGAAAATGCAGCTGCTGCTATAGATCAAAGCAACATCATGAGCCGTATTGATACTTTTGGTATTGATCGTACAAAGTTTCTATATAAACCTTTAGTTACTACATTAGAACAGGTTTTCGAACTTATACAATCATTAGTTGAAATAAAAAAAAAATTGGAAGAGCATGCTAAAGCTGAATATCAAGTATTGTTTATCTGGGATTCTCTAGCTAGTACTTCAATATCTAAAGAAACTCAAGTAGATGATCCAAATTCAGTAATTGGTTTAAAAGCAAGGATGATTACTCATTTATTAGCGAAATATAAAGCTATGTTTTTAATGAATAAAGTAACAACTTTAATCATTGATCAAGTGAGAGCAAATATACAAATACAAAATCCATATGCCCCTAGGGATGAGAAAGGTGTTGGTTCATTTGGAGCATCTCATAAAGCAGCAACTAATGTAAATTCATTACAGCATTCTATTGCTCAATGGCTATTTCTTTCTAAGAAAGAAATATTACATCCTGGTGATGGTTTAGGTGTAGATGGTTGGGTATTAGAATTATTTACGGAAAAGAATAAATTAGCCCCATCTAATTATACGGCTCAAGTGGTTTTAGATAAGAAATTTGGAATAGATCCAATTATTTCGGAATATTGGTTTATGTCCAATATGTCGAAATGGGAAATTAAAAATACTGGAAAAAATGAAAGTAAATTAAATTACCCATTAGCAGTAGTTACTGAAGGTCGTTCAAAAGTAGTTTGCATTTATGATCCTAAAACAAAAGCAGTAGTTAAAAAGTCTGAAAAATTTACAGAAAAGAATTTTTATGAAAAATATTATAAGGATAAAGAATTTAAAAATATTTTTGACACCGCAGTGGACCTAAGCGTTACCTATCGCATTAAGGTAGGTTATTTTCGTGAAACTATTAACGGTATTCAGCCTCCAGAAGAACAAACTATAAAAACAATAGAAATTGAAGAAGGGAATATGGTTTCTGTTGATAGTGAAACCGGCGAAATACTAGAGTTTCCAGAATAGTTTAAACAATAAAAGCTAAAGTAATTACTTACTTTAGCTTTTTTATTATGTGAAAAAAAGCATGGATAATATATTCCTAAAAGAAATAACTGAAGGTTACTTAGTAGATCGTAATTTAAGTGATTCTAAAAGAAATGAGATATTTAATTATTTAGTTAATACTAGAAATTTTATTCGAGAAACGGAGACTGAAATATATGAAGAAATTCAATATGGGATGTCTCGATTATCCCAGCAAAAACTATTTTCATCTATTTTAGATGAAATATATTTAGAAGAAAGTTTATTGTTAATTGGGGCTATTGGTGCCGGTCTAATTACTTTATATAAATTATTTGATGGTTTTGATCATGTACTTGCAAAATTATTTGCAAGTACACAAAAAATTCATGATTCTATACGAGATGATTTAAAAAATTCGGATTTAAATCAATTTTCTAAAAGTCAATCCAATAGATATAAGATCGTTTCTAAATTATTAGATTCTAATTTTTCTAATTGCTCAAGCATGTGTGGTGTCAACGATTTAAATAAAATTAGTAAGGAAGAAATTACTAATTATATGAGAGTGATGTTTGAACCAGAAAAAGATTACAAATGGGTTGGGCCTAAGCATGCTAAAAACGCTAATTGTTTAATAAGCTGTTATTTGGATTATATATCTGGTTCAATTGCTGAGTTAAATCTCTTATACAAACAATGTTTACAGAAAACTGGAGAACCAATTTCTCAATTCGATAATGAGCTAACCCATAAAATAATGCCGTTAGGTAATAAGTGTGAACAATTACGAAAAGATCTCAATGATCTTCGAAAAGAATTTGATGACTTTTTAAAACATCTATATAAGAATAACCCTAGGGTGTATTCTTTTTGGGTTGACGTATTAAATACTAAGATCTCTGATGCTGGGGCCAATAAAAAGGTTACCAATTATACTCCTAAATATTTATCATTAGATTCTCCAATAGGCGCTTAAATATAATGTCATATGAAAATCTTTTAGCTGGATTATATACTAATAATATCATCACTACAACAAAAGAAGAAGAAGTTGAAACTAAACCTGAAATTAATAAAGTCGAGTTATTTAGCGTAAATACTTTTAAGGAAAAACTTAAAACAAAATCAGCTAATAAAAATAAAGAATACCAAGATACTTCTCAAAATATTTCAAGTTATGATATATTTTCATGTATTCGCATTCCTTATTTTCGCATAAATAGTTTTCCTCTTGAAGATTATTCAAACAACTGGTTACCTATTGAAATGCGGGCTGCTTTAGGTAATGCTGCTCATGATTTTATTCAAGGAGTTCCAGATATATTTACAGAGACTGAAGTTTGTTTAAAAGCTCCTTCAATAAAGATATCTTCTCGCTTGGATGGATTAATTAATAATAATGTATTAGTTGAAATCAAAAGTTGTGCTTACTCAGACTATCAAGCAATAATAAATACAAATAAGCCAAGAGTTAAAGATTTTTATCAGACAATAATATATAAATATCTGTTGGAGCATTATTTAGAAGAAATAAAGCAACAAAAACCATCTCGAAATGGCACCCTGCCAAAACTAGATAAATATGATATTCAATATATTCAATTCATATATGTTTGTCATGAATTAATAGCGGCAGATTGTCACTCTATATCTGAATCTTTGAATATATCAAAAGTATTAAAGAAACAGCTTGAATCTAAAAGAAATCCCTTCTGGTTTATTAAAACAATAACCATAGATACTAATACCATCGATATAGACAATTATTTCGATACTATTCGCGATAAAATTAATCAAATTAATCACCATTTAAGTAAATCTATAGTTCCGCCGTTAGATAATAAATATATAAATACAAAGGATTGTTACTTTTGTCTATATAATAAAATATGCAATAATTATTAATGAGAATAAATAACACAAATAGCTCGGTATTACAAAATATTAGACAACCAACTCGTTTAAATGAGTCTAATAGTTTAGTATTTGTTTACCCATTCATAATAGATAAATCACTAGAGCTTAAATATGGAACCCTATTAAGGAATTTTTTTTCTACGCAGTTCATGTCACAAATAAAGACTTCCAATGTATTAAATATTGTAAGTACTGCCAGCAAACACTCTATAACAAATAACCAACTAGAGAAAATTGCTAATCCAGCAGAGATGATGGCTCAAAATGATGCACTTTCTCTTTTAACAAGAACATCTACAACAAATTCAGATAGTCCTACGGATTATCAAAATGATATTCATCGTGAGTATCAACAAAAAATAGATCAATTTAAAGATTATATATATAACCAAGTTAGATTAGATCCTCGATTTTCTGATGTTAACCCATTAATATCAAGTATAACTATTGAAAATTTAATTGATATTCCATTAATAATTGGAACCAAATCAAGTGGGATACAGCCTATCCCACTTTTTTGGATTTTATTTTTTGCTACTGGTCAATATCGTGAAGATTTCGATACTGATACCTTTCTAACACCAAATCACAGAAGACCTGGTGAAGATGTTAATTTAGCGTTTACTAGATCTATACGCATGGATAGACCTCAATCATTCGAATATATTAAACGATTTACTAAACTCATGAATAATGCTAGTTTTCGTTTTAAATATGAAAATTTTTTAGAAAAAATCCAAACGATTCCAGGTAAAAGCGTTCCTTCAAATAGGGTTTCTAAATTAATGCATGGTATTGATACTGAAATGGATAAGGCATTAAAAGTATTTACACGCGCAACAAATGAACAACAATATTCTGAAGAAGTTGGGTTTTCTCAAAATGCTTCTGTTTCTATAAATAATGCTTATTTAGATAGTTCCGATTTAAGTACAAGTACAAAAATCAAAGCACAAAATTTATTCACTTCATTTGTTGCTAATTATCTAGTTCCAATAGTTAAATCAGCAGCAACTACATTAATCACAGTTGATGAAATTAATATAGTTAAATACATAACAGAATTAACAGATAATTTATTACAGTCATTTATGGAAAAATATTCTATACTTGATATGGAGATTAAATCTATATTAGTTAACAGAATAGATGATACTAGTACAGATACTGCAATTACTCAATTAGGAAGTATTGAAAAAATGTGTCAAGCTAATGCTCAAATAGCAGTACTTCCTATTTTTAGTAAATTGCGTACGATTTCTTTTACATTAACTTCAAATCAAAGAAATGATATAATTAAATTTATTGATGATTTAATGGAAGTGTCTAGTCAATTAAATGTATACAAAAAAGGAATTTTGTCTAATTTAGTTAGTATAGCTCAAGCTAATGGTAGAGTAAGTCAAGAATTAACTCGAAGTTTTAATACATACCAAGAAGAAGATAAATCAATAGCCGTTATATTCTATAAATTTTTTACAGCTAATAACGATCACGGAGCTATAGCTCAAAGAGGCCCTAATCCAGGAGATCCTTATTTAACAAATAACCGACTTATTCAATTTTTAGGAAATCAAAATTTAGACATTGAAAGATATTTGCAGCAGATAAGTTATGCATTAGGATCTATATGTTCTTTTATGGCATATTATACTTTTTTTAGTTATCTTTGTGAATTTCTAGGTGAGATAAAAGCGAAAGTAGATGTTCAAAAAAAAGATGCCTTAGATTTTCCAAATTATTGCTTAGTTTTCCGCAAAGAGGTTATTGAATCCTTATATGGTGCTTTAGCCTCTATTAATTATAAAAAAGAGGCGGAAATTGAAGAATTTGATGAAGAAGAAGCGCGAAATAATGCACCTGGAATATATAATACCGCTAAAAAAACATATACAACCCATTCCGATTGGATTAAAAGAAAACTTAAAATCCCAACAGACCCAGTAAAAACCAAACCAATTAATCACTTTACCAACTTTAAAATTAATGAAACCGATATTATGCAAATGATTCGAGTTCTCAATAATCGACTAAACATTCCTAATTTAATAGTAGTAGATGAAAAAGCCAATACTGTATATTATAAATGGATGTATAGTGGTAGTTATGTTGGTAAATTAACTTCAACAACTATTCAAAATTATGTTCAACAACAAAAAGAAATTTTATGATTTCATTCAATGACCAATTAGAATTTTCAAGTAGAGCTCATGAAGCTTTACAAAGAATAAAGAGTAAAAATAATGAAAAAACTACTAGTGAATTACTACATGAAACTAGAATGAATTTAGACTATTCACGTATGGTATTTGAAGAATATAGTGATGAGAAATTTTCAAAAAAAATAGAACTTGATTCAAATGTATATAATCAATTTTTAAAATCTGCTAGTGAAGATACGTCTCAATATGTTCAAGAGATTTTATCTTCATATCTTGGAACCATACGTGCAATTTACGAGCATATAAATATAGAACCTAAAATATATGGATTTGTTAAGATGGATAAACATTCATCGAATAATGAATTATTAAATGAATCTCGGCGTATAATTTTTGAGCATTTAGATAAACATTATTATAATTTAAGTTCTGATGAACGGCAAAAAAAGTATAAATCATTTGTAGTTGGTATATCCCATGATATTACTATTAATGAAAATATTGATATTGATGAATCAGTAGAACATACTTATAAATCCGCCGTTATAACTAAATTATTAGAAAATATAAACTTTCCATTTACTGTAAAATCAAAGATTGAAGAATTATTAGAATCTCAAATATATAAGGAAGTTTTTGATGTTGATACATTAGAGAAATTATGGGAGGATTTTCATGAACAAACATTTAGCCTTTCACGGGTTCTTTCACTTCTCTGCTAGTAAATAAAAAATGTCCATTCAAGCACTTCTTGATGAAACTTTACCTAAAATTAACCCCCAACTATTAAATTCAGAAATAGGTAAGTTAGTACAAAAAATACAATTAGATATGATAAGTACTAAAAAACGTTCTGAAAATTATTGTGTGAATTTTGTTATCCCGGAAAAAGAAGTGTTAGGTTTATTTAATAAAATTGAACCAGGCCTAACAGATAAAATAAATCTAGCATTTAAGAAAAGTTGGAATATTCCCGATTCCGTAAGGATGATGAACTCGGCATATTATCATATTTTATTGTTTTCAATCTTAATTGGTATAAGTACTAATACCCCAACATTAAGTTCAAACGCTTTAAATTTATTAAATTTTAGAATGTATAATGGTCGTAGATTTTCCTCAATACCTTATTGCAATCCAAGTACGATGCAATATGTTATACAAAATATGTTGAGTAAAAAATTCGAGGTAACTAAACACGAAACCCCATTTGAATTAATTACCCAATATTTTACTCCAACAATTCTAAAAAAATATACATCCTATTTACAAAAAGATGTAAATGAGACAAAGCGATTATTCCAAGCATGTTTTAATAGAATACGACAAATATTTAGATCTGATCGAGTTGCAGATTTAAATTCTGGAGAGATTAAATATAGATCAGGATTACAACCTCTATATTTTAAAGCAAGCCAAAGTAATTTAAAAGTATCTACAACGGTATCTGATTCTGAGACTGGTATCGAAAACTCTTTAACCTCTAATTCAATTGAAGAAGATATTGAAGGGATAACAAATTATATTGTTATGAATCATCAGCCAAATTATCCAGATACATTAATAGATTTTCTTAAGACTCAATCATCAGCTCAAAAAGTAGCGATTATTAAAATAATAAATAAATTACATAATTTGTCTTATTCAGATACCATTCATGAAATATTACAATTTATGTTTAGGAGAATTAATTATTCTAATATATGCAATAAAGATTTTATGTTAGATATTAAAAATAAAATCATTGCGTCTAAACATACGTCTGATGTTAATCGATTAAAGGACCTTACTGATGTTTTATTGAAGGATATTTTTACTAAAGTATTTAACATTGATTATGAAAAATATTCATCTACAAATAGAGCGCAATTGAGGCGGGTTATTATATACTGTCTTGCCCATAATATTCAAAAGTATAAATGTCATTAGATTTATATGGTGATTTAAGATCAAATGTCATAAATAAATTAAATAATACATTACTTGAACATTTTTATAAAGTAATGTTTAATAAAGGAGATAGCATCTCAGATAGTGAAGGGACTCCGGATATTAGCGGTTATACTTTAATAGTTTTAGTCCCGCCAATTTTATCTGGGATGGTTTTTGATTTCCTCCCTACTAGTGTCATTACTGGCAGGAACTCAATTTTCCAAGCAATTGAATTTAGCCCACCTGAAGCATCTATTGTATATAATACATTATCTTCTTCTTCAAATATTAAGATACCATATGCTACTGGTAAATCTTCAGGTGGTAATTTATCAATTTCATATTTAGAAAATATGAAATTAGATATGATAGCTTTTCATAATAATTGGATTCACTATATTGAACAAGTAGTTTTAGGATATATGTCTCCCACAAGTGAGTATATTGAATCAGGGGAGTTGGATTATGCCACTTCCGCTTTTGTTATACGATTTAAACCAGATATGAAATCTATGGTTTATATAGGTAAAGCAGTTGGAATTTATCCAGTTAATTTACCGAATAAAGATATTATAGGTCGTAGGGACAATAATCAATTAACCACATATAATATAAATTATATTTGTACTGATTATCGTGAAACTGTATTAACTGGTAATAAAAAATTTGTCGCTCCAAAATCATTTATGGATAATATGTGGGTTATTTCTGATTTTATTGAAATTTTAATAAGTATGTATGGGGATTTAAACCTAATGAATTTTGGTTCTATGATGGTAAATGAATTAAATTCTCCATTAATGTCAGTAGTTCAAGCACAAACGGCGGAGTTTTCAGATTGATAAATTTTAATAAATTAACAGACCCGCAAGAGTTTATATCTTTTTATTTTAATCAATTACAGACCGAATTAGAATCTAATGAATTAACAATATCGAAAGTTGGGGCTTTAGGTTATTTATTGCATATTATGGGTAATATGCAATTTGATATTAAACAATATTATGATGGGTTATTCCGTGAAGCCTTTCCAATTAGTGCTTTAGATGATTCAAATCTACAGCAACATTCATTAACTTTTGGCTATAATTATGATAATGCTAAATCCGCATTATTAGATGGATTTATTGAATTTGATTTTTTAAATTTACCGGCGCGTTCGAATATTGTGACTAAACGGGAGATTGTATTAAGAGATATTAACTTTATTCTTGATGATTTAAATTTTATATTATTATCATCATATAAAGTGATAATAGATATTTCCCTTTCTTCTGAGCAATATCAATGTCAAATAATTGATGAAAACTTTGACTTTCATATACATCCAATTAGTAATACTAACCCAACAGTTCCTTTATTGAGTTGTAAGCAGTATTCTGAAGAAGTGCGTTTTTTTAATATTCCTAGCTATCCATTTGCTAGTTATTATTCTATTGAAATAGATATTGTCGATCAAATTGAAACGATTAAAATTGATGTTAAAGAATATAATTCCGAGGATTATAAATCATTTAACGTTTCTAAAACAAAAACCTTTTTTAGAGATAGTGATGAGTATGTATTTTATAAAATACAATATCGCCAGAATATACCATTATTGATTATTGAGCTTGGTTCTGGTATTAAGGGTAAATACATACCAAATTCAGAAATTAAAGTAACGATATATACTACAAAAGGAGCGATGGGAAATATTGGCAATACAGTAATTTCCCGCGAAATTAAGGGATATCTTGAGATTATTGATTATAAAGATTCTGAAGTTGTATACACAATATCTAATATTTTTGCGGCTAATCAATTTTTAAAAATAAATATTGAAAATGGTTCTGGAGGGCGTGATATATTAAGCGGCAATTCTTTACGTAAAGAATTACTTACATATATACAAACAAGAAATAATTTAATTAGTGAATTAGACTTTAATAATATATTATCTAAATATTTTAAATATTTTTGTTTTTTATTTAAAAAAACACACTTTCAGGATAATATAATGTCAATATATATTTCTTTTTTAAACCGCTATCTCCAACCAGTAAAAACTATTAGTAAGAATATTAATGAAAATGATTTTGAAAATAAATCGGTTACTATTAATGATATTAAATATGTAATTTTTCCAGAATTTACTTTTAACGATACAACATTTGTATCGCCATTATTATACCAATATAACAATTTATTAAATGTATATTCAGCAAATCTATTAATTAAAAGCTCTATATTTAGTATCAGTAATATTATAAAATTAAATGATTCATACACTGGAATTGAGCCTTTAATTAAATTAAAAGTTGAGTTTGATATTGAAAAATTAAATATAAAATTCGCTATACTTCCACTTATAGCGGATTCATCGTTTAAATATAAAATTATCACTGATATAATACAAGGCTTTGTAGATGAAACTACAAAAGAATTATTAATAGATAAATTAATCTATGGTAGTTTTATTGTCAATGTTGATATTTTTAAAAATGATGATAGGTTATTTCAAGTTAAATTTAATAATATTGGATTAATTGAAAATATATCGGATATATTAAAATTAAAAAAATTTTCAGGCAAAATTATTGACGTTCCATTAATAGAAAAAGGTGAATTTTTTAATGATGAGGTATTTTATTTAAATAAATTATCTAATCAGCTAAAAACACTTTCTCTTTCAGAAACTCGATTAGTAAGCGATGAGATACAATTAAAGTTATTAAATTCATATTTCGTCCCAAAAGAAATATTGACTCGACTTACAGTACAGCAATATGCTTTTGATTTATATTTGCCGTTAAATATACAAATAGATCTTTTATTGGAGCGTAATTATATATTGACAAATTCAATAGATATTACTTCTGTAATAATAAAACTTCGATTAAGTGTAGCTAATTTTCTTTCTGAAAAAAATAATATAAGTATTAAATTTTATTCATCTAAATTAATTGATTTTATACATAATACAAATGATTGGATAAAAAATGTTAATATAACATTAAAAGATTCTAAAAATAATACAATAGAATCTAATAATATCGAAACAATAGACCAACAAACATATATTTCAACTTCAACAAAAGAAGAAATATTAAATTTTTGTCCTATTTTATGGTGGTTTGATATAAACCGATTAATAATTAATTACACATTTTATGGTGATTGAATCTTATGTTAGAATTATCTCAAGAACAATTTAATTTATTATACTCCGAGCTTTCTTTAGATGAAGGGGTTCGTTTAAAAGTTTATTATGATACTAAAAAAATAAAAACTGTAGGTATTGGGTGTAATCTAGAAGCCCATGATACTACTAAGATTATTGGCCGTAAACTTTATAAAGTTGGAGATTCTATTACTAAAAATGAGTGTAAGCAATTATTTGACTATACTTTAAATGAAGTTTGTTTAATTCCTTTAGATATAAATCTACCAGTATTAACTAAACAATTAGATCCGGTTAGATTAAGAGCATTAATAAATCTATGCTTCAATATGGGATGGAACTCTCTTTCAAAATTTAAAAATACTTTAGCCTATTTACAATCCAAAAACTATATAAAAGCTTCTGAGAATTTAAAAGATTCTTTATGGTATTCGCAAGTTAAATCTAGAGGTCCACGAATAGTTCATATGATACAATATGGAAAACCGCATCCTGATTACGAAAAAACATATAATTAAAGATGAAGCGTTTGTCCCTAGATTTTATCAACATGATATAAAAGGTAATTGTATTGGTTTTGGATTTTCAATAACTAATACTAATGAATTTAACAGTATATTAAAAAAACAAATAAATAATTCTTTAGATTATACAGAAGCTGAAATTCTATTAGACAATTCAATTTTACAATTATATAAAGATTGTGAAAATAATATTGGCCAATTTTTTAATTATACTGATGAATTTCGGCAGATTTATTTTATTAATTTGTGTGACTTAATGGGTATTTCACAAGTTTTATGCAAATTTAAAACAAGTATTATATCTTTTTTGTATAATGACTATTCTAAAGGAGTCGATTTAATGCATAAAAATAGGTGGACTGGTTCTTATTATAATAAAAGTAAAAGATTGAGGAATTGTTTGGATGCTTTGCGATATGGTAAATAATTTAATTCAAATAACAGAAATGTTCCCGGCAAATCATAAAATGGTGGATAATTATCTACCTGTCGCGAATTCACAAACTAATACAAACCCTAATCTTAAAACAATGTCACCAAAATTATTGTATAGAAAAAAAGGGTTAAATATAACCAAATATCATAAAATAATGCGGAACCAGGGCATTAAATGAATTTCAATGATCAAACTCTAGAATATGTTAAATGTAAGAATAATTTTTTATATTTTTTACATAATTATATAAAGATTCCTGAAACTGGCGGTAGTGTATTATATGGGCCGGATTTATTAAATCATAAATTTAAAAGAACCGTACAATGTTCTTTAAAATTTGGTCGAGTTATCTTAATGGCCACTAGGCAATTGGGTAAAGCATTAGCTTTAGATACTCCAATACCACTACCTAATTTAAAATGGGCTACTATGGAAGAACTTAAGGTAGGGGATTTTGTCTTAGGTTCTTCTTATCAGCCGGTAGAAGTTATCAATATAAGTGATATTATGTATGACCATGAATGTTATAAACTTCAATTTAATATAGGTAAACCTATACGAGCTGATGCGGGACATTTATGGAAGTTATTTAACGGCAGAATAGCAACGACTAAAGAATTAACTACTCTTAATACGCCAATACATTTAACTAATCATATTGCTATAACTAAAATTAAAGCAACATATTCTGTTCCGGTTAAGTGTATTGAAGTTAATTCATCAGACCATATATATTTATGTGGTGATTATATACCAACGCATAATTCTACAATTTGTGCAGCTATACTTGAATACTTATTAAATTTCTATCCAAAAAATAGGGCTATTATTCTAAATATGTCTAAAACGGCAGGTTTAGAAAATATAGAGCGTATTCGCTTTATGCATGATAATCTTCCAACTTTTTTAAAATCACCACATAAAAATAAAGTAGCCGAAAGAAAAACTTTTTTAGAGTATGATAATGGTTCTAAGATTAATGTCTTCTTTCCTAGTAGTGCTACTTCACCAGGTACGCTTGCTCGATCTTTAACTTCACCAATACTTTATGTTGATGAATGCTCATTTATTCGACATATGAATGATGCTTGGGGTTCGGCGGCACCAATTCTAGCTAAAGCACGAGAACAAGCTAGGAAATACGGCTATAAGGATTTAATTTTATTAAGCTCAACCCCAAATGGAATAGAATCAGAAGGAAAATTTTTCTATGATATGTGGTCTAATTCAATAGATTCCAATGATTTATATGATGAAAATAATAAATTAATTGAAAATTGTGAGGCTATATTGAATTCCCCTTCTAAAAATGGATTTGTCGCAATTAAATATCATTGGTCTGAAAGTAAAGATGAAGAATGGTACTTAAAGCAATGTAAGGATCTTAATTTTGATTCCAGAAAAATAAATCAAGAATTAGATCTCTTATTTGTTGGTGGTACCTATTGTTTATTTGAAGATAGTTTTCTTTCGCAGTTACGATCAGAAAAACCAATAAACGATTTAACCCTGCCACACGCTACAAAATTAAAAATATTTAAATCATTTAATAAAAAGGATTTTTATTTAGTTGGGGTTGATTCCGCACGTTCATTAACTGGAGATCTTGCAACTATAGAAGTATACCAATATTCTAATTTTGAGCAAGTTGCTGAATTTTCTGCTAGACTAGGTTCTATAGTTAATTTTGCGGATATAGTTAAAGAGACTATAAAGTTTATACATACTGAAGTAGGAGATCGTTTAAAAGTTGGTATTGAAAATAACGCTATTGGTGGTGCTGTAGTTGATTTATTAATTTCTGATGATAATTTTGATTATATACCATTTTTATATAAGACAATCAATAAGAGTAATCGAGAAGATTATGGTATAACTACTGGCCGTAATAAGGATGAAATGATTACATATTTATATGATTATATAACTAAAAATCCAACATTATTACATTCAGCCGATTTAATATCTCAATTAAGCGTAATTGAGAAAAAATCTGGAGGGAGAATAGCCGCTGCTTTAGGTCATCATGATGACTTATTTATGGCAAGTGCATTCTGCGCTTATCTAAAAAAGCAATGCCAACTTGAAATTTCGCCGTTAATAGATGTAGACTCTAAAGATTATGCTAATCAACAATATAATGAAATTCAGAGTCTTTTAGGTATTAATACAACAGACTTTAAAAAAACTATATTTATTTCGGATTTTAGTGATCTTGAAGTTGAAACCGAAGATTCTGATTTACCTTTTTGGTACTCCCGTTAAATCTCAATTGCCCTCATAGAGGGCAATTTTTACCATTATTATTTATGAATGCATTTAGTCAACCCCAGTTAGAACAGTTTAATTCAAAACAAAATAATAGATTCGGTAATAATATTCCTGCGTTAATATCTGCCCAAGAAGATATTAAATTAATACTTAAAAATATAAATAAAGGAATAGATAAACTTTCTGAAAATTTTCATACTAAAATT
>Ga0172376_10004561_pt1 | contig 15800 bp, 15 predicted proteins | sample Lak35m_FD_121114 | JGI IMG/M metagenome (GOLD analysis project Ga0172376, IMG submission 121114) | Freshwater microbial communities from Kabuno Bay, South-Kivu, Congo - kab_092012_35m | ecosystem: Environmental > Aquatic > Freshwater > Lake | place: Democratic Republic of the Congo: South-Kivu... | reverse complement strand
TTTGAGGTGACAGTACGACTGGACAGTCTGGTAGAAGTCGATTACTACCGCAATGGTGGCATTCTCCAAACGGTTCTGCGTCACTTGATGTAATTCTGGCTATTTTTGATCTTCAACCGTCCAAGCGTGATGACCCCATTGCGCTTGGATGATTTCAACTTGAATCAGCACAAAATGGATATAACCTCACAACGATGACCCCAAACCCTGTTGTTAAGATTTATACCGATGGCGGATGCAAACCCAACCCTGGCGCAGGCGGTTGGGCGGCGGTGCTCATGTATGGCGACCATCGTAAAGAACTAAGCGGGGGCGCACCCCACACCACCAACAATCAAATGGAACTCATCGGCGCAATCACCGCCCTAGAATCGTTGACGCGCCCATGCCAAGTGGAGTTGTATACGGATAGCCAATACCTCAAAAATGGCATCACCTCTTGGATCAAAACTTGGAAGCAGAACAACTGGAAGACCGCCAGCAAAAGCCCTGTCAAGAATCAAGAATTGTGGATACGCCTAGACGGGTTGGTACAACAACACCAAGTGCGCTGGCACTGGGTGCGTGGTCATGCCGATGATGAACTCAACAACCTGGTGGACGTGCTGGCGACGAAGGCACGCCAAGCGTATGAATAAACCCTAAGCCCATTTCATTTTTTATCAGAATCCAGCTACCTCGTACCCATCTACGAAGCAATTCGTGCTATACTCAAAGCAGGTGGAATTCAGAAACTCGGATAGCCAAATACCCATGTCATTCTCATCACCTTTCATGCAGGGGCGTTTCAACTCTGCTAGTTCAAATTGCTTCATTGGCATTGCCGGCAACATCGGCGCGGGCAAAAGCTCGCTCACAGGATTATTTGCAGAACGCTTTGGGTGGAAACCCTTCTATGAGGCAAACGCAGAGAACCCTTACCTTGAGGATTTCTATCACGATATGGAACGCTGGAGTTTTCACTCGCAAGTGTTCTTTTTGGGCAAGCGATTAGAGCATCACCGCCAGTTATTGGAACATCACGGAGATGTCATTCAAGATCGCACGGTATATGAAGATGCAGAAATCTTCGCTCGCAATTTATACTTGCAAGGCAAAATGAGCCAACGCGATTATGATGCCTATCGCAATTTGTATCATGCCGTCAGTGCGTTTTTGCCCCCTCCCAACTTGATGGTGTACTTACGCGCCAGCACCGAAACGCTCATGGAGCATATCAGCAAGCGCGGACGGGCATTTGAGCGCAACATTGACCGCACCTACATCGCCCAACTCAACCACCTGTATGAGGATTGGATTGGACGCTGGACGGTGTGCCCGATCTTGACCATCAACATGGATGAGTTGGATTTCGTTGAACATGACCATGACCTTAATACCATTCTCACCTTGTTAGAAACCACGCTACTTCCGCTCAAGCAGCATCCCTAAGCCTGTATGAGAGGGTGACAAATTCACCCTCTTTTCATCTGTTCAATATTTACAAACCCTTTTGGTTATGCTATCGTATGTTGAATGAAATCAATCTGATTCATCTGATGAATAACCGTGTCAACACTTGATCTTCGCTCTGACTTACTCAACTACCTCATTCAAAGCCACTTCAAAGCGGGCGACCGTATCCCGACTATTTCTCAATTGGCAGAAGCTGACCATTTAGGAATTAGTACAAGTAAAATACGTGAGCAGCTCGAAGTGGCGCGTGCATTAGGGTTCATTGATGTCAAGTCTAAAACGGGGATGCGGTTCAATGAGTATGAGTTTGGCTCTGCCATTCGCTTGAGCATCTTCTTTGCTTTGGCGCAAGAGCCGGAATTATATTTTGAATACTTCACAGATTTGCGGGTGCAACTAGAAACGGGTTGCTGGCTTGCAATGTGTGAGTCGCTCTCTGCACCAGACTTCGTGGCACTCCACACCATCATTCAATCTGCACGGCAAAAGCTACGAGATGAGCGTTGGGTTCAAATCCCGCATCGTGAACACGGTCAATTCCATCGGATGTTGTTCGGTAAGATCAATAATCCATTCGTCAATGGCATCTTGAATGTCTATTGGGAGGCATACGAAGCGATAGAACCGCGCCGTTATGCCCGTTTCGCTTATCATCAAAAGGTGTGGGATTATCACGAGCAGATCATCACAGAGATTGAAGATGGAAACTTTGTGAAAGCGCAAGCAACCTACACCGAACATGCTCAGCTGTTACGAATTAACCCAACCGATTTACCCGATCCCTTAGGTTAGTGGATTAAAGCTCGCAGGATTTCGTTATAATAGGTTCAAAGCCTGTCATGTCATCGGCTTTTTAGAAAGGAGCCAAGCGCAAACGCGCCTCAAATATGTCTGAACTCAATTTGCCAGTTGCTGAACAAGCCGGAATTAATGGTGAGGTCATCAATGACTTCGCCTTCACCGTAGCTACTAAGAATGGTTCTGGTAGCCAAACTTCAAACTCCGTTCTCATTCGGTCTCTCTTCAAAATGGGTATCCCCGTCAACGGTAAAAACCTTTTCCCAAGCAACATCAAAGGCTTACCAACGTGGTACACCATTCGGGTGAGCAAAGATGGCTATGTTGCCCGTCGTGCCACTACGGAGATCATCGTTGCGATGAACCAAGATACCGCCGCCGAAGACATCAAGAACGCTCCTAGCGGTGGCGTGGTGATATTGCCCCAAGAGTGGAAGTGGACACATAGCCGCGAAGACATTGTGTACTATGAAATCCCCGTGCGCGACCTTGTCAAGGACGCGGGCTTAGATGCAGACTTCCGCGACCGCATCGCCAACATGATCTATGTGGGTGCGGTGGCACAGCTCTTCGGCATTCCCCTTCAAACGGTCTATCAAGCATTGTTGGACAACTTCGGCGGGCGTGCCAAGTTGGCGGACTTGAACTTCCCGATGGTGGAAAAGGCTTACAACTGGTCTGCAGAAAACTTGACCAAGCGCGACCCGTTTCGCTTTGAACCCATGAACGAAACCGCAGGCAAGATTCTGATTGACGGCAATTCTGCCGCTGCGTTGGGGGCAATTTTTGGTGGCGTGAGCGTCGTGGCATGGTATCCTATCACCCCTTCAACCAGTCTCGTCGATGCCATCATGGGCTATCGCAACTTGCGCCTTGACCCACAAACCAAGCAAAACACCCTCGCCATCCTACAAACCGAAGATGAAATCGCCGCCATCGGCACGATCATCGGGGCGGGTTGGGCGGGCGCACGCTCGCTCACAGCAACCAGCGGTCCTGGCATTAGCCTCATGGCAGAGTTCACCGGCTTGGCACAATTTGCCGAGATTCCCTGTGTGATCTGGGATGTCACCCGTATGGGTCCTTCCACTGGCTTGCCCACTCGTGTTTCTCAAGGGGACATCATCTTCATCTACTATCTCGGTCACGGGGACAGTCGTCAGATCTGCTTGTTGCCGGGCAACGTAGCAGAATGTTTTGAGTTCGGTTGGCGCGGTTTTGACATTGCCGAACACCTTCAAACACCCGTATTCGTCGCCAGCGATCTGGACTTGGGGATGAACAACTGGATGACCGATCCATTTGAATACCCTGAAGAACCCATCAACCGTGGGAAGATGCTCAGTGCAGAAGACTTGAGCGCGTTCCAAGAGAAATATGGGCAACTATGGGGACGCTACAAAGATGTAGACGGAGACGGCATCCCCTATCGCACTATTCCCGGCACCAATCACCCGATGGCAGGTTACTTGACCCGCGGCACAGGTCACACAGAAATGGCAACCTACACCGAAAAGGGTGAGGATTGGGTGAAGAACATGGAACGCCTGCATCGCAAGTTTGAAGGCGCACGCGACTACTTGCCCCAACCTATTGTGACAGGTGAAGGCGCGTCCGTAGGGATTATCTCCTTCGGCTCCAATGACCCCGCCATTTTAGAAGCGCGTGATCGCTTGGTGGAAAGTGGCATTCAAACGGATTATATGCGTGTGCGTGCGTTGCCGTTGGCAAAATCTGTCCATGAGTTCATCGAAAAACACGATGCGGTTTTCGTGGTTGAAAATAACTTCGATGGGCAATTGGCAATGATTATCCGCAGTGAATCCCACAAAGACACCACTCACATGCACTCCCTCGCGTTGGGCGATTCTTTGCCCATGACTCCCAAGTTTGTTGTTGATGGAATTTTGGCACGTATTGGTTAAAGGCAAATCACAATGGCACAAACAAACTCAATCGGCTTAACCCGTAATGACTATAAAGCGGCAAAGAGTACCCTTTGCCCTGGTTGCGGTCACGACTCAATCTCAAATCAAATCATCTCCGCTGCCTATGAACTCGGCTTGGAACAATACAAAGTGATCAAGTTGAGCGGCATTGGATGCTCTTCTAAGACCCCTGCTTATTTCTTGGGTGGGTCACACGGTTTTAACGCCATTCACGGGCGGATGCCCTCTGTGGCAACAGGCGCGATGTTAGCTAACCATGACCTGAAGGCGATTGCCGTCAGCGGGGACGGGGACAGCGGTAGCATTGGCTTCGGTCAGTTTAAGCACTTGGTGCGTCGTAATGTTCCGATGGTCTACATCATCGAAAACAACGGTGTATATGGCTTGACCAAAGGGCAATTTTCCGCCACCGCGGACGAAGGGCAAGTCCTAAAGGCATACGGCAAGAACGAACTCCCCCCCATTGATCTGGCCTTAGAGGCGATCGTGAGCGGTTGTACCTTCGTCGCACGTGGCTTTAGTGGAGACTCTAAGCAAGTTCAAGAGTTGATTAAGGCGGCGGTTCACCATGAGGGTACAGCAGTGCTAGACATCATTAGCCCATGCGTCACCTTCAACAACCGTGATGATTCCACCAAGAGCTATGGCTACGGCAAAGAACATCAAATTTCCCTACATGAAATCCAATACCTTGCGCCCGATTATGTTGAACCCAAAGAAGAAATTGTGGTGGAAGGTGTCGCAGAGGGTGAAAGTTATGTGGTCAAGATGCACGATGGCTCTTACATTCGCCTCATGAAGACCGATGCCAACTATGATCCACGTAGTCGTGAAGGCGCGATCATGATGTTAGAGAAGGCACAACGCGAACAGTTGTTCATCACGGGGTTGCTGTACTACGAAGAACCTCGCATCACGTTAGGTCAAACCGAAAACCTGCTCCCCACCCCCCTTGCCCACCTCACCGAAGCGCAATTGCGCCCCTCGCGTGAGAAGTTGGCGGAAATCATGCAAGGCATGATGTAGGGTTAGTCGATACTCATCCTTCAAACCTTCACAAACGGCGTAGTTTCAATTTGCGAGGTTACGCCGTTTTGTTGAAACGATCGTTACGAAACAGGCGTTACCCCCCCTTCACGGAATGAAACCGCAATAGGGGTCAACCATGTGTGCGCAGGCATCACCCTTAAGGTCTGCCACATTCCAACTTATAGCCCTTTTACAGGCAGGCGCATTCAACTGAAGTTGGTTGGCAATCCGTTAGATTCTGGCTTCAACGTGTGTTGCCAAATCTAGCGCGTTGGAAGGGCTTGTGCTGAAAGCGAAGAACGGCAACAGCAAAAGCATCCAGCAAGGCGGTCTTCAGCGGATAGATTTCCCTCGTAGCCTACCTGTCGGTTTCACGTTGAAAAAGTCTAAAATCGTGGGCGCAATATCCAAGATGCTGGCAGTACGATTAACCGCCCCTTTACGCTGGGGGGCATGTAACAGGAACATTCCCTCTTGGGAGTGGTTGGCATCATCGGGACCGGTGTCGTTGCTCAAGGTGTGTAGGTTGGGGTGTCCCAAACTCCCAATTGCCCGCCAATGCAAATCACCGAAATAAACCATTAAGTCGGGCGGGACACCTTTTGTCTCGGCATAGATGAACTGTGGGCGGAATACTTGTGTGGGGATGGGTTGCCCATGTGCATCTGGGATAGCGCGGATCGCATCGGATAGTTCGTTGCAAACTCGCTCATAATCCGCTGGCAAAATCACCCCGTTGGGTTCACGCTCGGCAACGTTCAGAAAGACCCGCGCATAATATCCCCCCGCTGCCCAAGCGCGTGTCTTGCTCCAATCCACCGCCAACTCATCAAATGGGGTGAGCGTTCCCGTCGGAGGCGGATTGTGCAAAACAAGCCAACCTTGTTCAATCAACCACTGATTGAGGGCAATCCCCCCATCCATGCGTTTTGCGCCGTGATCGCTCACCAACAGCACACTGACCTCTTCCCCGATGCTTGCCAACAGCTTCCCAATCAAGTGATCAACCCGTTGATAGTAGTCGCGGATGGCATGGGTGAAGATGCTTTCGCTTTCGTGTAGACGATGTTTAGGATCATGATACCGCCAGAATCCATGATGAATGCGATCCGTGCCGATGTTCACCATCATGGCAAAGTCCCAGTCGCGCGTTTGAATCAGGTGATGGAAGGTGTCAAACTGCACCTCCGTTAGGTCATATAACTGCTGAAGCAAACGCGCCTTGTCGTCCGTGCGAAACCCGCGCACATCAAACCCATAGTCAGGGGTGCGTTGCAGGATTTCTTGCTTGAGGATGGCAGGATAGGTGAACGCCACAGCGGTTGAGGGCGTTAAAAAGTCGGTCACCAAGTCCCCATTGACGGGGGACGGGGGATAGGTTTGGGGGATGCCCAACAAGATCACGCGCTTGCCGTGTTTGCCCAGTTCATCCCACACGCGGGGCACCTGCACCGCGCGAGCATCCACCGCCTGTAAGGCTTGGTAGTCATATGCAGGGCGATTACGAAAGCCATAAATGCCCAACTGTCCCGCATCATGACCGGTTAACATGCTGCTCCAGGCAGGGATGGTGATGCACGGGATGCTAGAGGTCAACGTGCCATAGATCGAACGTTCGCGCAAGCGGTTAATGTTCGGCAAGTATGGGGTGAAGGCATCAAAGATTAAATCGGGTGGGACACAATCCAAGCCAATGACCAGCATCCGTTGGCGTTGGCGTTTCAACAACCTCATCTCCGTGCCCTCGTCAAGTAAGCATTCGGCATGAAAGCCACCCGATCAAATTAGGACTTCATCAACAAAACGTGGCATTTGCTTACGATGAACGGCGTGAAATACGAATGCCAATGGCAACCAACCCAATGCTAATCAGATAGAGCATCATCAGCGGGGCCATCACCAAGAACATGTTCACGGGGTCAACAGTTGGGGTGATGAGTGCAGCTGCCGCTGCTGAAAGCACAATCGCCAAACGCCAATTGCGAATGAGGGGCTTGGGGCTAACCAGACCGAGCAAAGACAACACAAACAATACCAAGGGTGTTTCAAACGAGACCCCCATCCAAAACAACAGCGAGGTGACGAAGGTGATGTATCGACCCGCCTCCCATTCGGTTCGGAATAGATCGGGTAGGAATCCCTCGAGGAACGATAATGCGGGGGGGACAAGGATATACCACGCGAAGGCGATACCAACCAAGAATAACCCGAACACCGGTGGCAACCCCAGCATGAAGAGGCGACGCTCGCGTTTGGTCATGGCAGGCAAGATGTACATCACAATTTGGTACGTGACGAACGGGACAGCAAGCGTACTGCCGATCAATAATGCCACGCGGAAATAGGCTACCACCGAGCCGGTGGGATCGGTAATTAAGAACTTGGACTCCTCTGACAAGCGCAGATATGGCTCACCCAGATAGCGCAATATCTGCCCGGCAAACACTGCCCCAATCGACGTTCCCAAGCCAACCCACAAGAATGACCACAAAGCGCGGTTGCGTAATTCAGCCAGATGCTCAAAAAAAGTCATCTGTGCCCCTTCACCATCCATGGTATAACGTGGTGGCGTGTGTTGTTCGCTCAAAGTGTTGCTCCTACGCGCTAGTTACTGTTCGTCGTCTTCAAACAGTTCTTGACGCAAAATTTCAAGCTCCGGCAGGATTGTTTCCATTTCTTGGAAGATCGTCCCCAATACGCCATTGACGAAACGCGGAGAAGATTCAGACCCATATAACTTCGCCAACGCGACCGCCTCATCCACCGCCACCCCAATCGGCACATCTAACACGCCAGCTTCAAAGAAAGCGATCCGTAGTAGGTTACGGTCAATCATGGCGATTTGATCGAAGGGAAAATCGGGGGCGTAGCTTTCTAAGAGGGCATCAATGCTATAACGCAGGTGATAAATCCCCGTCATGAGTTTTTCGGCATAGTTACGGGTTCGGCTTTGTAGCTGATAGCGGTCAAACGTTTCGGTCATGACGCGCCCAATCAAGTGTAAATCAGAACAATCCATCTCATATAACATCATCAAGGTCAAACGCCGAGCAATGGTGCGTTCTTGCCCTTTATCGTTGGGCAAAGCCAACGATGCTTCAAAATCTTCAGGATCATTTTGGTTGTGAATATCGGGTAATTCGCTCATTCAGGTTTTAGGTGGCTCCGTTGAACCCACGATGCAGCAAGAAACGGGCTATAGCATACCACACCTTTCAAACAGCGACCATTTTACAATAGCTTAACAAACGAACGCATTGACAAGTTCTTCAACGCCGTGCTATTGTATCGCGTGTGCCGGTAGCGGTACACACTGATCGGTCTTTCATACAAAGTAGGAGGCGCATAACATGTTAATACTTACCTTCTCTCTCAGCATGGCTCCATTTGGAGTTGTTTGGGATTATGCGCCAAGCTGTTTGTAGTCAATAACCATCCCCTTTACGGATAACCTGACTACAACCGCGGGCGCGAAACCTCGCGGTTTTTTGCTTTGTGCTGTAGTCCGTAGATTGTCTCTACTTCTTCACCTCAAACCGCGTTGGTTTCACCTTCTATCCCAATCCATACCTGTAGGATGGTTTAGATCGTCCTGAACGCACGCTCGTCACTGGGCACAGACCTCCGTTTCCTTTGATCTAGTCATCGTTCAAACCAGCAATCTATCAGAGACGAGTCAATGTCATGCACTACCATTATGAACTGCATCAACAACGCGCACGAGAATTGCAGCAACAGGCGAAACAAGCGCGCCTAGCACGGGCATATCTTGAACAGAACCGCCCCGTGAAGCATGCTTTACGCAACCTGGGTCAACTTTTGGTTGAAGTTGGTGAGGCACTCCAAAGCCATGCCCAACAACCTAGCACAACACTGTATCAGGACTGAACCATTCCGTAGCCATAGTTTCTCCTATGGCTACGCTTTACTAAACCAAAACACATCATGGAGCTATCACTCGTGACCAACCGTTATCCTGTCAAGAATGAGCAAGTCGCGCTTTCAATTGAACAAGTCAGCAAAGGGTTTAACTTAATCAAGCCCCCCAACGCTTGGCAACGTTTCACCAAGCAAATCATGCCAAAAGCACCCAGCAAAGATGGAGAAAATGGCTATACCAAACGACCTGTTTTGGCGGTGGACAACGTCACTTTCAGCGTGCCCCGTGGCGAAATCTTCGGCGTATTAGGTCCCAACGGGAGCGGCAAGTCTACCCTAATCCGCTTGATGTGTACCTTGCTTTCAGCAGACAGTGGCAAGGTGGAGGTGTTTGGCTATGACATCAACAAAGAGGAGATGCAAGTCAAACGGTTAATTAGCCGTGTTTCGGTTGATGCCGCCTTCTTCAAGAAGTTAAGCCCAATGGAAAACTTGGTCTATGGAGCGCGTCTGTATGGTTTGAGCGGACAAGATGCCATCACCAAAGCCCAACAGATTTTGGAGCGGTTAGGCTTAGATAAAGCTACCTTCAAAGAATCAATGGAAGACATGAGCCGCGGCATGCAACAAAAAGTGGCGATCGCTCGCGCCTTCCTCACCACCCCTGTCTTGCTATTGCTGGACGAACCCACGACCGGCTTGGACCCACGCTCTAAGCATGAGGTGCGCAGTTTCATCGATGAGTTGCGCGATACCCACGATGCGACCATCATCATCACCACGCATGACATGGAAGAGGCAGACTACTTGTGTGACCGCATCGCTATCATTGACGATGGAAAGATCATCGCCTTGGATACGCCCGAAGGACTCAAGCAAATGGTGACAGCTCAAAATGGGCACAAACCCACGCTTGAGGAAGTCTTCATGCAGCTCACGGGCAAGAAGCTAGTTGATCCCAACGCGGTAGAAGGGGCAGAAGACTAAACATGACCCCTGCCTTCATTCGTACCGCCCCACTCCCAACAGGCTATACCGCTCGGCATGTGACGCTGGATGATCTGCAGATGGTGTGTGACTTCTTGAATGTGATGTCGCAATTCACATTAGGGCGGGACGCATTCACCCCCACCGACATTCGCATCGAGTGGACGAGTGGCTCCATCATCCTTGAGACCAGCACCCAACTGATCTTTGATCGCACGGGGGCACTGGTCGCCTATATGGAAATTTGGATGATGCCGATCAACCGTAGCTTCATCTGGAGTCAAGTGCATCCCCAGCACGAGAAACTGGGGATAGGAACGTACTTACTAGAATATGCTGAAGAAGCAGTACGCCAATCTTTGGCAACCTCCCCAACGGAAGGGGAGGTGGTCATCATGGCAGGACATCACAACGGGATGGATGCCGCCCAAGACTTGTTCACCCACTACGGCATGACCCCCACACGCTGGTTTCATCGTATGGGAGTGGTATTGACCGAACCGCCTGCCCCAGCAATTTTCCCACAGGGAATCCGTGTGCGGAGTTATCAACATCCCCAAGACTTGCGGGCAACCGTCCGCGCGAAGCTCGATGCCTTCGCCGATCATTGGGGATTTGTTGAGCCGAACTTTGAAACCGAGATGGAAGAATGGGCAAACGAAGTCGAGAATGACCCGTTGTTCGACGCGAGCTTGTGGCTTTTGGCGATTGATGAAGCCACACAGGAAATCGCTGGGGTTGTCCTCAACCGTAACCCCGCCTATGACGATGCCGAAGCAGGATTCATTGCGGTGTTGGCAGTTCGGCGTGCCTACCGTCGGCATGGGCTTGGCTCTGCCTTGATTCAATTGTCCATGCAGAAGCTGTTTGAGGTTGGCAAGCGCAAAATTGTGCTTAACGTGGATGCCCATAACCCCACAGGGGCACTGGGCATCTATGAAAAAGTCGGGATGGAGGTACTCTATACCCGCACCCTTTATGAGAAAGTCATTCAACCCGCCACCGAAGAGTTGGTTTTCAACAAGGAGTAAAAAGATCATGGCTGTTGCAAACGGCATCCAATTACAAATGCGCCAGAGCTATGCGTTCATGGCGCGGAATTTCCACTTGATGCAACGCTACTGGGCATGGGAGATTGTGTGGATTGCCTACACGATTGCCAATTCGCTGGCGGTAACGTTCATTGCCGAGGGCTCAACGGAGATCGCTGGAACAAGTCAAGAAGTCGTTTCGCGCTTCACGTTGTATCTGATGATCGGGGCGTTGGTTTGGCACTATCTCTCGGTGATTTTCACCTTCATCAGCGAGGTCATTCAATGGGAGCGTTGGGAAGGAACGATTGAGTACACGCTGATGGCACCTGTCAACCGTTGGGTACACCTGATTGGACAAACCTATTACGCCATCATCTATGCCACGCTACACACCATCCTAATTGGCAGCGTGATGGTCTTCTTCTTCAAGATTGACCTGACCCATGCCAACATTTTTGGGGCACTCCTCATCCTGACGGTGGGCAGTATTTCGCTGATTGGCATCGGCATTTTGGGGAGCATCCTCCCGCTATTGTATCCCGAGCGTGGTGCGCAAATGACGCACATCATCCAAGCCAGTTTTCTATTGGTGAGTGGCGTGTATTATCCCATTAGCGTTTTGCCCGAATGGATGCAGGTTGTGGCGCGGTTCACCCCCGTCACATATGTTTTGGACGGCGCACGGGCTACCATCATCGACGGTGCAGGCAATGCAACGCTTGGGCAATATCTCATCCCGTTGCTCATCATGGGGGCAATTTGTATCCCTTTAGGCATTTGGGCTTTCATGCGTGCCGAGAAGTACGCCAAGGCTACCGGCAAACTCAAGCGCGTAGGTTAAACTAACGTGAGGGGTGGGAGCAGTGCTTTCGCCCCTCACTCGCACCGGTGTGAAACATAGTTCTGCCCGTTATTTCAGTGACGAGCGGATGCTTGCGGGCGCATTCACACCTCGAATGACACGCTTGAGCGGTCGTCTTGTTCGGTGCAAGCTGAGGTTAGGTTGTGCCTGAAGTTGCCAACCAAGCATGCAGCGTGACATCATCAATCTCTAGGCACAGTGACCCGCAACTCATGGTGACGACTGCGCTGGAGTTAACGTTGGCGCTGATAGTGATTGCAAAGCGGTGGAGGTTCAACCCGCTAACGATAGACCCACAGACGGTTTCCATCACTGACAAGATGAACTGGTCCGCTCTCATCTGTGCGTAACAGGTGAGGGATGTCCATGTCCTCAACGAGTTGTAAGACATCCCCAGCGGGATCGCCGCGCGTATTGCCACGCTCGCTCTGCAACAACACCACCTGCGGTTGAACCGCCTCTAGGAACGTGACGGATAGGGAATTGCGCGTCGCGTGTTGGGGCAACTGCAACACGGTTGAAACAAGGTCAAATTCTTCTTCGGCGTACAACGCGGTTTGCGCTGTCGCGCTTAGATCAGACGTGAATAAGAAGGTATGTTCTCCGTAGGTTGCCTGTAAAGCCAGCGTGTTATCATCTAAACCGTCGCCTAGAGTTGGAATAGAAGCAGGGTTCAACACCACAAATCCTAAGCCATCGCTCAATTCGATGCGGTCGCCACGCAAGACTGTGCGCATGGGAAACGCTTGTAGGGCGGTTTCTAATGCTAGATAATCCTCACCGACTAGGCGATGCCCATTGGTTAAGATCAACCCTGCCCTGTACCGCTCTAATAAATTCGGGAGGGCGCGAGTTTGAAAGACATCCGGTTGGGTGACAAAGATCAATTCAATTTCGCGGTCAACAAATGGCAGAATCTCCCCCACTTGAGTAATCAACCGTGTGGGGAAGCGTCCACCATCAATGAGAATGTGTGCCCCACTGGGCGACTCAATCAGCACGCCATTGCTGTGCCCAATATCCAACAAGTAAATATGAAGCAAGCCATCTGGACGTTGCCAATACAACAACCCCAACAGGCACACCAATAGCCCCCCTGCAATCATGGTGGTCGTTGCCACCAACCGACTTGCCAACCACCTCCGTAGTTCGTCAAACCAAGCGGGTTTAGTCAGTTGCAAGATCACCCCTCCCATCGTCAGCACATAGCCCCAAATCACCCAACGCTCGTGCAAGTAAAACGTCGCCTGGGCAAACGGCAATTGAGCGAACGCCTGCATAATGGTTAGGGTGATGCTCAGCAACAACATCGCCCCCCATGCCAACAACTGGGCAAGCGCGGGCAGGACAAACACACTCGCCACGGCACCCAAGCCCAACATCAAGATTAACGGTTGAAAGACCATCACCAATAAATTCACCGGCAGTTGTACCAGCGAGACTTGACCAAAATACATCATGGAGAGCGGAAGCGTGGTGAGCGTGGCAGCGAGTGACACCGCGAATGCCGCTACTATCGAGCGAACAGTAGTAGCATCATCCGAAAGCGAGAGTAAATCGATGAGGTATTGCGTGAGCGGGAGAGCGAAGAAAGCTAATCCTAAGGTGCCGGCAACGCTCAGTTGAAAGCCAATATCATAGATTAAGCGTGGCGCAACCGCGGTCAAGATGATGATTGCCAACCCCAGCGAGGCAGGGGCAAAAGTGCGCCGTCGCAATGACTGCCCAAGTACCAACACGCTACTCATGGCAACCGCCCGTAAGACAGAGGCGGACGCGCCCACCCATCCCCCATAGAGCCACAATATCCCTATGGTCAACGTCGCCACCCACCCACGCCCCAAGCGCAATCGATACAAGATCACGCGCAATAGCTCTGCCAGCACTGCCATGTTGAACCCACTGATGGCGATTAAGTGAGCGGTGCCGGTGACTACAAACAAGTCTTGGGTGGCGGGGGAAATATCGTCATCATCCCCGAAAACTATCCCCGCCAATAAACCAGCTTGAGGATCGGGCAGGAGGGGTTGTAATTTGCTTAAGGTGTGTTGGCGAGTTTGTATGAGCCAATGCTTGACGGGGTTGCCGTGCCCACTAGACACCACCTCCATGATGGCGTTGTGCATCATGCTATAGGTATTTTGCTGGGCAAGAAAGGCGGATACGTCGAAACGGTCTCCGGGCGTTGGGGTGGTCAAAAGCCCTGTAGCGGTAACCCGATCCCCGTATTGAATTGAAAAAGGGGTGGACGTTTGAATGTATGCCCTCCCACTGATCTGCAACCAACCTTGACCCTTATCAAGTTGCTCTACTTGCAGGTTAAAGCCTTGCCCATCACCATATTGGTGTGGCTCGTCGACCACCGTCCCCACCAGAGTGAGTCCGCCCACATCATTGTAGATCGTTAAGGATAGATCGCGGGTTTGTGAACTTCCCCTCCATGCCCCCCCACACAGGAGCAAGGCAATCATTGGAAGGGTGATAGGTAGCTTGCGCAACAGGCAGAGGAAAACGGAAACCAACACCCCCAGCGTTGCCCATGCCCAGTAGAGGGGTGTCATCCAACTGATGTGTTGGGCAACGGTTAAGCCTGCTATCCATGCCAATGTCCAATACACCAAGCGCATGGTTGCTTTGCTCCCCTACTCTGAACAAAAAGTGAGCAATCTAATCCCTAGCGTAGGGGACGAGAATTCTGCTTTTGCTCTGCCTTTTTTTCTACGGCAACAACCTCATTGCGAACGCTAGGCGGGACAAATTCGGTCGGTTGACTGGGTACAGGGTCGGTAGTTTCAATCACTTTAATGCCGGCATCAGCTTCGCGCACCATCTTTTCTAAACGTTGTTTGAGCGCGGTCAGCGTGTTCAAGACATAGTCATCCGCATCTTGAGTAATTTGCTGAGCATCCAGCTTCGCCTGTTCAATGATGTTCACCGAACGACTGTGTGCTGCTTGAACATTGGCATCGTTCTCTAGTAGCACCTGGCTCTTCTCGCGCGTCTGTTGCAGAATGCGGGCGGCTTCTTCGTGCGCTTGCGCTAAGATGCGTTCACGTTGCGCTAAGATACGTGCTGCCTTCTCAATTTCTTCTGGGATGGAAATACGCATTTGGTCAATGATTTCTAAAGCGCGTTCTTCGTCCACCAACGTATACTTACTCATCGGCACATGACGACCTTCATCAATCAAATCTTCCAAGCGATCCACTAAATGTTGAATGTCCATAATCAAACCGTCTCCACAGGGCATGAATTCATTAGTCACGTATACTGATATTGTAACCCGGACTGCCTTGGCTTGCATGTAAATCCGAGAATCGTTTTACAAGTGCTTGCTCAACATGGCTCGGCACCATGCTACTGACATCCCCCCCTAGTTCTGCCACCTCGCGCACAGTGCTAGAGCTGATGTGTATATGCTTCAAGTCAGACATAACCGCGACGGTTTCAATATTGGGGGCAAGAATCTTATTGGCTATCCCCATGCGGAATTCTAACTCAAAATCGGAAAACACCCGTAAACCGCGAATAATAGCAAGCGCGCCAATGCCAACTGCATACTCTACCGTCAAACCGCTGTATGCCACGACTTGTATATTATCGTAATGTCTAAACGATTCTTGCGCAAGTTCAACACGCTCCTCTACTGTAAACAATAATCGTTTTTTCGGCAAATCATAAACTCCCACAATGAGCTGATCGAACAATTTTGATGCGCGCAGAGCAACATCAATGTGCCCAAAGTGGATGGGGTCCAGTGTGGCGGGGTAAATGGCAAGGCGGTTAGACATGGTTCATCTCATTTCC
>Ga0172376_10004560_pt1 | contig 15802 bp, 10 predicted proteins | sample Lak35m_FD_121114 | JGI IMG/M metagenome (GOLD analysis project Ga0172376, IMG submission 121114) | Freshwater microbial communities from Kabuno Bay, South-Kivu, Congo - kab_092012_35m | ecosystem: Environmental > Aquatic > Freshwater > Lake | place: Democratic Republic of the Congo: South-Kivu... | reverse complement strand
TGACGCGAAGGGCGACCACTTCGGCTACGCGGTCGAGCTCGTGGACGACTGGCTCTTCGTCGGCGCACCGCTCGACAACGTCTTCGGGCGCAACTCGGGCCTCGTGCGCGTGTACGTGCGCGACGGCCTGAACTGGTTCCTGAAGAGCCGCCTGGTCGCCAGCGATGCCCATCGCGGTCAGACCTTCGGGACCGAGCTCGCGAGCGACGGACGCACGCTGGTCGTGACCGCCAGCCGCGCGGAGTTCGCGGACGCCGTCGGCCCGGGTGCCCTGTACGTGTTCGAGGAGCATGGCGGGATCTTCGACTACATGCAGCAGCTCGCGCCGCTCGGGCCCCGGCCCGCGCCCGAGGATCTGTTCGGGCTCGCCCTGGCGCTCGAGGGCGACTGGCTCTTCGCCGGAGCCGCGCGCGACTCCGAGGCCGGCCCCGAGGTCGGCGCCGTGCACGTCTACCGGCGCGTGACCGGCGTGTGGACGCCCCACGGAAAGCTCGTGCCCGCCCGCGCGCTGCCACGCAGCCTGTTCGGCCACGACCTGGCCGTTTCCGGGGGTCGCCTGGTCGTCGGTGCGCCCTCCGATCCGACGCGCGCGCCCTCCGGCGGCTCCGTGCACGTCTTCGAGCTCGAGGGCGAGCAGTGGATCGAACGCGCGCAGCTCTTCCCGCGGGTGGCTCGCGCGGACGCCTCATTCGGCTCCGCAGTGGCGCTCGAGGGCACGACGCTCGCCTGCGGCGCGAGCGGCGACAACGAGTTCGGTCTGGAAGCCGGGGCGGTGCACGTGTTCGAGCTCGACGCCGGAAGCTGGAGCGAGGTCGCGCGACTCGCCCCCACCACGCTCGCGGCCAGCGATTACCTCGGCCGCGAGCTCGAGCTCACCGGCGGGAAGCTCCTCGCCGCGGCCTCCGGACACGGCGCGAACGGGGCCGTGTTCGAGTTCGGGCGCACGGGGGGCACCTTTGAGCTCGAGGCCGTGCTCGAGCCCGAGGATGCTCCGGCGGTCGCTCCGCCCGATTGGTTCGGCGCGGACCTCGCCGCCTCGGGCGACCTCGTGGCGATCGGAGCCTACTGGAACGACCAGCAGGCGACGGACGCGGGCGCCGTGTACGTGCACGACGCGACGGGCCGAGGGTGTGCGTCGCTCAGCTCGCCGCGCGAGGAGAGCTGGGGCCGGCAACGCCTCGTGCTCGAGCGCGGCGTCGCCCACGCCGGACACCCCTACTGGCTCGCGGGCTCGATGAGCGGCACGTCCCCGGGTCTGCGCTTCCGCGGTCAACGCATCCCGCTCAATCTCGACGGCTACTTCCGCTCCTGCCTGCGCAGCCCCAACGCGGGCTGGTTCACGAACAACCTCGGGCGCCTCGACGGCAACGGGCGCGCGACGGTCGACCTGCGCATTCCACCCGAGGCCTACGCCGCGCTCGTCGGCGTCACGCTGCACCATGCCTTCATGGAATTCGCGCCCGGCGAAGGCGCCCACGTCAGCAACGTCGTGGCCCTGCGCTTCGGCGCGCGGCGCTGACCGAGCTCACGGCGCGAAGCCGAGGCCGAGCGAGTAGCCGCGCACGCCGTCGCCGACCAGCCAGGCGAGGCCGAGGCGCAGGCGCGGATAGCGCTCGGAGAGGCGGAACTCGAGCCCGCCGCCGAGCTCGAGGAAGGAATCGAAGCCGAGCACGCTCTCGTCCTCCATGCCGGCCAGCTGGATGCCGGCGAGACCGAGGTCCCAGGCCGTGAAGGTCGAGGCGGGTCCGCCGAGCGGCGCGCCGAGCTCGGCCCGCAGGAGCGCGAGCTGGCTCGTGTCGGCGCCCTCCTGGGTGCGCGAGCTCGACTCGAAGACGCGCACACGCGAGGTCACGGCGCGAGTCTCGACGCCCCAGTCGAGCGCGGCGCGCGCGCGCGGACGCTCCAGCGCGAGCCCGGCCGAGCAGGAGCGCGCGAAGCCGTCCCAGTTGACGACCACGCCCTCGAGGAAGGGCGCCAGCTCGAGCTCGGCGGCGGCGTTGTAGTCGGCCTCGTTCTCGAGCCACGAGAGTCCGCCCGAGACCGTCGGGCGCAGCAAGAACCCGGCGCCGAGCGTGTACTCGAGCCCCGCGCGCAGCTCGCAGCCGATCAGCCTCCAGGTCTGGCGCACGGCCGCGAGGCCCGAGGGCGTGTCGAGCCGCAGCACGTCGCGCGCGCGCATCGCGCCGAGCGCCGCATCGAGACGCAGCACCTCGGCGCTCTTCCCCAGCGCGAGCGTGGTGTGCCAGGGGATGCGGAACGTGTCGAGGCGCGTGTCCTCCGAGGGCCCGGGATTCTCGATGCGCAGGCTGGCGGCCGAGAGCTCCTCGCTCAGGGTCAGCGCATTCAGGCCCGCGAAGAGGTCGGGCACGGGGTTCTCGAGCTCGCCCGTGTCCTGCGCGCCGAGCGCACCGGCCAGGCAGCACGCCACGAGGGCGGCACGCCTCACTTGCGCTCCGGAGGCGGCGCGGGCGTGACGGTCGCCGCCACCGCGCCGTGCAGGTGCGAGTGGTGCGGCGAGAGGATCGCGACGCCGGCCGCGTCGAAGTCGTCGAGCACGTTGGCAAGCAGGAGCGCGAGCACGCGCGCGCGCCCGGCCGGCTCGACCACGGCGGCGCGCAGCTCGTACTCGATGTAGAAGTCCGAGAGCGCCGTCTGCAGCACATAGGGCGACGGTTCCGTGCGCAAGCCCTCGGTGCGGCGCGCGGCGCCCAGGAGGAGCTCGTGCACTTTTCGCCAGGGGATGTCGTAGCCGAGCGTGAGCTTCGTGGCGAGGAACGTGCCCTCCTCGCGCGCGAAGCGCGTGTAGTTCACGGTCGTGCCGCTCGTGAAGAGCGCGTTCGGCACGCTGATCTCCTCGTTCTTCGTCGTGCACAGCTTGGTGGCAAGCAGGTTGAAGGCGACCACCGTGCCCTCGTGCTCGCCGAAGCGCACGAAGTCGCCCACGCGGAAGGCGCGCGAGTAGGCCAGCACGATGCCGCTCGCCATCTGGCCGACGACGCTGGTCGAGCCGAGCGAGACCATCAGGCCGGCGAAGACCGTGACGCCCTGGAAGGCGCCCGTGCCGGAGCCCGGGATGTACGGGAAGGCCACCACCAGCGCGCCGAGCCACAGGAGCGCCGTGACCAGGCGCTCGGCCACGAGCGGCGTGACCGCGTCGGCGAGATGGCTCTGCACCTCGCCGCTCGCGGCAGCCTGGAAGTAGCGCTTGACGACGCCCGCGCCGAAGCGCGCCAGCGAGAAGATCAGCACGACGACCACGAGGCCGGGCAGCGCCTCGACCAGCTCCAGCAGGAGCTCGCGCAGCTCGCCCACGAGCTCGCCCGCCAGGCGCTCGCCGACCGGGCGCGTGTAGGGGAACTCGAGCAGGCTGCGCTCGATCGCGGCCACGGCGATGACGGCCACGATGGCCCACACCGCCAGGGTGGCGAGGCCGCGCGCGAGCGGCACCGAGTTCTGCTCCCACAGCGCGCGCAGCCCGCCGGCCAGGCGCTTGCCGCGCGCGCGCCCGAGCTCGCCGAGGCGCTCCTGCAGGCGCCGCAGGTTGCGCAGCAGCACCCAGGCGAGGATCCCGCCCACGGCCAGGAAGCCGAGCGCGCGCGCGCTCGCGAGCAGCATGCGCGGCAGGTTGCCCGCCTCGCGCACCTCGCCCAGCGCCGTCGCGAGCTCGTCCGCGGTCGCCTGCGCCAGGGTCGCGAGCGTTTCACCGGCCAGCTCGTCGACGTCGGCCGCGAGCACCGAAAACACCTCGCGCCCGTCGACGAGGACGCGCGCGCCCTCGGCCGTCGCCTCGTGACCGACGCGCAGCTCGCCGTCGCCCTCGAGCACGTGCTCGAGCAGCGCCGCGGCCGCCGTGCGGCGCTGCTCGGGCGAGTAGGCCGAGCGCGGCGCGCGGAACACGAACACCGTGCGCCCGGCGAGCTGGAGCGGCACGGGCTCGAAGGTCTCCTGCGCGCGCACACCGGCGGCGAAGCAGAGCAGGGCAAGGAGAACGAGCCACAGGCGCGCCATGGGGCCGAGAGCCTACCGGACGGCCCCCCCGCTCGGCATCCGCTCCCGGATCGCCGGGCGCCCCGTTGCATCCGTCGCGCCGGTTTTGAACCCTCTTCCCATGCCCGCCCCCGGATCCACACCGACGCTGTTCGACGAGCTCGAGCCCGCCCCCATGGCTGCCAAGGAAAAGAAGAAGGCCCCGATCGAGGATGCTCCCGCCGCCCCGAAGGAGCGCGCGAAGAGCGAGAGCGAGCCGAGCGAGAAGCCGAAGCGCGCCACGGCCGAGGAGATGGCCGGGCGCCAGCGCGAGATCTCGGTCAGCGAGTTCTTCACGAAGAACCGCCACCTGCTGGGCTTCGACTCGCCGCTCAAGGCGCTGCTGACGGCGGTCAAGGAGGCGGTCGACAACTCGCTCGACGCCTGCGAGGAGGCCGGGATCCTGCCCGAGATCGTGGTCGAGATCGCCCCGACCGGCGAGGACCGCTTCCGCGTCGCGATCGAGGACAACGGCCCGGGCATCGTGAAGGACCAGATCCCGAAGGTCTTCGGCAAGCTGCTCTACGGCTCGAAGTTCCACAAGCTCAGCCAGACGCGCGGCCAGCAGGGCATCGGCATCTCGGCCGCCTGCATGTACGGCCAGCTCACGACCAGGAAGCCCGTGCGCATCGTCTCGCGCACCTCTAAGAAGAAGCCGGCCTACGAGATCTCGATGTCGATGGACACGGCCCACAACCGGGCCGACCTGCACGGCGAGAAGGAGCTCGGCGACTGGGAGCGCGAGCACGGCACGCGCGTCGAGATCGAGATGGAGGCCAAGTACCAGAAGGGCCAGCGCTCGGTCGACATGTACCTGAAGCAGACGGCCATCGCGAACCCGCACCTCACGCTGACCTGGATCGATCCGGGCGGCCAGAAGTCGGTCTACGAGCGCGCCACGAAGGAGCTCCCGGCCGCGGTCGAGGAGATCAAGCCGCACCCGCACGGGGTCGAGCTCGGGATCCTGATCGCGATGCTGAAGGACACGCAGGCGCGCTCCCTGTCCGGCTTCCTGCAGGAGGAGTTCGTGCGCGTCGGCCCGAAGGTGGCCGAGGAGATCTGCGCGACCGCCAAGCTGAGCTCGAAGGCCTACCCCTCGCGCATCGCGCGCGAGGAGACGGCCGCGCTGCACGCCGCGATCCAGAAGACGAAGATCAGCGCGCCGCCGACGACCTGCATCTCGCCCATCGGGGAAGAGCTCGTGCTCTCCGGGCTCAAGAAGGAGATCGAGGCCGATTTCTACACCTCGGTCACGCGCCCGGCCGCCGTGTACCGCGGCAACCCGTTCCAGATCGAGGTCGGCATCGCCTACGGCAAGCCGGGCGGCGTCGGACTCGAGATCAACGACGAAGGCCGCATCCAGAAGAAGAAGAAGGACCTCGAGGCCTCCGAGGAGCTCGTGGCCGACGCCGACGAGCCGATCCGCATCCTGCGCTACGCGAACCGCGTCCCGCTGCTCTACCAGCAGGCGGCCTGCGCCGTGACGAAGGCCGTGATCCAGACCAACTGGCGCGGCTACGGGCTGCAGCAGCCGAAGGGCGCGCTGCCGATCGGCGCCTGCGCCGTGATGGTGCACATCGCGAGCGTCTGGGTGCCCTTCACCTCCGAATCGAAGGAAGCGATCGCGAACTACCCGGAGATCCAGAAGGAGCTGCGCCTCGGCCTGATGGAAGCCGGGCGGCGCCTCGGCAGCTACATCCGGAAGGGGCAGCGCCTGCGCAAGGAGTTCGACAAGCGCTCCTACATCGAGAAGTACATCCCCCACATCGGGATCGCCCTGCAGGAGATCCTCGACCTCGGCGATCCGGAGCGCGACAGCACGGTCAAGACGCTCGAGGACGTGCTGCACAAGAGCCGGAAATTCTGACCGAGGGGCAGTGGGTCACGGCCCCACCACCGCCCGGATGGCCGGCCCCCGGCCGCCGCGCCGGGCCGGGTAGACTTCGCGGATGCGCGTCCTCTTCCTGCTGGCGGCCCTGCTCTCTGCGCCGGGCTGCGCACCGGAGTCCGGGAGCACCTCCGCGGCCCGCGTGGACCTGACGCTCGGCTTCGTTCCTGCCCCGCTCGCGCCGGCCGTCGAAGCCCTCGAGGCGCGCGCCGCCGGCCGCGCGCGCGGGACGGTGACCCCCGGCGAGACGCCCGACGCGGTGCACTTCGAACTCCCCTTGCCGCGCGAGCTGTGGAGCGCGACCGAGCCCGCCGGCGACTGGCTCGCGCCGATCCCGCGCGGCGGCGCGCTCGGTGCGGCGCGCTCGGAGTCGATCGAGCTCGGCGACGGCGCGCGCGTCGCGAAGGCCTGCATCCGGAAGGACCTCGAGCCCGGACGCTTCGTGCTGGAGAGCGAGACCCTGCGTCTGCGCCTCGCGCCCGGCGAGGATCCGCAGGATTTCCGCCTGCGCGCGCGCATCGAGCGCACGCCCGCGCGCGACGGCCGCGCGCGCTTCGTGCAGGGAGACCTCGCCTGCGCCGGCCTGACGGTCTACCCCGGCGTCGCCGAGCGCGTGCACGTCACGGTCCCGCCCGCGAGTCAGCTCGTCTTCGGCTGCATCTCGCCCACGCCGCTCTCGGCGCGCGAGACGCTGCCCGCAACCACCTTCCGCGTGCGCCTCGCCGACGGCGCGGTGCTGTTCGAGCACCGCCAGGAGCTCGCCGTGCCGGTGCGCACGAGCTGGCACCGGCTCCCGCTCCCGCTCACCGGCGAGCAGACCTTCGTCTTCGAGATCGAGGGCGGCGCTCCGGCCGGCTTCGCGCGCCCGGCGCTCGTGCCGGTGGAGCTCGGCACCCCCGCGGCGCGCCCGTCCGGTCCGGTCGCGCCCGACCTCGTGCTGTTCCTGGCCGACACGTTCCGCGCCGACAACCTGGCGGTCTCGGGCGGCGATCCCGCCCTTGCGCCCACGCTCAACGCCTTCCTCGAACGCGCCCTCGTCTTCAGCGAGGCGCGCGCCACGGCGGCCTGGACGTTGCCCTCGATCGGCGCGCTGAACAGCGGCGTCTTCCCCGGCATGCACGGCGGCACCTCGCTCGAGCGCGGCATCTCGCCCGCGGTCGAGACCATCGCCGAGGTGCTCGCGGCGGCCGGCTACCGCACGGCAGCGGTGACCGATTCCGGCCTGTTTTCGCGCCACTACGGCCAGGATCAGGGCTTCGAGTGGTTCGAGGAGGTCACGGTCTCGCACTGGAACCTGCGCGACACGCTGACGCGCGCGCGCGCCCAGCTCGCGGCCGACGACGGACGCCCGCTGTTCTTGATGGTGCACAGCTACCGCGTGCACGGACCGATGCGCCTCGGGCCCGACGAGGATCCCGCGCCGTGGAGCGAGCTCATCGCCTCGAACCGCGAGCGCCTGCGCGCGCGCCGCGCCAGCGGCGAGAAAGATGCCGCGCGCACGCTCGCGCTCGAGCTCGTCAACGAAGGCCGGCGCTTCTACCTCGACAGCGTGAGCGACCTCGACCGGAAGGTCGGAGCCTGGTTCGGTGAGCTCGAGGGCGCGGGCTTCCTCGAGCGCGGCTACCTCGCCTTCACCGCCGACCACGGCAACGCCTACGGCGAGAACGACGAGGTCGGCCACGGCGGCCGGCTCTACGACGTGAAGCTCAGCGTGCCGCTCGCGCTGTGGGGCCCGGAGCTCACGCCCGAGGTGCGCCCCGGCATCGTCTCGCTGGTCGATCTGGCCCCGACCCTGGCCGCCCTGGCGCGCGTCGCGCCGGCACGCTCGTGGGTCGGGCGCTCGCTGCTCGCTCCGCGCGTCGAGCGCGTCGACTTCGCCTTCAGCCTCGAGAAGCGCCACCACGAGATCGCGCTCTACCAGGGCGGCAAGAAGCTGCTGGCCCCCGACACCGCCGCCCTGCGGCGCGGCGAGGCGAGCCACGCCTTCGACCTCGTGCGCGACCCCGGCGAGCTCACGAACCAGGCCGGCGAGGCCTGGGCCAGCGGGCTCGCGCGCTCCCTGGCGGACGGGGTCGAGCCCTGGCTCGTGCCCCTGGGCGAGAACGGAGAGCTCGAGCTCTCGCCCGAGGTCATGGCCCAGCTCGAGGCCATCGGCTACGCCCGCTGACGCCCCTCTTTTACGAACCTTCATCCCTGAAACCCGGTCCGTGTCTACCGTGCCCGCGAGGGCCCAATAGGATTGGGCGCACCCGGAACGCTCCGGTCCCACGCCCTCCGCATCCGAGAAGAGACTTCCCATGCTGCCGATCGTCCACCCCAGCCGGCTCCACCTCGTCGCGGCCTGCCTGCTGCTCGGCCTCGCCCCGGCGGCCCAGAGCCTGACCGCCACGGTCCAGCTCGATACGGCCCAGGAGGTCCCCGCGCCGGGCGGACCGGGCACGGGCACGGGCATGGCGACCGTCACCGTCAACGCGGTCACGCGCGCGGTCACGGTCACCGGCACCTACAGCGGTCTGAGCACGAACCAGACGGCGGCCCACATCCACTCGGGCGCCTTCGGGGTCTCGGGCGGCGTGCTCCTCAACCTGAGCGGCACCGGCGGCACGACCGGCACGTTCTCCGGCTCGGGCGTCTTCTCGTCGGGCCAGTTCAACACCTTCCTGGCCGGCGACCTGTACCTCAACGTGCACACCACGCTGAACGGCGCGGGCGAGATCCGCGGCCAGATCGTGAACCTCTCCGGCGCGGCCGGCCTGCCCACGGATCCCGCGCTGTTCGACACGGGCGGCAATCCGAACCGCGGTCCGCGCATCGGCAACGCGGTCGAGACCTACAACATGGCGCTCGACTGCTCGAACGCGGGCGCGCCGGGCTTCTACACGATCCAGATCCACCTCGCGACCGTCGCGCCGCCCCTCGCGAGCGCCTACGGCTCGCTGTGGTTCAGCGGTCCGAAGAGCTTCGCGAGCTCCGGCCTGCACGCGCAGAACGTCGTCAACGCCGCGGCCGCACCGGGCCTGATGCTGCCGCCGGATCCGCTGCTCGTCGGCCTGACCTACAACGTCCAGGGCTACTGCTCGGATCCGTCCGCTCCCCCCGGGCGCCTGAGCAACGTGGTGATCCAGGTCGTCGAGAACTGACCTGCCTCCAGTCCAGGCGCGCCCGCGCGGCCGAAGGGTCGCGCGGGCGCGCTCGTTTTCGGGCGCAATCGTGCGCGCGCGAGACTAACTTGGGCGACCCAGGAGGCGCGCGTCTGCGTCCTCCGCTCCCCCTGCCTCGAGCGACGCATGAGCGCCACGGAACCGACCGCGCCTCCGCCGGACGTCCCCTTCTTCCTCGCGCTCTTGCCGGTGGCCGCGCTGGTCGGGCTCCTGTTCCTGAACGTGCAGGTCTTCGGTTCGGGCGACAACCAGGTGGCCCTGGTGCTGGCGGCGGCGATCGCGGCCCTGATCGCGGTCGTGTTCTTGAAGCGCCCGTGGAAGGAACTCGAGCAGGGCATCCTGCACTCGATCCAGATGGCGATGCAGGCGATCTTGATCCTGCTCGTCGTCGGCATGCTGATCGCGGCCTGGGTCAAGGCCGGGATCGTCCCGATGATGATCGTCTACGGGCTCAAGTTGATCTCGCCGTCGGTGTTCCTCGTGACCGCCTGCCTCGTGTGCGCGGTGGTCTCGCTGGCGACGGGCAGCTCGTGGACCACGGCCGGCACGGTCGGCGTGGCCCTGATCGGAGTCGGCACCGCGCTCGGTCTCTCGCCCGGCATGGTCGCCGGCGCGATCGTCTCAGGCGCCTACTTCGGCGACAAGATGTCGCCGCTCTCCGACACGACGAACCTCGCCCCCGCGATGGCCGGCGCGACCTTGATCGAGCACATCAAGCACATGGTGTGGACGGTGACGCCGGCGCTCCTGATCGCGCTCGTCCTGTACGCCGTGCTGGGGGGCAAGCACGACGCCGGACCCGAGGTCTTCGCGCGCGTCGACGCGGTGATCGCCACGATCCAGGCGAACTTCACGCTCTCGCCGTGGCTGCTGATCCCTCCGGTGCTGACGCTCGTGCTCGTGGCGCGCAACCTGCCGGCGATCCCGGCGCTGCTCGTGGGCACCGTCTCGGCCGTCGCCGTGGGCCTCTTCGTCCAGCCCCACGCGTCGCTGAAGGACGAGCTGGCGGGCTATTTCGGCGCGCTGTACGGCGGCTACGGCCTCAACCTCGTGGACGGCCTCGCCGAGGGCACGAGCGAGGTCCAGCGCTCGGCGGCCGAGGTCGTGCAGTCGCTGCTCGACGGCCGCGGCGGCATGAAGTCGATGCTCGGCACCGTGGCGCTGATCCTGTGCGCGCTCTCCTTCGGCGGCGTGATGGAAAGGAGCGGCATGCTGGCCGCGATCGCCAGGAAGATCCTCGGCCTCGTGCGCGGCACGGGTTCCCTGGTCGCGGCCACGGTCTTCACCTGCTTCGGTATCAACGTGCTCGCCAGCGACCAGTACATGTCGATCGTCGTGCCCGGCCGCATGTACCGTACGGCCTTCCTGCAGCGCCGCCTGCACCCGAAGAACCTCTCGCGTTGCCTCGAGGACTCAGGCACGGTCACCTCGGCCCTGGTGCCCTGGAACACCTGCGGCGCGCAGATGACGACCGTGCTCGGCGTCTCGACCGCGCTTTACTGGAAGTTCGCCTTCCTGAACTGGCTCTGCCCGCTGGTCTCGATCACCTACGGCTTGATCGGCTTCACGCTCACGAAGATCAGCGACGAGGAAGCCGAGCGCCGCCTGCGCGGCGAAGCAGGCTGAGCGCCGCATGGACTCTCGCTTCACCGTGCGCGCCGACAGCGGAGCGCTCGATCGGCACCGCGCGGACTTCTTGGCCCAGCTCGTGGCGCCCCTGGACGACATGTGGGCAGCCTTCGCCGAAGCTGCAACGGCGTATGCCCTGCGGATCGGGGAAGAGGAGGTCGGAACGTGCTGCCTCGACGACGAGAAGCAGCTCCTGCGCTTCTACGTGCGTCCGGGCTGGCAGCACCGCGCGGAAGAGCTGCTGCGCTTCGCGCTGGAGGAGCTCGCCGTCACGAGCCTGCTCGTCTCCACGCAGGATCCGGGTTTCCTCGCTCCGGCCCTGGACCTCGTTGCGCGCAGCGAGCCCCACACCCTGTTCTACGCGGCGCGGGTCGCGGCGGAAGTTCCGCCCCTCGACGGGCTCGTCCTTGCGCAGCCCGCGGATCTCGAGCGTGTCGTCCTCTTCGAGGAAGCCACGCTCGGCGCGCCGCGCGCGTTCCTCGAGGGCTACCTGCGCGAACGCCTCGAGCGCGGAGAGCTCTGGCTCCACGAGGAAGGACGCGAGCTCCTCGCCGTGGGCGAATTGCGCCGTGACCGACAGCAGCCCGGCATCGCGCAGCTCGGCGTGATCGTGGCCATCCCGGCGCGCGGCCGCGGCCTCGCCGCGCGTCTCCTGGCCGGTCTCGTCGCCCGCAGCCGCGCGGAAGGCCTCACAGCGGTCTGCTCGACCGAGGTCGGGAACCACCCCGCCCGGCGCGCGATCGAGCGGGCCGGATTCCGCCCCGACCATCGTCTCGTGCGCCTCACGTTCGCGCGCTGAGTGCGCGCCTGTCTACTCCAGCGATCGGCTGCGCACCGTCTTCGAGTGCGTGTAGACCGTGAGCGCGACCTCATCGCCGTCCGGCGAGACCTGGGGTGTCAGGAGCTCCGCGCCGACGTCGGTCAGCTGCACGGGCACCGAGCTCCCGTCGACGCCCACACGACAGAGCTGGTGGTGCGCTCCGCGCAGCGCGACGTAGTACACGCTCTCGCCCAGGGGATCGAAGTCGAGCCCGCTCACCTCGGTCAGGGCCTCGAACTCCGCGAGGAGCCGCGCCGCACGCGACTCGAGTTCCACCACCCACAGGCGACGACGCCCGTCGCGCAGACGCTCCTCCAGTGCAACCACCGGCTCGCTCGGCGAATAGACTGCCGCCAGCACGTCGCCCTCGATGCCGGGCACCTGGAACTCGCGCTGTTCCAGGGCTGCACCCGTCTCCGGGTCGATCTCGACCACCACCGGACGGTAGCGTCCCGTGCGCGGATCGACGGCCACGAAGATGAGCTCGCAGCCGTCCGGCGACCACTCCGGCTGGCACACCTCGAAGCCGACGTCGTGCGTGAGGCGTTGTTCCTTGCCGCCCGCCGCAGATCGCAGCCAGATGTCGTCGGTCGCCTTCCCGCCGTTGTAGGCCATCGCCGGTTGCGGCGAGCGATGCGAGTGGTAGGCGAGCCAGCGACCGTCCGGGCTGAAGCTCGGCCCGAAGTCCTCGTGCGGACCGACGACCAGCGGCTCGAGGGCAGCGCGCGACCCGGGCTTCGCGTCGAGCGACACGAGCCCGAGGTCCCAGTTGAGGGCCCAGTCGGCCAGGCTCATCGGTCCGTACATCAGCGCGACGCGCTCGCCGTCGGGATGCCAGGACGGGAAGGAGGCGGTCTCACGCGCGAGCTCGACGAGCTCGCCCCCCGCGCTCGGAACGCGCGCGGCGCGCATCGAGGTCTGCACGTTCGTCCACAGGAGGCGTCCCCCGACGACACCCGAGACGAGATCATCGCCCGGGGCCTCGACCACGCAGCGCAGGGCACCGTCGGCGAGCGCGAGCGCGAAGAGATCGAGGTCGCGCTCGGCCGTCGGGTCTTGCTTCGCGGCCGCGGTGCCCGTCGCGGCGCCCACCAGGCTCAGCAGGATCTCTCCCTTCCACCAGGCGAGCGGCGTCGGCTGGTAGCTCGCGTCGAGGTCCGTGCGCAGCACGCGCCGCGCTCCGCTCGCGAGCTCGACGTGCTCGAGATCGGCCCAGCCGGCCCTGTTCTGGTGCAGGAACACGAGCTCGGTCGCCTCGGGCGAGACGGCCCAGCCCAGCGGACGCACGTCGCGGACCAGCACGCGCGGCTCGCCGAGCTCCGCGTCCTCGAGCCACAGGGTGTAGGCACCCTCGCGCCGCCCGGCGAAGATCCGCCGCCCGGGCCGCGACGTGAAGAGCGCATCGTCGAACGCATCGGGGAGCTCGCACGCGCCCGGCTCGCCGCTCGAGCAGTCGAAGCTCGTCGCCCCCACCTTCCCGTTCTTCCGGCCGACCGACACCAGTTGCGCTCCGGAGCCCGCCCAGCGCGCCCAGACGACATCGTCCTGGCCCGTGCGCTCGGCGAGCGGACGCGCCTCACCGCTCGCGAGCTCCACGAGCTCGTGTCGGCCCTCGTGATTGAGAAGCAACCAGCCTCCGTCGGGCGAGACCTCGGCCGGACCCGCCAGAAGATCGGCGTACCAGGTGCGCGGATGCGTGGCGTGCAGGACGGTTTCGTCCGGCGGGAAAGCGAGCAGGGCAAGGAGCGTGAAGAGCATGCTCCTCGGACGTCTCCTGCGACGCACCAGACGACGCGCGCGCGAAGAAGAGTCGCGTGTCGAGCTCGAGTCGCTCGTGCGCGCGAAGCACGCACGCGCCACGCTCCGCTCGGCTACAGTCGCTCGACGACCAAGAGCTTGCCGAGCGCGCGCACGGCCGCCTCGCCCGAGGCGAGGCGCGCGTGGCCGACCAGGAAGGCGAGCTCGCCGCCGAGCGATTCCTTCGCGCGCACGGCCACGACCTCCCAGCCGAGTTCGAAGCGCTCGCCGACGCGCACGGCACGCCGGAAGCGGAAGCGGAACTCGAGCCCGAGCATGGCACGCACCACTCCGCGCGGCCCGGGACGCGAGAAGTGCGTGGCCACCAGGCCCATCAGACGCGCGGCGAGCTCCGGTCCGCTCACGACGAGCCCGCCGAGGCGCGTGGCGCCCGCCAGCGCGGCATCGTGATGGATCGGATTCCCGTCGCCGGCGAGCCGCGCGAACTCGGCCACTTCGCCGGCCGACAGCGCAAGCGTCAGAGCGCAGCGCTCGCCCCGCTCCACGCGCCCGTCGCCCGTCATCACTCGTCGCCGAGGAGCTCGCGCCGCGCGACCGTCTCCCAGTCCGCGCCGTCGAGCTTCCACCAGCGGCCCTCCTCGCTGACCAGGACGTGTGTCGGGAATTGCGTGAGGCCGAAGGCGCGCTCGAGCGCCTCGTCGCCGAGCACGACCGGGAACTCGTGGCCGTTCCGGTCCATGAACTCCGCGACCGCCTCGGGCGTGTCGCGGCAGGCGATCGTCAAGAGCGCCCCGCGCGCGTCGGGAGCGGCCTCGAGCTCGCGCTGCAGGGCGGAGAGGCGCGGCAGCTCGGCCCGACAGGGCCCGCACCAGGTCCCCCAGAAGTCCAGCATGTAGCGCTGCCCGCGCAGCGAGGCCAGCTGGAACGGTTCGCCGTCCAGACCCCGCAGCTCGAGCTCGGGCACGAGCGGGAGTCGCTCGAGGAAGCGTGCACGCCAGCACGCGTCGAAGTCGTTCCGCCCCGTCAGGCGCTCGAAGGCCGCGCGCGCCTCGGCGCGTCGCTCCGGATGCACGAAGACGAGCTCGAGCCACACCTCGCTCGCTTCCGTGCGCGCGCCGCGACGCTCGAGCTCGCGCGCGACGGGTTCGCGGTGGTCGTTCGGCGCGCCGAGCGTCGCCGCCTCGTAGAACCAGCTCGCCGCGCGCTCCTGCTCGTCCGCACCCGGTCCCGCCCGCGCCGCGCGCACGAGCCAGGCGCGCACCTCCGCCTCGGTCGCACCCAGCGGCGCGAGGGTCCAGGCCGCCTGCGCGTGCAACCAGCGCAGCCGGGCACGCAAGAGAGGCTCCGTGGTCTCGGCCGCGACGAGCGCTTCCAGGCGCTTCACGGAGCGGTTCAGGGACTCCACCACCACCGCGCGCGGCCAGCCCTCGAGCCCGGCCCGCTGCGCGAAGAGCAACGCGTAGCGCTCGCCGTGGGTCAGCGCTTCGTCCTCGCCACGTGGCACGCGCTGCAGGAGTTCGCCGAGGTGCCCCGACCCGGCGCGGCCTGCGACGATCCGCGCCCATTCGGCGAGCGGCGCGACGATCTCTGCCGTGGGCGCTCCGGGTCGCGCGAGTTCCTCCAGCAGCGCCACGTGCGCCGCGAGGTCGAGCCCCGGCCGCGGTGCGGGCGCGAGCGTCTGGGCCAGGCACTCGTGCACCCAGCGCGCGGCCCGCTCCGGATCGGCGTGCACGAGGCGCGCGAGGAGCGGCGGCACGCGCGCGAGGTCGCGCTGGACGCGCGTCTGCAGGCGGTTGAAGAGGTCGAGCGGCGCGACGAGCGCCTCGTCCGGAACGCGCGCGAAGACGCGCTCGGCCTCGGCGTCCTCGTCGATCCAGCCGAGCACGCGCGCCTTCTCCAGCAGGTAGACCGGATCCTCGCCCAGGGCATCGTCGTGCGCGCTCCAGAAAGCGAACAGCGCCGCACGCGTGTCCGGCCCCTGGCCACTGGCGCGGTGCTCGTCGTAGAGGGCCCGCAGCGCGCGCGCGGCCGTGCTTCCGTCGAGCGGCGACTCCTGGGGCGCGCTGCTGACGAGCCCGAAGGCGAGTACGAGCCCGCCCTCGCGCAACGCAGCGACCACGCGCGCGAGCCTCACGTTCCGAGCTTCCCGCTCAGGAGCGCGATGCCCTTCTGCCCGCCCTCGAGGTCGAGGTACACGTGCAGACGCTGCTCGATCACGAGCGCGCCCACGGCCGGCCACAGCGTCTCTCTGGTGTCGAGCAGCGGCTCCTCACGCGAGAGCTTCCACTTCACCCCGTCGCGACTCGTCGCGTGCCCGAGTCCGAAGGCGTGCGGAAGGCGATAGCTCGGCAGCGGGTTGGCCGAAAAACCCACATAGAGAGCCTCGTAGCCGCCGGACTTCCGCGCGAAGGGCGTGTAGAGCGCGATCCCCGCGCGCTCCCACTCCGCGACGCCGCGCTCGAGCACCGGATCGCAGCCGAGGCGCGCGGGCTCGTCGGTCGCAGGCTCGTCCTCGGGCTC
>Ga0172376_10004557_pt1 | contig 15803 bp, 21 predicted proteins | sample Lak35m_FD_121114 | JGI IMG/M metagenome (GOLD analysis project Ga0172376, IMG submission 121114) | Freshwater microbial communities from Kabuno Bay, South-Kivu, Congo - kab_092012_35m | ecosystem: Environmental > Aquatic > Freshwater > Lake | place: Democratic Republic of the Congo: South-Kivu... | reverse complement strand
GTCAAGGTCTTGTAGGTCGTGCCGAACTGCGCCTTGAAGTCCTCTTCCGAGAGCGGTGCGACCGCTCCCCCCGGCTGCCGACTCCAGAACCGCTTGGCGTACTTCGTCTGGCTGTAGGAACCCTTGAGGACGGGCCGTGCGCCGCCCTTCCCGTGTCGGTGTAGAGCCACCTCCCCGAGGAGGGTCGCCATCGTGGCGTAGAGCAGGTAGGCGTACCCCGGCTCCGCTGCGGCGACGCCGATGGTCGCGTCCCCGCTCCGGTCGATGTCTGCCGAGGCGTGACCGAGGATGTCCTGTCCCGTGATGCGCTTGCGCCGCATCACCCCCGGATCGAAGAGGGTCACGTACAACTCGTAGTTCACGTCCTTCACGGGCGTCACGACGGCGATGGCGCGCGCCGGGAGTTTCCCCTTCTTGACCTTCAGCGACTTCTCGGAGAGCGCCTCGACCTTGGTCGGGGCGACCGCGAGAGCGGCGTCTGCCACCTGCTTCCGAACACGTGCGACGATCTCGGGGAGCGGTTGCGCGTAGCGGACGCCCCGCACGGGGCGAACGCGCTTTTCGGCGGCAGGTGTGGGCTGCGAGGAAGGGCGCGTGGGGGCAGCCTGTGAGGAAGGGCGCGTGGGTGCGGGAGGTAGCACAACCATCCGAATAGAGGCAGGAAGGTCGTCGAACCGATGAAGTTCCGTCTCGGAGAGCATCTCGACCGTGCCGTCGAGACGCGTGACCTCGACCAACTGCCCCTCGATGGTGACCGCCTCCCCTGTGACGTACCCGAGAGGATCGGGGTTCTGCGCGTTCGGAACCCACGCGGCATGCGAAGACATTCGGTAGACGGGCTCGCCTACCCGGAAGCGGTGCTGGCTAGGACGAACCTCGCGCTCCCCTTCCTGCGCGCTGTTGTCACGGTTGAGGAGTTGCAACCCTCGCCCCTGCTCCCAGTCGGATCGTGAGAGGTAGCCGACGAAGAAAGGACTCCCTAAATGGAACACCCGAGCGACAGGCACGCGGTTCGCCAACTGGTACAGCGCCCCCTGCTTGGAAGGCGCGAGCGTCCGCGCGACGCCTCCGGCGTCCCATGACTTCTTCAGAGCATCGTGGACTGCCTCATCGAGAACGTCCGTGTTGCCAAAGGACCTACCGATCTGCGGTTGTTCCCTGATGAGCGCGTTGACCGCCTCCTCCGTCCAGAAGGTGGTCCCCGGCGTTCCCCACACTTCAACGTACTCTTGCCACTCTCCCACAGGAACCTGCTGCGGATCCGTGACGTCGGAGAGGACGTCCCACGTGTAGTCCCCCTCGTAAACGTGGGGGGTGTACCGCTTCCCGAAGGTGCCGTTGCGGCGCAGGCGAGGGTTCCGCTCGAACGCCCGCGTCCACGACACGGCGGGGTCTCCGCCCCAGTTGAGCCACGCCATGTACCCGCGCGAGGGGTTCGCGTCGTCCCCGAAGCCGGGCGCGCTCGCGTCCTTCTTGTGGCGGAAGAGGTACTTCCCCATGCGCTTGAAGGTCGTGTCCGACACCGACGGCACGATGACCAACTCGATGGCGCGCGCGAGCCCGATGAAGTCCCACGCCCCGTAGTTGTTCGCGTGCGAGAGCCGGATGCCCTGCATCGCCGCCTCGCGCACCGCGCGCGGGACACGGTGCGGCCCGAACGGGGTGTCGCCGGAGGGGTTCCCACCAGCGGTGATGCCGATGAGGAGCATCGCCTGCTCCGGCGACGGCGTGTCGGGGAGCATCGGGCCACCGATGGCAGCGAGTTTGTCTCGCCCGCTCCGGTACTGCCTGCGCCAGTCGCTGGGCATGGTGCGAAGGAGGTCGGCGATCTCCTCGTAGTAGGCGTCCTCGACGATGGTCCCACCGGAGGCGCGACTACGGCGAGCGGAGGTACGGGCAGCGGGCTTGCGGGGCATGGAGCGAGCCTACCCTACCCGCGCTCGGACTACCGCCGCTTCCGCGCACTCCGGGTGCTACGGCGGGAGGAGCGAGAGGAAGAAGCGCGAGGGTTGGGCCTGTAGTACCACGTCTCCACAACCGCCTCCGTCGTAAGAACCTTCGACCCCTTCTGACGCTGCATCCCCATCGACCGAGGGAGGTCGGTGTAGACGTTGCGAGGCGACTTGAACGCCCACTTCGACTCGTAGGTCAGCATCTCGACGGCGTAGCCCTTCTTCTCCGCTTCTATAAACACGATGCCGAGCGCGTCCTCGTAGAAGCGGTCGATGTAGGGCCGTATCTCCCCGATGACGTCCGCGTACGCTTCCATCCCCGGAGGTGCCGACCCGTCCTTCAACTTCGACCGCACCACGCCCACGTCGCTCTGGACTTCCTCGATGAGCCACGTCTGCTGGGCATCGTTCACACAGAGCCGCACCCACCCGACGGTAAAGAGGACGCCCTTCTCGTGGGGGTGACCGGATCGGCGAGACGTCTCCGCCAACCTCTGGAGAAACGCTCGCTGCCGTTGGGTGAAGGTCGGGTCGGTGAGGTCGAGGTTGAACTTGTAGACGAGGTTCGGCTCGGGGCAGAGTTTCTGCGCACTACTTTCGTACGTCCCTTCCGTGACGAGCCACACGAAAGGCGTCTCGTACTTCTGCCGCACCTGCGAACGCACAGTATCGGAGAAGTCGCGCCCCTGTGTGTCGGTCTTGAGACGCTCGAACTCTGCGGGGTAACGCCGCTTGAACTCCGCCGCGCGGGTAGGTGCGTCGGGCTTCCCCATCTTGAGAACCGCACCTGTCTGCCGACCGAAGGAGCGGGAGGGCCGAGTGACAGGAGGCTTCTCCAAGATCGTCCCTTCGAGGTTCGCGCCCGCGAGGATCGCGCCTCCGAGGTTCGCGCCTTGGAGGCTTGCGCCTTCAAGGTTCGCGCCTTCAAGGTACGCGCCTTCAAGGTTCGCGCCTTCAAGGTACGCGCCTTCAAGGTTCGCGCCTTCAAGGTACGCGCCTTCAAGGTACGCGCCTTCAAGGTACGCGCGTACGAGGTTCGCGCCTTCTAGGTTCGCGCCTCGGAGGATCGCGCGTCGAAGGTTCGCGCCTTGGAGGCTCGCGCCCGCGAGGTACGCGCCGTAGAGGTTTGCGTCCAAGAGGTTCGCGCCCGCGAGGTTCGCGCCTTCGAGGTTCGCGCCTTCGAGGTTCGCGCCCGCGAGGATCGCGCCTCCGAGGATCGCGCGTCGAAGGCTTGCGCCTTCGAGGTTCGCGCCCGCGAGGATCGCGCCTCCGAGGTTCGCGCCTTGGAGGCTTGCGCCTTCAAGGTTCGCGCCCGCGAGGATCGCGTTTCGGAGGTTCTTGTCACCCGCGAGCGCACGTTCGAGGTCGGAAGGGTTCCGCCGTCGCAGAGTGCGCGAGGGACGAGCGGTGCGGGAAGGCGAACGCGGCATGGAGCGAGCCTACCTCACCCCATGCCGCGTGTCCGGTCACGCACCCGGTTCGGGTGCTACGTCCGCGTCAGCGCGCCGATCAGCGGGCGACGTAGACCTCGAACTCGTTGATGTCGATGTTCGTCCCCGCCGCGTTGGCGGAGAAAGTCACGGTCATCGTCAGCGCAGTCGCGATGGTCGTGTTGAGGTTCGCACCGTTGGGGATCTGCGAGGCGAACCCCGTCGCCGCGACGAACCCGTTGCTGCTGCCGACCGTCGCCGCCGTCGCGCTCGATGCCCGGATGGTCGCGTACGCGTCGATCACGATGCTGTTGTTGTTCGCGAAGTTGAGCAGGCCCGTGTCCGCGAAGAGCGTACCCAGACCGTCCTGTCCGTAGAAGCGGATGCGAACGGTGCCCGCTCCGGCCTGATTCAGGTTGCCCGCGACGCGGAAGCGGACGGTGCTACCCGCGCCGAGCGTGTTCGCCGGGAGCGTCACCTGCCCCCCCGTGAACTTCTGCTCCGTGTTCGTGTTGTCCGCGAAGTCCACGACGGGGGTCGTGAGCGCGAAGACCTTCGTGACGGTTCCTGCCACGCTCGATCCTGCGCCACCGTTCCAGAGGAACGGGGTCACGGCGGTCGCGTCCACCTCGGGCTGCCAGCCGCGCTCCAGACGGAAGTTAGCGGAGGCGGCAGCAAGTCCGTTGTTGATGAAGGTCACGCCCGTGGTGCTGACCGACTGCACCGCGATGCTCGTCGCACGGTCGGCGATGACGAGCGTCGGAGCGACGGCGGCTCCGTTGCTCTCCAGCGTGTGCGCCACGGTAGTCGAGGCTCCGGCCCCGAGGTTGGTGACGGTAAGGACGTTGACGAGGGTCTGGGCCACGGGGTGCTCCTAGAAGATGTCGAGTTCGATAACTATGCCAGCGGCAGCCCCGCGAGCGGCATCCGTCCGTCTGCGACCGACACATCGTTGCTCGCGAGGTTGTGCGCGAGCGTGACCGACGCCGCCGGGGCCAGCGGCCCCACGGCGAGGATGTTCACGAGCAGTTGCGTGGGCATGCCCTACTTCTCGGACTAGGCGGTGGCCGGTAGCGTGGACGCCCCGTCCTCGCCGACGCCGGTCTCGCGCGGCGTCTCCGCCACGAGGTACACGCCGCTGGCGAAGATCTTCTTGCGGTTCTCGATGACGAAGGTGTTCGTGCCCGTGACGTAGAGCGTCGGGGTCACGAACGCGCCCGCCTTCTCGATGTTCTTCATGGCCGTGAGGCGACGCGCCTCACGCTCCGCACGACCCTTCTGCCCGCGACCGGGGAAGGCGAGTGCAACGCTGCCGACTGTCTCCCCACGATTCAGGGGCGCGCGGACGATCCAGCCCTCCCCCGCCTTCATCTCCTCGGGGCGGAAGACGAAGGCGCTCTTCTTCTTGTTGGTGACGGTGAGCCCGCCGCCCGTGCTCTTCCACGCGAGGCCGGAGATCACCGGGACCTGCGTGAGGAGGTTCGGGGGGTCGAGCGGGCGGGCGTCGTGACGGTCGGCGTTGACCACCTTGCGCATGCCCTTGTCCGCGCGGGCCTTGTCCTGCGGACGCGCGAACATGTCCGTCTCGACCGGGAGCCCGTAGCCGTACTTCGCGGTCTTGTCCTCGGCGGCCTCATCGCTCGTGATCTCGCCGTCGGCCTCTCCAGCCTCCTCGGCATCCTCGGGGAGCGCGGCAAGGCCCATCTGCTCCCGACGCTTCTTCTCTTCCGCAGCGGAGTAGAGCGCGCGCTGGTAGACCTTCCGCTCCCCTTCCTCGCGAATCTTCACACCCGCGAACACGACCGCGACCCGCTGGCCCCGCTCGTAGAGCGCGATGCCGCACTCCTCGGCGTTCGTTCCGGAGAAGGAGAAGGTGAGGTCGTAGTTGCTCACGCCCGCCGCGAGCGGGTCGCGCCCGAAGACCTTGGTGTAGTCGTAGAACTGCACAGGGAAGCCGCGCTTCCCGCCGCGCTGCCACGAGGCCTGCATCTCCCGCTTCTGGGCGCGGGTGAAGGTCGCCTTCTTGCCGGGGTTCGTCCTCGGCGCGTTGCTGTACCACTCACGCGGAGCGGAGTCGTAGAGGTTGAAGAGCCACGGCACCATCGCTTCCCACGGGATGTCCGAGAGAAGGTTCATGCGCACGAAGAAGGGCTTGTTGAGCGCCGCCGCCTCGGCACCCGCCTCGTCCAGCGCGTGGATGAGGAGGCGGAGGTAGGCCACGGGGTCCGCCACGAGAGCGAAGAGGCAGGTCGCCTTCTTCCAGTCGTTCTGGAAGGCGCTCGTGTTCTGCCCCGTGTAGACGAGACAGGTCTCCTTGCAGAAGGCCGACGCGCCCGCGCAGGTCGTGAACCCGGCGCGGCGCTTGAACGCGCGCTCGACGTTCGCCACCTGATCCGCACGCAGCGTGAGCACGTGGGTCTTCGCGTCGTAGTTCCCGTAGGCCTTGGGGGTCGTACGAACCTCGACAGGAGAGATGGTCTGGTTCTCGCCCTGCGGGAGCGTCTCGACGACCTTCGGGAACTTCTCCGTGTTCTGGATGCTGACGACGATCTGCGAGAGCGGGTGGTTGAACCCGTAGACCTGCATGGTCTCCGCGTCAAACGCATCCCCGTCGGGATCGGGACGCCCCGCTTCGATCCAGATCTCGTGCCTCGTGGCGGCCATCTTCCCGTAGGTCACCGGGAACTCCAGCGCCAACTTGTTCGCCGGGTAGAGGTTCAGCCCGAGGAGATCGCCCGAGGTCCGCGTGTCGAGGGACGTCGGGTTGCGGTTGTTCATCGTGTCCTTGACCAACTTCGCGTTGCGCCCCATCAACTCTTTCGCCCAGACGTTCGGGTTGTTGGAGGAGACGAACCCGGTGGTCCCGAAGATGGCGCGTCCGTAGCGGTCGAGGCGCGCGACGGTCTTGCGCTCCTTCTGTCCCGTCTTCGCATTGAGGACGCTGACGGACTCCTTCTGCTCGGAGGCGAGGAAGGCGAAGAGCGGACGGATCCGCGCCACCGCCGCCTCGGGAGTGAGCGCGAAGACCTCTTCCTTGGAGATCGACGCCGGAAGACCGGCCATCGAGAGGGCGTCCTTGGGGTCCGTCGAGGGGTTGCGGCGGCGCGGGTTGCTCACAGTGGAGGTGAGCGTGCCCATGTCCTCCACCACGATGTTGCCCTCGACGCCCGCAGCCTTCGCGGCTTCGACAGCACTCGCGGCGGTCGCTCCGCCCTCAACGATGCGACCATCCGGAAGGATGGCCGCGTACAGCGCGCGGATCTTCATGCCGTCTCCACAAGGACACCCGTAACACCACCGATACCCGGAGCAGCACCCGGAGCCCCCACACCACTCGCGCCTCGTGCAGGAGCCTCGCTCGCAGCGGCACGGTTCTGGTTGAGGCGGAACGCCTGCGACAGCGCGCTATCAAGGCTCATCTGCGTGGGGCGGAGACTGCGCGTGTCCCGCACGATAGACCGACCGCTCCCCTTCTTGGAGAAGAACCACCACGCACCACCCGCTGCCGCCGCGCCGAGCGCGAGGAAGGCAAGGACAGTGCCCGTAGAGGGGTTGCTGCGCCGCTTTACGGCGGAACGCTTCATGCGCTTCTTGCGGGAGGCCTTTGCCAACGGACACCTCGGGTCGCTTCATCCCTACCGTAAGGGGTGTCCTGCGTCGAGGAGTGGCCGAACACCCTCGAAACACGGAGTGCTACGAGAAGAGGGCAGCGGCAGAAAGAGCATGTGTGCGTCACGACGGCGGGCTCCTTGCTCCATATCTCCATACTAACTCAATAACGTACGAGCAAGGAGAGGAGGTTGCCGCAAAGTCTGTAGCGCGTTTCTAGGGCTTATCGGGGGGGCCCATAACTTTATGGACCGGAGCGATAACTTATGGGCTCGCGGTCCTCGGGCTCCATAACTTTCAGGTCGAGGAAGCCGCGACGGATAGCCGAGAGGCCCCTCAAACGGGAAAGCGAGGATGCGCCGAAGACCGTTCGAGTAGGCGGAACCGGGGGCAGCCTCGTTGCGTTTCGGGGCTGCTCGGGTTGGGTTTACGCCCATATGGGCGTAACTTTGATAGCGCGGAGTGTCAAGGGCCTGCGCGCGGACAGTTTATGGTCGGACAGGTGAGCACCTGTCGGCACTGAAAGTGGTCGAGCGTTTTTGCGCCGACCCCCTCGAAAGTTTGTCCGTACTTCAATACGCCCTCAATAAGGTATACTCATAATCACGTGTGTGACGGCGCAAAAACGCACGCGCGAGAGGGGGGTAGGTCGAAGCGACCTTACCGTCGCTCTTGACGTTGTGCGGAGCCTCGTGTTTTTGGTCTGCGTTCCCTCTTGGTGCCTCGGAAGTCGGGGGTCTCTCTAAAGCATCTCCGCGTTGCGACGGTCTACGGGCGGGCGCGACCAAGTTGACGTAGCCTGTCTGGTCGGATATAGGCACGGCAAGGAGTGTTCATGTCGGACAGCGAAGAGCCCTCGCAGGTGCTCGTCTTCGTCAGTGACGAAGGACGTGTCGTGGGCGTAGGGCAAGAGGTCGAGGGAGAGATGGTGGGGGCATGCCTCGCCTACCTCGCGTCCGAGATCACCCTCTCGGCGTGGGTCTCCCTCCTCGTGCGCCATGACGATCCCGAGGCAGCCGCAGACGCCGCTATCGAGCGGTTCGGGGGCTTCCGCATGCACCACATCACCGTCCTCACCAACCCCACCATCCTCCCGTCTTTCGCGGGAGGCCCCGTAGGAGAAGCCTAGTGTCCACTGAATCGTCCCATCCCTCGACCCGCTGGGTGCGCGCCCCGCGCATCCCTGCCGCCACCCGCACCGACGGGCTCACCATCACCTTCGAGAACGGGTGCTGGGAGGTGATCCGGCAGGGGCAGGTCGAGGCGCTCACCACGCCCGCGATCACGTCCTACCTCAACCGGGCCATCGAGGAGGTGGACGGGAACCATCCTCCCGCCCCGTGGTCGTTCTCGGGCGGCATCTGGCGTGCCAACGTCTGGGAGGTCCGACCGGACGGGAGCGGCACGTGGGGCGTCTACCGCATCATCGACGGCAAGGAGGAGCGCGCCAGCCGCCAGCCCTTCCCGTCTGCCGACCGTGCGCGCCGCTGGGCGGAACTGCGCTTCGACCGGGGGGACGCTGGCTTGCGCGGCCCGAGGCCCCGTGCCGGCAGTCGAGCCTCGTTCAAGTTGCCCGACGTCCGCGTCACGGAAACCGAGCGCGACCATGCCCTCGCCCTCTTGGTGCGTCTGGGCTTCAGTTACAGCGACTTCGTCCGCGCCGCGCTCGTGTGGGCCGAGGACAACGCGCTCGACGGGGGCGGCTGGAGCATCGAGGAGGACGCGGATGGGGTGCGAGCCTTCGTCCCGGTGACCGAGCCCGACGAGGCGACGTAGAGCGCCCCTGCGGGCCTCTGGCGCAGAAACGCCCCGACACCCTCACAGGTGCCGGGGCGTCTTCCCGAGAGCCCTAGCGGGCCTTCTGAGCGCCGAGGATCGCGTACGCTCGGGAGCGGGAGAGCCCGACGGCGCGAGCGGCTTCGGCCACGCTCGCGGTCGGGTTCTCAGCCACGTAGGCGAGGAGCCCCTCGCGCTTCGCCTCGGCGTCCATGACGAACGGGGAGACAGGGCACGCCTCCCCGAGCGCCGCCCGGCGCTTCGTCACGGCGCGGCGGGAGACGCCGGCCTCACGGGCGACGGCGCTCGTGGAGCGGTCACAGGCGGCGACCAGCGCATCGACCTGCGCCCGGCGGACCTCGACGTAGGACGGGATGCCGGCTGCGCGCCGGTACTCTTGTACCGTCTGCGTGGAGACCCCGAACCGACGCGCGGTGACGGGGTCCGGCTCGGTCCCGAGCGCGTCTCGGAAAGCCTCGGTGTCGGTGATCGGGTTCTTCGACGGCATCGTCGCTCCTCACGCCCCCTTGCGGAAGCCGATGTAGGGGTAGAGGTCTCTCGCCTTCGCGAGGGCGTCTCGGTGATGCGTGAAGCCGTAGCCACACGCGGCAACGTCCCGCAGGGACGCCGTCACCACGACGTTGCCGTGGTAGAAACGATGGACGGTGTGGACAGGTGCGACGTACAGGTCGCCCCGACGATAGGCGACCATCCACCTACCGTCGGGGACCTGTAGGACGAGGTCCTCGTGGCGCGTCGGGGCGGCCACGGGCTATTCCTCGCCCTCGTCCTCGTCCTCGTCCTCGTCCTCGTCCGACTCGACGTTGGCGAGGGCGACCTGCTCCTCGACGTAGGCACGGGCGGCGGGTCCCCCGGCGCGCAGCGGGGCCGGGACGAAGTCCGCGATCATGACCTCCATGCCGTCGTCCACGTAGAGGCCGCCGTCGTCCTCCAACTCGTCGGGCTCCTCGCCACCGAACGCAGCGGTGTGGACGTCCTGCGTCACGTAGACCGCGCCACGGTGGGCGCGGGCGGTCTCGGCAGCCTCCAGCAGCGACCACACGGTGTGGTCCCACGGGTGCTTGCAGAGGACGCTCTCGTCCACGTTGACGACGTTGCCGTGCTTGTCGATCACATCGACCAGACCCGTGACGAGGATCAGCGGGCGGGCGTAGTAGAACTCCTTGTGGTCGAACGGGATGTCGCCCGCGTTCAACTTCTCACCCGCCGCGCGGCGCACAGCCAACTCGGCGCACAGCGCCTCGACGGTGGGCACGGTGAGGCCGCGCCACGTGAAGGTGAGGTTGGTGTCGGTGGACAGGGTCACTTTGGGCATGGGGGCGTTCTCCACGAAGGGGGAAGAGGTTGGGGGGTGATCGGGGGTGAGCAACCGTATGGTGGTCTTCGACATGGATACCCTCTACCAGCGTCTGGACGTTCTGTCAACGCACGACGTAGGACCTGCCGTATGCCTTCCAACCGGTGTCGTAGCCCTTCACCGGGTGGGGGAGGCGCAGGTGGTAGACGGTCTCCACGCAGGGGTCCTCGCCCTCCCCGAGCCCGTCGACCTCGATGCGCGAGGCGACGACACGGGCGAGGACGGGTGCCGGGAGCCGCACGGGGCCCCGGTGGTCGAAGATGCGCGTCACCTTGACCGTGGCACCGCGCAGGACGCAGCCGTCCCGCTCGGCCAGCCGGGCGGCGAGCACCTGCGTGCGGACACGCACGGTCTCGCGACCATGCGTGTCGAGGTTGAGGAGGTAGATGCCGGGCGTCATTCCTTGCCACCGAGAATGACGGTGAACGGGCTCGGTTTGGGGGTGGGTGCGACCGACGCACGAGACGGGAGCGGGGAGGTGACGGGGTCGGCCTTCCGTCCCCTCTCGGGGACGAGGGCGGCGCGCTCCTGCGCCGTCCGCGTGTCGCCGGCATCGAACGCCGTCGCGGCGACCTTGCGCAGGGCGGGCTGGAGGTCCTCGGGACATGCGTCCCAGACCTCCTTCGCGAGCCCGTGGACGACGTGGTTCGCCGGGCCCGCGTTGAGCAGGGAGTCGAGCCACTCGAACCAGAGGATCGCCTTCTGCTCGGCGCGCTTGCCCCCCGCCGGGGTGGAGTGATGGGCGACGACGTCGAGGGTGTCACAGGTGACCTCCCACGCCCACTGCAAGGTGTCCACGCCCATGTCCGACACGAAGGCAGCGACGACTACCTTGGCCGGCGCGGGGTCGAAGGGGAACGGGCGGGCCGCCGGGGGCGTCTTGGGCGTCATGCCGCACCCTGCTCGGCCACCGGGGCGAACGCCACCTTGAGGAGCGCGGCGTACTGCTCGTCCTTGATGCCGACCTGCTTCTTGAGGTCGTTCATCGCCTCCAGCCGCTTGCCTAGAGCGACGAAGTCGGCAGGGGTCGCGGTGCCGTACACCATGCGCTCGGCCAGCACGCCGTTCTCCTCGTGGAGGCGCTCGTGTTCGCAGACGAGGTGGAGCGCCCAATAGTAGGACGAGAGCGCCTTGATCGTCTCCTCCAGCGAGGAGAGGACGTAGCGGTGGTTCTCGGCCCAGTCGTCCTTCCACGACTCGGCAAGCGACTTGATCGCGTCGTGCGCGGCGTAGGACGCGACGGCGCAGTCGCCGCTCCCCCAGAGGAGGTCGCTCCACGGGTTGTTCTCGGCTTCGGGGTAGTCGGTCATGCTGGGCAGGTTGAGGGGTCGGGGCATGGTGGGCCTCCTGTCAGAACGTGGCGGGGGTGTCGGTAGGGGGGTCGCAGCGGGTCGAGCGTGGTCACTCCCACCCGACGATGGGGTCCTTGTCGTGTGCGACCTCGACCCACTGCTTGCACTCGCGGTCGTCGCACTTGAACCACGTGGTCTTGTAGACGGGGTTCTCGGACGGGGTGTCCTGCGAGCCGTCCCACGATCCGCCGTCACCGATGTAGCCCCCGCGCAGGGGCGCGCTGGGATTGTGACGGTGCGTCCCGAGGCGCACGTCCTGCTGGACGCACTCCAGCCAGCGGTAGCGCGCCACGGGGTTGCCGCAGCCGCAGGTGAGGGCGCGGGCGTCGCGCTCGGCCTCGGCGCGGATACGCTCCTCGCGGGCCTTCTGGGCGCGCTCGGTGAGCCCGTTGATCGCGTCGAGGAGGGTCGCGGCGTCGTCGTTGGAGAGGGACGTGAGTTGGGTGGCGAGGGTGTTGAGGTCGATGGGCATGGTGGGCCTCCTGTCAGAACGTGGCGGGGGTGTTGACGAGGGCGAGCATGGAGGGCGACACGCGCCAGCCCCGGCTACCGTCGTCGCAGTGGTCGACGGTGACGGTCTTCGCGTTGACGCGCGCCACCGTGCCGGTGACGGTGCGCCCCTTCGCCGTGAAGGCGACCCGCTGACCGATGTAGAACGTCGGGCGGGCCTTCCCCGGCATCGGGGGGATAGCGATCAGCGGGGCGAGCGCCGGGAGCGCGGGCTTCGCGTCGAGGGGGTAGACGAGCGACGGCGCAACGCGCCACACGGTGCCGATGGGGTAGCCGCCGCGCGCCTCGGTCTGCTCGACCTTGACGCTGGAGGCGTTGATCTTCACGATGCGACCCGGCGTCTTCTCGCCGTTCGTGCGCCCGAACAGGACGCTATCACCGATGTTGAACGTGGACATGATGAGCCTCGGGGAGGTGGGTTGGGTTGGGGGGAGCGGACGAGAGCAGTCTACTCTCGTCCAGACGGGTTGTCAAGCCTAGTCCGTGACGATGCGCCACGGGCGCTTTCCCGTCACGGGGTCGCGGGGCCCGTCGATGTAGCAGGTGCCCGCGTTGCCGTAGACCGCGCAGTAGACGCGCCGCCAGCGTCCGTTCACCTGCACCTTGTAGGTCGTAGGGATGCGCCCCCCGTACCCGGTGGCGGTGTAGGACAGGCCCTTCTCGTGCCACCAGAGGGGCTCGACGCGCGCCGGGACGCGCACACCATCGAGGCACAGGGTGCGTTCGGGGTTCGTAGAGTCGGTCATGGGGACCTCGGGGAGGTGGGTTGGTTTGGGGGAGCGGACGAGAGCAGCCTACTCTCGTCCAGACGGGTTGTCAAAGTCAGAGGACGATCCCCTGTCCCTTGCAGGACGGGCACTCCTTCCAGACGGGGCAGGGCTCGGTCGGGACGCCGTCCTCGACCGGGATGCCGTAGTGGGGCGCGCAGTCCTCGCAGCCGTGCGTGTCGTCCCACAGAGAACAGCCGTCTTCGTCCGCCTGTGCGACCCAGCCGTCGAAGGCGAGGGCGCTGAACGGGAAGTCAAGCCGGTAGTCGGGGCAGCCCATGTCGGTGCCCTCGCAGTAGCCCGCGACGGACACGCCCCCCTTGTCCATGCGGTGAACAGGGCTCGGGAGCCGTACCGTGAGGTACAGGCGTCCTCCCCGCTCGACGCGGCGCAGGATGCTCACGGTCTCGCCCTGCGCCGAGAGCGCCCACGGGTCGTAGGGGTAGGCGGGCTGCGTCCCCGAGGTGTCGTCCAGACCGCCGCCCTCGGGGCGCAGGGTCGGGTACTCCATCCGCGTCAGCAGCAGGTAGTCGCAGACGTGCTGGGGGAGGTCGCGCGCCTCGCGCCGCTTGCCGCCTCGGGTGCGCCACGAGACGACGCGGGGGCCGAGGACGGACGGCTCCCAGCAGAGGACGTAGGTCGCCTCCCGATGCGCGACAACGCGCCGCGCCGGGGGGTGGTAGGAGAAGCCGATCCCGCAGGTTGTGTCCTTGTAGAGCCGGCGCGCGATGCCCGACACGATGGACTCCAGCGGGTAGGTGCGCTCGCACCTGTAGACGCCGACGTGGGCGGCGAGGTCGTAGAGGTCTCGGATCATGGGGTGCCCTCCAACAGATCGTCAAGGTTGTCACCGTCGTCCGACGGCGACATGGTGAGGTGGGGTGCGATGGGCGCGAGGCACGCGAGGCAGAGGTCCTTGAGCGTCACGCTGTCGCGAAACGTCCGCTCCTCGACGGCATGGCAGTGGTCACACTCGCGCCCTACGGGTCTGCTGATTCCGCGTGATCTCATCATGGGTGCCTCCTTCGGTCAGACGCGCTGACGGGTGTTGGGGTGGGCCTTCTTGTCGGCCTCGGCGGCGGCGCGAGCGGCGTCATAGGCCAGCCACGGGGCGCGGCTCCACTTCCACGAAGCCGTGTACTCGTCCGCGAGCAGGGCGAAGGCCTTGCTCGTGACACGGTACTCGTTGCCCATCGTGAGCGCGCACGGGAGCGCCTCGATCCACCCCTGTCGCAGGAGCGCGTCACGGGTCGCCGGGGCGGCGGGAACCTCCCACCTGTGGTTGAACTCCCACGGCCAGCCGAACGAGCCGACGTCGTGCGTGTGGTAGCGGTAGAAGCCGCATCCCTTGCTCGCGTCGTGCCGGAAGGTGCCCCCGCCGAACGCAGCGAGGAGGTCGAGGACGAGGTCGGTGTAGTCAGTTGCCATAGGGGGCCTCCTTCAGTCGCTGGAGTCGATGGTGGCGCGGTGCCCGCAGCCGGGGCAGTGATGGATGCTGTGCGCCGGGTGAGGGCACCCGAACGCGAACCACCGCACCTTGCCGGCGTTGCGGTCGACGGCGTACGCGAGCCCGCTCCCGTCCCAATAGTGGTGCAGGACGAGGGACACGTAGAACGCCCGGCCCGTCGCGTCGGGGAGAGGCACCTGCCGGTGCTCCACCGCAACCGGGTCGTACATGCCCAGCAGGGACCGCTTGGCGACGTAGGTGGCGTCGACCTCGCGCAGGTCGCGCGGGGGGGTGTTGTACGCGTGCTTCATCGCGGGCACGTCCGTGCTGCGCGCGACGAGCGCGGCGGCGTCGACTTCCTGCGCCGTCGTTGCGCGGGCGGGGTCGAAGTGATGGGGGACGATGATCATGGCGGCCTCGGGGAGGTGGGTTGGGTTGGTCGGGGGCGGCCCCGACGAGAGCAGTCTACTCTCGTCAGACGCAGGTGTCAAGGGACAGGTCCAGCAGGTCCTCGCGCGTGAGCGGGACGCCCTCGTGCTGGGGCGAGAAGCGCAGGGCGGTCCCGTCGTCCCAGAGGACGACGTCGTTTCCCAGCGCCGCGAGGCGGCGCGCGAGGTTCACAGCCTCGTCGCTGGTCGAACGACTGCACAGCCCCTCGTGCCACACGTCGAGGGTCATGTTGTAGACGGCGGTCCTCACAGGCCCGCTCGGCGCAGGTCGGCGGCGACCGCGCACCCGTGCAGGAGGTCCGAGTAGACCGCGAACCACGCCACGTGGTCCTGCACAGCCTCCCACTCTTCGCGGCCCCAGCCGCGCGTGGGGTCCACCTTGGGGTCGTAGTCGGCGTCGTCCACGAGGACGAGGGCGTCCGCGAAGGCGTCCACCGCGCCCGAGGCGTGGAGGATGAGCATGGGGAGGCTGTCGGGGGCGGCCTCCTCCCCACCCGCGAAGAGGGCGGTCGCCGCGTCGGGGGCGAGCAGGGGGGCGTGGCGCATGACGCGCAAGGTGCCGTCGAGCATCCGCTTGTACGCGAGGACGGGGTGGGGAGAGGTCGAGGGGGTGGGCATGGCGGGCCTCGGGGTGCGCCTCTCGGCGCGGTGGTTTCCGTTGGTCGGGGGATCGCCCCGACGAGGACAGTCTAGTCTCGTCGGGACGGGGTGTCAAGGCCGGCGCGGGAGCCCCTCGGGCGGGCCCCCGCCGGGCGGCTACTCGCCGCCGGGGACGTCCAGCGTGAAGGCGCGGAACGTCTCCTGCGCTCGCGTCACAGCGGTGTAGGTGAGCCGCCGGACGAACTCGTAGTCCGTGTAGCCGCGCAGCGCGGGGCACGACACGAAGCCGACCTCACGGTACTGCGAGCCTTGAGACTTGTGCGCCGTCAGCACGTAGCCGTACGTCGCCTGTACGGCGCGGGCGTTGCAGCGGTTGCGCCACGCGCGCAGATCGTCCCAGCCCCAGCCGGCGCGCTCCATGAGGGGCAGAATCTCCTCCCGCTCCTTCTTCCAGATGGGAGCCCACACGTCGCGGTTGGCCGCGCGCTCGGTCGTGTTCGCGCCCTTCGCGAGGTGGGCGTCGAACGCCGCCG
>Ga0172376_10004554_pt1 | contig 15809 bp, 7 predicted proteins | sample Lak35m_FD_121114 | JGI IMG/M metagenome (GOLD analysis project Ga0172376, IMG submission 121114) | Freshwater microbial communities from Kabuno Bay, South-Kivu, Congo - kab_092012_35m | ecosystem: Environmental > Aquatic > Freshwater > Lake | place: Democratic Republic of the Congo: South-Kivu... | reverse complement strand
GCGAGCTGCTCGCGAATCGTGGTGGCCCCCCGCGTGTCCGGCTCGATGCTGCCGGCGTCCGGTGGCGGCGGCGGAGCGGGCGTGCCCAGGATGCGTTCGAGCAGCCAGGCGCCCCGCAGCACGGGAGACGTGTTCGCCCCGTTGGCCGTGACCTTCAAGATGCTGGCCTGGGTCAGCACGCCGCCCCGCACGCTGTCTGCCGGAAGTTCCACGCGGCGGATCGCGGCCCCCTTCACGGGAGGCAGATCGTAGTGCTCCGCGAGCCGCTGGTTGAGAAAGGCGTGGCGGGCGGACACGAGCGTCGTGATGCCGAGGTCGCGCTCCACGAGGCAGGCGAAGAACGCTCTGGTTTCGCCGACGAGCGAGGCGTGCAGGAGCACGTCCTGGCGACCGTCGTGCAGGCTCTCGAAGTATTCCGGGAAGAGATCGCGATCCGGCGTGGTGGCGTCGATCTCCCGCAGCTCGAGCCAGTGGGCGAGGAAGTCGTCGACGAACGCCCGGAAGCGCGGTGCCGCGACGAGGCGCTCCGCCTCTGCCCGCAGGATCTCGGGGCGCGTCAGTGCGCCACGGTCCGCCCGGGCGCGCAGCCCCTCGTCGGGGGCCGTCCGCCACAGGAAGTAGGAGAGCCGTGCAGCGAGTTCGTGGGCATCGAGCGTGGGGGCGCGCTCGACCAGGAAGAGAAACTCCGGGGCGCAGAGCACCGCTCGATGGGCCGCATTCATCGCGACCTCGAGGCACTCACCGCCGGCGAGACGGTCGCGCACGACCGCGTGATACCGCTCCACCTCCTCCGGTGCTGCCGGCCTGCGGAAGGCGCGTTCGATGAAGCGGGTGAGTGCGGCAGGGATGGCGGCCTCCGCCTGGTCGGCGGGCAGGCGGACCGTCACTGGGTCGGGCACGGGGCGATGAGCCCGCACCGGCCGCAGGATGGTGCCGGGTACGCGCGCGGTTTTGGCGACCTCGGCTGCCGGAGCCAGCTCCGCTGCATCACCGTAGAGCAGGCGGTGTCCCAGCGGCGGCCAGGAGTCGATCAGCGGGCCCGTGATCTCCACGGGCTTCACGACGATCGCCGGCCCCACCGTCGCGATCGGCGGGTTGGGATTGTTGAGGAAATGCCAGCCCTTGGGAATCTTCTCTTCCTTGTCGGGCAGGTAGACGCTGTAGCCCGCGTCGAGCCGCACCTTCGACATCCGGTAGGGCGCGATGATGATCGTCTCGCCCGCCTCGAAGGATCGAGTCAGTTCGACGACGGTCTCCTCGCGATGCCGGGCGTCGAAGTGCCCGAGCAGTTCGCGCCGCTTGCCGCCGGCGGCGACCCAGACGCTGAAGACGAGGTCTCCGCCGTCGGTGGTGTCGTGGGACTCGGTCGGGATGCGGATGCGATAGGTGCCCGGGGTGGTCCGGAGCACGGCGTCGAACTGATGGAGGGACACCGGCACCTCGATGTGGGTGTCGAGGAAGAAGTGCAGATTCTCGCCGTGGAGATTGCACTGCAGCCTGTTGTGAAGGTAGGCCGACCACGGCTTCTCCGCCTCGTGGTCGAAGGGGAAGCGGTGCGTCTTCGTCTCCGGTCGGGCTTGGCGCACACTCGCCGCCTCGATCGCCCGATCGGCAGCCGCCATGTAGTGCTGGATGTGCACGGGCGAGATGCTCAGGGCTTCGGTCTGGTTGGCGAAGCCGTCGCGCAGGTCGTCCTCCGGCAGGAGTGATTGGAGCGGCACGTCGATGGCGAGCAGATCGTGCACGGTGTTTTCGTACTCGAGCCGGTTCAGTCGGCGTGTCCGCACGCGGCCCCCCTCCCCCCGTCTGGCGAGCGCCTCGTCGTGGAGTGCACCGGCGAGGTCGCGGAGGAACGCCCGGACCTCGGGCTCGGCGGGTCGATCACCGTGGTCGGGTGGCGGCATCTCTCCGCTCTGCACCCGCGCGAGGACGCGCGACCACGCGCGGTGGGCGTGGCCGTCGGCACGACCGGGCTCGAGCGCATCGAGCCCGAAATCCCCCTCCGACTCCGCGGCGTCGTGGCACGCGCCGCAGTGCTGCCTCACGAAAGGCATCGGGAGGTCGAGGCCGCGCACCGCCCGGTCCGGCGCGAGGGCGAGGACGGCCGTCAACACGGTCGCGCGAAGCGCGGGGAGGTGCTGCATGGTGTCCGCTGAGCCGCGTCTTCGAGGTCGCGTCACACGGTCGCTGGCGGGCGCACGGCTCGCACCACCGTCCAGAGGAGGATAGCCCGGTGCGGGCCAGCTCCGCCAGCGTGGGGCCTTCCCGCGAATCCAGGCGGGATCACCGCGGGGCTGCGGCCCGCAGGAAGGCGACGAGGTCGGGCAGGGCGTCCTCCGGCACCTGATCGGCCATGTTGGCCGGCATCGGCGAGAGGGGCGTGACGGCGAGCTCGTCGATCGAGACGCGCGGCACCCGCACCTCGCGACCGCCGATATCCACGAGCACAACGTCGGCACCGTCGTCCCGCACCCTCAGGCCGGAGACGACGCGGCCATCGACGAGCGTCACCACGGTCGTGCGAAACGCCTCGTCGACGTTGCGGTTGGGATCGAGGATGTCCTCGAGAAGCCGCGCCGGCCCGCGCTGGGCGACCCCTTCGAGCTGCGGGGCGATGAGGCCGCCGACACCGCCGTGACGGTGGCAGGCGCCGCACTTCTCCTTGAAGAGCGCGCCGCCCGCCGCGGCTGACCCGGCCCCGGCTGCGATCCGCTGCGTCACGCGCTCGATGAGGCCGCGGACGCGCTCGTCTGGCGAGGTGAGGCCGGCGGTGAGCCTGGCGATCAGGGCGTCGGCATCGTCGAGGCCCACGTCCCGCACGCGGCGGGCGACCTGCGGGTCCTGCAGGATGCGTGCCGACACCCTCCCCCGCTCGACGAGCCCCACGAGCGCCTCGGCGGCCGAGCGATCGACCAGGGACTCGAGCGCCAGTGACTGCTGCTCGGGGGCCGGTGCGGTCGAGAGCGCCAGCGCGATCGCCGCGCGGGCCGTTGGCAGGTCGAGCACCGCGAGCTGCCGCACGAAGGCGGCCCGCGCGGCCAGCGGTTCTCCCTGGTCCGCGACCTCGGCCACGAGTGCCTCGACGGCATGCTCGCGATCGAGTGCGAGCGCCGAGGCCGCCGCCTCACGGCGCACCTCCACCGGCCGAGCTGCATCGCCCACGACGCCGAGCACGAAGCCGCTCGCGTCCCGCATGGCGAGCCGACCCGCCGCGGTCACGACGGTCTGCATCACCGCGTCGGATGGCCGGTTCGTCGCGGGCAGCGAGGAGACCGCGGTGACCAGCCAGTGGGCCCAATCCGCCACGACCCCCTCGTCGACGGGCGGGCGGCCCGACTCGCGACGCCCGTCGAGCAGCGCGCGGATCACCGCGGCGCTCGCGTCGACGTCGTCTCCGCATGTCGTCCGTGCGAGGGTCGCTGCCTCCTCGACGAGCGCGTCGTCGCCGTGGCGGGCCGCGCTGTGGCACAGCCGCTCGTGCAGCGTGGTGGCAGGACGGGTCTGGCGGGCAAGCCCGAGGGCAAAACGCGCAAGCGCGGGCCCCGGCAGGTCGGCCACGATGTCGAGGAGGTTGCCGCGGTCGTCATCTGCGACGGGAATGGCGGCGAGGGTCTCCGCGTCGACCGATGCGAGCGACGCGGCGATCGCGCGGCGCAGGGCGTGGGCCAGCTGGACGTCGTCGGGGGCCGCCGCGCGCACGGCCGCGAGCAGGTCGGGCAGCGCGTCGAGAGAGGCGCGCGCGCCGAGTGCCTCGGCGGCCGCGCGGCGCACGAACGGGTCGCGGTCGGCAAGTCCGGTCCGGAGCAGCCTCTCATGGGCCGGCTCCCGCGACGGGAGGGCCTCCACCGCCTTCACGAGGTGCACGCGCACGACACGCGCGTCGTCGGCCGCCGCGGCCGCGATCGTCTCCCCGTCGAGCTGGCCGAGGAGGCCGAGCGCCCGGAGGGACCGGGCGCGGCGATGGTCCCCGGCGACTCCGGATCGCAGGTGCGCGGCGACGCCGGGTTCGGCGCGGCCGCGGACGACGAGCTGGTCGAAGGCGAGCCGGCGGAGCGGCTCACTGGGGGCGTCGAGCAGGGCCGCGAGGTCGTCGGTCGCGAGCCGCGCGAGGTCGGGCAGGGCCGGCGTCGCGCCCGCCCCCGTCCACACCACGCGCCAGATCCGCCCGCGCTCGCGGTCGCGGCGCGGATGGTGGAGATCCACCTCGTAGTGACCGATGATGCAGTTGTAAAAGTCGGCCACATAGAGGGCGCCGTCGGGACCGAAGGCGAGATCGACCGGGCGGAACCACCAGTCGTCACAGGCCAGGAAGGCCTCCGGTTTCTCGACCCACGGCGACGAGCCGCGCCATGTGATCGGATCGCGATGGACGACGTTGGTGACGACGTTGCCGACGAACACCGAGCCCTGCCAGGCGGGCGGCATCCGCTCGGTGTCGCAGATCGCGACGGCGCAGATGCCCGTCGAGCCATGCCCGTCGGCCGTGGTCTCCGGTGCGACGCCGAGGCCGTCGTCGTAATCGCCGTTGCGCGGTGCCCAGGTGGGCGTGAGGTAGCGGCCGCCGCGGAGGAGCATCGTCAACGCGCGGGAATGGCAGTCCGCATTGAAGCGGTTGCCGAGCGCGTCGATGTCCATGCCGAATGGATTCACCTGGCCCCACGACACCTGCTCGATGGCCGAGCCGTCGGGGCGGAAGCGGTATCCGTTGCCCGACCGCAGCTCGAGCACCACGTCCCCCTCGCCACGGAGCTTCACGCTCGAGTGGTTGCGGAAGCCATGGTTGGCATAGACCCAGCCGTCGGGGGCGAGCCGGAAGGCGTTCTGGTTGCCATGCGTGTCGTCACAGGCGAAGGGCCCGTAGAGCACCTCCCGGTGGTCGCACCGGCCGTCGCCGTCGGTGTCGGTGAGCTTCCAGATGTGCGGGATCGACCACACGATCGCCTGCTGGCCACGTCCGGCCGGGTCCGGGCATGGCAGGGGCAGGACGCCGATCGGAATGTTGAGGCCGTCGGCGAAGCGTGTCGCCGAGCGCGCCAGGCCGTCGGGGCCGAAGTCGCCGAGCACGGTGAGCGCATCGCGCGGCGTGGTGTCGGCTGCGGCCGCGAACGGGTATTCGACCGAGTGCGTCACCCAGAGCCGCCCCCGCGGGTCGAACGCCATGTTCATCGGCTTCTGGATCGTCGGCTCCGCGGCCACGAGCTGGATCTCGAAGCCGGGCGGGAGATGGAACGCCGCCCGCTGCTCGTGCGGCGGGAGCGGATCGCTCTCGACGACGGCGGGGGCCGCCGCCGCACCGGCCGCCGGCAGCGCGAGGAACGCGGCAAAGGTCAGGCGGAGTCGTGTGATGCTCGACATACTCGGCACGCCCTGCATGGTGAGGCATCCCCCGAGGCCGTTGTCAGCGGCCGTCCGCGGCCGCACCGCCCTGCTCACGCCGTGAAGCGGTCGAAGATCCGTCGATTCTCCTCCATCGCGGACGGAATGTCGTCCGGGACGGAGCCGTCCTCGAGCAGGCACCACCCGGTGAATCCTGGTGCCGAGCAGGCGGTGAGCCTGGGAAAGAGCCGCTCCCACGGGTAGGCGACCCTGCCCGGACGCAGGTCATGGATGTGCACCGTGCCCATCCACGGCGCGAGGGAATCGAAGTTGGCCTCGAACCCCGCGCCGGCCAGGTCGGTCGGGTTGCAGTTCCAGCAGATCACCACGTGCGGATGATCGGCGACCTCCATGATCGTGCGCATGTGGGGGATCTCCTGCGTGCCCGCCCCGTGCACCTCGACACGAATCTGCTGCCCCGCCTTCGCGGCATGGTCGCCGACGTCACGCAGCGCCCTGCCGATCTGGTCGAGCGTCTTCTCCACCGGCACGTCCTTGGGCAGCCCGTTCGGCCGCACCTTGACCCCGGTGCCACCGAGTTCGGCACAGAGATCGATGAAGGCCTTCGTCTCGTCGATGTTGCGACGCACCACGGCGGGGTCGGTCGCATGGTACTCGCAGGCGCTGCCGAGGCCCACGAGCTTCACCGGGCTGTCCGCGAGCCGCCGCCGCGCCTCGGTGCGGGCGTCGGCACGCATGCCGGGCTCCACGCCATGCGCGTGGGTGCTGCGCAGTTCCACGCCCGTGAAGCCGGTCCGCTCGCATACGGCGAGCAGGTCGGGCAGCGACATCGCCTTGCCCCACTGGTAGGTCACCAGTCCGAGGTGCAGCGGCGTGCGGCCAGCGGGGGCGGCCGCGAGGGCGGAACGCGGGATGGCCATCATCGACAGCGAGGCCGCCGAGGCGGCCAGAAACCGCCGGCGGCCGGCAGGCGTGGGGTCATCGACCATGGAAGGATCCCCCAAGGATTCGGCTCGGTTCACCCGAAACAGGTTGTAGCCCGGGGCCGCCCGTCCCGCGAGGTCCGATAGCGCACTCGCGCGCCGGCAGGCAGGCCCCCGGGCCGGGCAGCGGCCAGCGGGTCACGGCGCCACCAGGATCGCGGCCTCCCCGGCACGCAGCGGCACCCTCGACGCGGGCGGCTCCAGGCCCCCGTCCGCGCGCAGCGGCCGCAGTGGCGTGTACTCCGGGAGCAGCACCGTCGCGACATCCTCCACGTCCGGCCCATCCGGCGGCCGCACGAGCACCAGACCCCGCGTGAATTCACGGACGAAGATCTGCGGAGAGGGTAGCGTCGCGCCCTTGGTGAGCCGTACGTCGTCGATCCACGCGGTGCCCAGCGACTCGCTGAGTCGCAGGCTTATCCGGCCCTCCGCATCGGCGGCGGTGACGAAGGTCATCTCGTGGCGGGTCCAGTCGGTCGTCCCGACGACGCTCATCATGACCACGGGCGCCGTGGTGGCGCCGGTGAAGTCGTAGGGATACACCTGCGCCCCGCTGCCGCCGCGGACCGACTCCGTCTTGATCCACGCGCTGAGCGTGTAGGCCGTGTGGGGCTCCAGCACGACCTGCTGGCTGTGGATGCGGATCGGCCTGGGGTCGTCGCTCGTCAGGCGGACGCTCGCCGCACCCTCGTGCCTCACCGCGGCGTCGATCTCGATGCCTGCCGCCGTCCGCCAGCCGGCCAGCATGTCGAGCGATCCATCGTGGAGCAGGTTCGGCCCGGGAGGTGCGGGCGCATGCGGGCCCGCCTCGCGGCGCCGGTACTCGCCCTTTGGTTCGCCCAGATCCACGCCGATGGCGTCGAACCACAGCTCGGTGACGTGGGCATACGGGTGCAGCCCGTAGCCGAAGTAGGTCCCGTCGCCATGGGTCATGAGGTAGGAGGCGAGGCCGTAGAGCTGATCGCGCGACCGGTCGACACCGGGCAGCCTCTCGCCGAAAGGCACGACCCGTGCGTCGTGCACGGGGTTGAACTGCAGGAGCTGAGCATGACCGAGGCGGTCGTGGCGTCGTGCCTCGTCGATGCGCCGCCGCCACTCGTGGGCCGGGGTGGCCAGGCTCAGCCAGTTCTCGGCCTCGAAGCCGTCGACCACGAGCGGGTCCGCGTTCCAGCCGTTGGCGATGAGGAGCTGCTCCGGCCGGCCCGCCTTCACCCGCGCGAACAGGGCCTGGAGGTCGCGCGACCAGCGGTCCGCCTCCGTGCCCGCGCGCGGGTACTCAACCACCGCGGCGGAGCGGCCCGGCCCGGCCACGTCGGCCGGCACCGTGTCGAAAAAAACCCCGTCCCACGGGTCCACCGCGGCGGACGCCAGGCGGTCCGCGATGAATCGCTGGTAGCCCTCCAGGCCGACATTCATCACGAAATCGTCGGCCGGCGGTCCCCAGTAATAGATTGGGACGCGGGCCTCGCGGCGATGCCTGGCACTGGCGGCGGAATTGACGCGTCGGGCGAACTCCGCGTCGCTCACCTGGCCGTCACCGTCGGTGTCATGGCGCGGATCCCAGCCCGGGCACAGCCGTGTCTCCCGGGGAGTGGCCGTGCTCTCCGCGCCCACGTGCAGGGTCACCCTGGTGTCGGTGGCGAAGTGGATGAAGCAGTCCTCGTAGTCGAGCTGCTCCTGCCGGCACCACGCGCGCAGCGCCTCCGCCGTCGGCGACGGCTCGATCATGGTGCACACCAGCTCGTAGCGGATCGCGAGCGGTCCTGCCCCGTGCTGCTTGACGTCGTGGCGGAAGCACAGGTCGATCCGCCCCCGCATCCACGCCGCGTCGCCACCGAAGTTCATGAACGTGCGCACCGTCGGCAGGCGTCTCGGCCGCTCGTGCGCCGCCGCATCCGTGACGATGAGCGCGGCCTGGAGGCAGGCGAAGAGCGGAATGGCCGGCTTCATGGCGTGCCTGGGGAGGGCCGTGGGGCGGTGGTCGGCATGGTCATGGCACGGCCTCCGGGTGGGACCGGGATCAGGTATCGAGCGGCTGCACCTGGCAGGTGCCCTCGGTGCCGCACACGACGATGTGCCGCCGCCGTTCCCCCTGCACCTCCAGTCCGCTCGAGCGGATCGTGGCCAGCGCCCGCGGGTAGGCAAGCACGGCCAGGCCGTTGTCGGCGAGCCCGTCGTCGGCCGCCGCCGCGTGCTGTGTGAACCCGACCACCCGCTCGGCCGGCCCGAGGATCTTGTAGATCATGTCGATGAGGTAGCCGCCGAACTCGAAGAGCGTGCCGCCGGGGTAGGCCGCGAGATCCCGGCGGCTCGGCGACGGCATCGCCTTGCTCATGGCCGCATGGGCCTCGAAGATCTCCCCGAGCCAGCCCTCGGCCACGATCCTGCGGAGGAGCTCGATGCCGGGGTTGTAGCGATACATGTAGCCCATCTGCACGAGGAGCCGCTTCTCCGCGGCGGTGTCGAGCACGCGGCGCAGCTGCACGAGCGACGTGCCGGCCGGCTTGTCGACGTGCACATGCTTGCCGGCGGCGACGCAGGCCTCCGCCGCGTCGAGCGACCGCCGCACCTCCGTCTCGACGAGCCCGGCCTGCAGGCCGGGCTGGCCGAGGAGCTTCTCCTGCGTCATCCAGGGGAGGCCCTGGAACGCCGGCTGCGATTCGGCCCGCGCCCGGAGCGCCGGATCCGGCTCCACGATCCCGACCACCTCGTAGTCGGGCGACTGCCGCCAGACGGCGAGCTTGGAGGCGTGGGCGTGGCCGACGCCGATCTGGCCGATCCTGATGCGATCTGGCCCGGCCGCGCCGGTCGATCCGCCGGGCTCGGCACCTGCGCTGCGCCGCCCGCCCGCGACGGCCACGGCGGCACCCGTGGCCAACTGCCTCAGGACGTCGCGCCGTCGCTGCATGCCGTCTCCTCCCGGTCGCGCCGGAGGACCGCCGATGCCGCCGGACCCCGCCTCCGAACGGTACCCTACCGTACGGGGGCACGGGGTGCGACCCGGTGGCCGGGAGGTCCTCCGCCCGACCGTGCGTCACCGCCGGCCGAGCCGCTCCTCGAGGAAGCGGAACGTGCCCACGCCGTGGATGGTGTGCGGCCCGTCGAAGTGCTCGATCGTGGTGCGGTCGCCGAGGCCGAGCTTGTCGTAGAGGCGGCGGACCTTGGCGTATTCGTGGTTCACCATCTCGTCGGTGCCGCAGCCGTCGTCGTGGCCGCGCTCCACCATGAAGGGCCGCGGCGCGATGAGCGTTGCCAGCTCACCGTGGTTGAACGTGCGGGCCAGGTTCCACTCCCAGATCTCGTATTCCCCGGCGTGCATGTAGCCGGGAATCGGCAGGTCGGTGCTCACGCAGTAGCGCACCCACTCGTTGAAGTTGCCGCTGCAGATGCTCAGGCAGTAGCCGGTGAGCACGGCGGGGATCCGCAGCGCCGACTTCCCGCCGTAGCTGAGGCCGTAGAACGCGATCCGGTCGGGCGCGACGAAGGGCTGCTCCCGGAGCCACTCGAGGATCCGCTGGTGCTGGCCTATGATGACGCTGAAGAGCGAAAGCCCCAGGGGGTTGAGCTTGCGCTGGAGGGTGCGGAAGGCGTCGCCGCCGCGGTAGGGGTTGTGCGGCGCGAGGGTCACGAAGCCCCGCTCGGCCAGCGCCAGCGCGAAGCCCTTGTAGGAGCCCCATGCGCGGCTGCCCGGGTCGACGTCGACGGTGTCCTCCGGGAGCCCCTCGAGGCCGTGCTGGCAGACGACGACCGGCCGCCGCTCGCCGGCCGCGAGGTCCTTCGGCACGCACAGCCAGCCCCAGGCGAAGACGCCGTCCCACACGTCGAGCACCACCTCGTGGATGACGACCGTCTCCGTCTCCCGCACGATCCGGCTCCGCGGGTTGGCCGGCACGTCCGGGTCGGGCAGGCGGCCGATGACCTCGTTCCAGAGCCGCTCGCGCTGCCGGGCCGTGTGGGCCTCGAAGGCGTCGAGGGGCTCGAGCGGCAGCCCGCCCCAGAACCCCGCGGCCCGCTCCGCGTCGCAGGCGACGAGGAGCCGCTGCGAGAACCGCGAGAGCCCGCGCACGAGCCGCTCCTGCCGGCCCGGGTCGACCGCGAGCGTGGGCACGGCGGCATCGGCGGTGAGCGTCGCGCGCACGCGGGCGGCGGCGTCCGTGGGCAGGAGATGGTCCACGAGGGCGTCGAGCTGTGGCTCGGCGCCGACGGTCGTGATGCGGCCCTGCGGGGCGAGGGCCCGGGCGCGGGCGACCTCGGCGTCGAACGCGGCCCTGACGGGCGTGCCGAGCCGGCCGGGGGCCGCGATGGTCCGCACGCCGGCCTCCGGCTGCCGCGACACCTCGTGCTCCGGATAGCCGGCATGGTGCAGCACGAGCGGCCGCGGCGAGACCAGGCCCGCGATCTCGGCGTCGCCGAAATCGCGGAGCAGGCCGAAGACGTTGCGGTCGAGCGGCTCCTGCCAGACCCGCTCGCGCGGCCCGAAGAAGCCGGCGCACGAGACGCCGTCGATGCGGTCGTCGAGCGCGGCGGCGAGGAGCGCCAGGAGGCCGCCCTCGCCCACGCCGGCCACCAGCACGGGCACCTGCTCCGGCCGTGACGCGAACCAGTCGACCACGGCGAGGGCCTGCTGCACCTCGTAGCCGAGGGGATGGCGGCCCAACAGGTAGCACTGCCGGTAGATCCACTCACGGTGCGGCACGTTGGTGGGAATACCGAGCCGGTCGGAGCGGCTGAATTCGGTGCCGCGGTCCACGAGCGCCGGGATCACCACCTCGCAGCCCGCCGTGAGCAGCCGCGCGTCGACGAGCGCCTCGGGCGCCGTGTCGGCATCGGGCAGGACGACGAGCCGTGCGTGCGGCCTGCCCCGCGGCCGGATGGAGAGCCCCTCGCCGTGCACCCCGTCGAAGACCGGCCACCGCACGCGAAACACGCGGCACAGGTCGGTCTCCGCGAGGAGCGCCGGCGCGTCGGTGTCGCCGACGAGCTCGAGTGCCCCGACCGGCAGCCGGCGGTCCACGAGGCCGATGGCCTGGGCGAGCTTGTCGCGAGTGGGCTTCCGTCCGGCCGGTGACCGCCCGATGAGATCGAGTGCCATCCGGTCGATCCCCGCCACCATCAGGGCCGAGCGGTCGGGGTGCGGCGCGAGCGGCTGCGTGCCCGGCAGCGGCGCGGGCTCAGCGGCGGGCAGGGCCGGCGGCACGAGGACCAGGGCGACCAGGAGCACCGCGACGGTTCGCATGAGGAGCCCTTTCGCATCGGGGAATCGCCCGGCCGTCGCGCCGCCACGCTTAGCCCGCCAGCGGACGGGTCATCTCGACCGGCACCACCCACTGGTCGTACTCCTCGGGCGTGACGAATCCGAGGGCGACCGCCGCCTCCTTGAGGCTCGTGCCGTCATGGTGCGCCTGCTTCGCGATCTTCGCCGCCTTCTCGTACCCGATGTGGGTGTTGAGCGCGGTCACGAGCATGAGCGAGTCGTCGAGATGCTGCCGGATGCGGGCGAGGTCGGGTGCGATCCCCGTCGCGCAGTGCAGCCTCATCGAATCGCATCCATCGGCGATGAGGTCGGCACTCTCGAGCACGTTGTGGATCATCACCGGCTTGTAGACGTTGAGCTGGAAGTTTCCCTGGCTGCCGGCGAAGGCCACCGTGGCGTCGTTGCCGAAGACCTGGGCACAGACCATCGTGAGCGCCTCGCACTGCGTGGGGTTCACCTTGCCGGGCATGATCGAACTGCCCGGCTCGTTCTCGGGAATGGTGATCTCGCCGATGCCGCACCGCGGGCCGCTCGCCAGCCAGCGGATGTCGTTGGCGATCTTGAGGAGCGCCATCGCGAGCCCCCGCTCGGCGGCGCTCACCTCCACGAGCGCGTCGTGCGCCGAGAGCGCCGCGAACTTGTTCGGTGCGGACACGAACGGATGGCCCGTCTCCCGCGCGATGTGCGATGCCGCCGTGTCACCGAACCGCGGATGGGCGTTGAGACCCGTGCCCACGGCCGTGCCGCCGATGGCGAGCTGGTAGAGCCCGGGCACGGCCCGCTCGATGCCGGCGATCCGGTCGTCGAGCTGCGCGCGCCATGCCGAGATCTCCTGCCCGAGCGTGATCGGTGTCGCATCCTGGAGGTGCGTGCGGCCGATCTTGACGACGTCGGCATGACGCCGTTCGAGATCGGCGAACACGTCGCGCAGGGCCCGCACCGCGGGCAGGAGCCGGTCGTGGATGACCTCGACCGCGGCGATGTGCATCGCGGTGGGAAACGTGTCGTTGCTCGACTGACCCCGATTGACGTCGTCGTTGGGATGGACGGGCTTCTTCGAGCCCATCGCGCCGCCGGCCATCTCGATCGCCCGATTCGAGATCACCTCGTTGGCGTTCATGTTCGACTGCGTGCCGCTGCCGGTCTGGAAGACGACCAGCGGAAAATGGTCGTCGAGCGTTCCGGCGATCACCTCGTCCGCGGCGGCGACGATGAGCTTCACCCGCTCGGCGGGGAGCTGCCCGAGTTCGCCGTTGGCGAGCGCCGCGGCCTTCTTGAGGATCCCCAGCGAGCGGATGATCGACCTCCCCCAGCGGAAGCGGTCGACACCGATCCGGAAATTGTCGCGGGACCGCTCGGTCTGCGCGCCCCAGTACCGGTCGGCGGGCACCTGCACGGTTCCCATGCTGTCGGATTCGGCGCGAAACGCGGCTGCGGACATCGACGACACCCTCGGCGGCCAGCGGAGCGGAATGCCGGGGACTCGCGAGGCCGCGGCCCGGGCAGCGTGCCGAGTGTAACAGCGTGGCCGACGGATCAGGCCGCGCTCAGCGGCGCCGGAGGAGCCGCTGGGCCGGCGCGCCGGTCGCCGTCGCCGGTGCGGCGGAGGCGCCGGCCGTCGTGGTGGGAGCCAGCGCGACGGCAAGCCAGCCGTCGGTCGCGACCGCCTGGACGGCGCGCAGGTCGGCCAGTCGCGGGTTGGATGCCATGCCCGCGGGCAGGAGCGGGATGCGCCGCTCCTTGGCGAAGATCTTGCCGAAGATCGTGCGGAGCGCGATCTCCATCCGGCCCTGATGCCCCGGGCCGGAAAGCTGCACCGGCCCCTCGCGCTCGAGGCACACCTGCATGCCGTCGACGACCGGCCGATAGGCCACGTGCGCGACGATGTCGTACCACGAGCGGCGGCTGCTCTCGAGCGAGTCGAGCGTGACGTGGACGTGCACGAGCCCGTCCTGGCACGTCACGCGGATCGGCTCGGCGGCCGCGAAGCTGACCGCGACGTGCTCGGGGAGGTCGTCGGGCACGCGCGGCTCGACCCCGAGCCGTGCGGCCACGGTCGTGACGAGGTCCTCGAGCGCGAACCGCCGGCCGGAGAGGCCGAGCCGTGCCACCGCGTTGTTCGCCGCCGACTCGTGCACCTGCACGGCGAGCAGCGCGTCGCCCGGGGGCTTGGGCCGCGGCGTATGCGCGGCGAGCTGATCGCGCCCGGCCAGCCTCAGGCGGGCTGTCGCGACCCCGCTCGACGTCGAGAGCACGACCGGGGTGGGTTCGAGCCCGAGCTGGACGAGCGGCTCCCAGACGCGCTGCCGCACGCGCTCCGCCGCGGAGGCGAACTGCGGCTCGGCCTGGCGATCGACCTCGCGGCAGGCTCGCAGGATGATGCGTTCATTCACCTCGCGCGAGGCCGCCTGGCGGTTTTCGTCGTGCTGGTTGCGGGCGATCGTGCGCACGAGCGACCCCATGATCGGCACGCTGTCGAAGCTCGTCTGGATCGTGGCCAGTTGCGTGCGGTTCGACGCGGTGCCCAGCGCCGCGCCGATGTCGATGCCCGCGGCGGACACCACGAGCGGCTTGCGCACGGTGAACGTGGCGGCGCCCCGCGAGTGGAACGCCACGGGACCCGATTCGGTGACCGTGCGCGAGGCGACCTCGCCGTTCACGAACAGCTCCGCGCGGATCGCCTCGGGATCGGGGATGAATCGCAGGCTGAGCGACTGCTCGACGGTTCGTGTGCCCGTCACCGGACGTCCGAGGATGAAGTCGTGGAGCGGGCCCGTCTCGACGGTGGTGTCGGGCAGGAGGCGGGAGACGAACCGCTCGTGTACCGTCACGCGGACGTTCGGGGCGAGGTAGTGGTCCGCGACGGCACGGGTGGCACCGCGCGGGGCCATCCCTTCGAAAGCCCCCATCGCCTCGAGCGCCGCGCGGACGACGGCGGCCTCTGCGGCGTCGGTGCTCGTTTCGAAACGCTCGAGCGCCGCGAGCAGCCGTCCCGTCGCCGATTCGAAGCCGAGCGGCGCGAGTGAGGCGGCGAGGCCGTCGAGCCCGGGCGGCGGGGGAGACGAAGCGGCGTCCGAGCAGGCCGTCGCCGCCGCGCGCCAGACAGACGCCCGTCGTCCGACGGCGAGCGCGGCACGCCGCACCTCGGTCGCGACCTCGCGATCCTCGAGGCCATCGGCGATCTGCAGCCCGGCTTCCGCGTCCTCGCCGAGCCGCAGCAGCATCTCGGCGGCGGCCGGCTGCCGTGGGCCGCCGGTGTCGAGCACCGCCTCGAAATCGTCGAGCGTCGCCGCGGCCCACGTCGCGACGTCGGCGTGGCCGCCCGAGCCGCCGCGGAGGGCCGCGAGGCGGGACAGCTGCTCACCCACGTGGAGTGGATGCGGCCAGGCCGCGCCGCTCGCCGCGAGATCGGCCGGCCCGGCGTCGTCGCTCGCCCGGCCATCCGCGCCGCCGTCGACGGCATCACCGCGTGCCGTGCGAGTCTCGCCACGCAGGAGGCTGCGAAGCAGACCACCACGCGACCGCGCCGATGGGTCGGTGAGTCGTTCCGCCAGCCGCAGTTTCAGCCTGCCCTGCGCGTCGCCCGGCGCGGGAGGCTCGACCCAGTTGACGCTGTCCGGATCACTCCACTGCGCTGCGGGCAGCGGCGCGGCCGCCGTCCAGGACCGTGAGGGGGCGGGTGGACGCGGAACGTTCTGACGCTCGCTCCCATCGTCGGCATGGAGGCAGCGCGCGGATGCGGCGCAGGCCGCAATCCCGACCGTCAGGCACGAGATGGCCCTGCGGACGCGTCGGCCGGTTTGTCCCGCCATGCCACACCGTCGCGAGGGGTCGGCGCGCGGGCGACCACGACCCTGCCTGCCGACGCACGTTTCCCACCCTTTCGCATCGGTTGGTGGCCCTCGAAAAATCGACCATCCGGCCGGTCAATCCGGTGCGGGGCTCCCCACGAGACGGGCGAACGGCGAAAGCGGGGCGGCCGGAGGAGACTGGGCGGTCTGCCTCCACGCTGCGGATCGAGTCCTTCCTCTGCGGGGCACGCAGCGGAAGGACGTTCGTTATCGGACGGACCAATCGAAGCGGGGCGACAGGGACAGGCACTGTTTGCGGGTGCGTGCTGGGGAAACGCCGCGTCAACGCACGCAAACGGAGCCAATCCCTGGCGGAGCCAGTGCCTGTGCCCTCGTGGCGTACGCTTTCCAGCGTGCGAATGGACGCTTCAGCACCTGGGCATC
>Ga0172376_10004543_pt1 | contig 15829 bp, 10 predicted proteins | sample Lak35m_FD_121114 | JGI IMG/M metagenome (GOLD analysis project Ga0172376, IMG submission 121114) | Freshwater microbial communities from Kabuno Bay, South-Kivu, Congo - kab_092012_35m | ecosystem: Environmental > Aquatic > Freshwater > Lake | place: Democratic Republic of the Congo: South-Kivu... | reverse complement strand
TCAGCAGATGTTTCGCCTTTACTTATTCTTCTTAATTTGGCTTGGAGAAGAGTACGTTTCAACTGACTGAGTCTGTCAGTGAAATAGATACCATTTAAATGATCGATTTCATGTTGCATGACCCTGGCCAATAGGCCGTCGGCTTGCATTGTTTGGGGCTTAATGTGTTCATCAAAATATGAAACCTGAATAGCTTCGGGCCTAATTACAAGCTCCCTTACATGTGGGAGACTTAGGCATCCTTCCTCATAATCACTTTCTTCATCTGAATAATAGGTTATCTCTGGATTGATCATGACTAGTGGTTTTGTAGACTCATATCCTTCCACTGGTGAAATGTCAATGACAGTAATGGCCAATGGCGATCCAACTTGATTTGCTGCCAAACCTATACCTTCGGCATTGTGCATTGTATGTTTCATGTCCTCAATGAATATTCTCGTTGATTCATCCATCTGTTCAACTTTTTGAGCTTTCTTATTCAAGATTGCATGATCATAGACATATATAGGTAATACCTTCATCCATTAAAATCCAAGTTGTAGCAAAGTTTCAGTTAAGTGTTTTGAGAAAAATGGTTGTATCAGTCCAATATGTGCTCCTGCAGGATGAAATGTCAATCTACCAAGGGATTTTGGATTTCCGGCTTCATAATCCGAAGACTGGATTTGTGTCATCTCTTCAGGTCTGAAACGATTATCCGAATCAGTAAGGACTATTGTACAGCCAATAGAATGAATATCTGTTCCCAAGGCTGATAGATCTATTTCGGGCATAAAAGAAAAAGGAATAACAATATCTATGAAATATCCATCATTTCGGACTTTCAGATTCAATGACTCTTCAGAAAGTAGTTGTTTTCTACCCGTCCGTTCTTCATGAAAGATTGCTCTACTCGAAAAGGGTTGTTCAAATGAAGGAATGATATCAAGCACATAGAAACCTGGGGCATTCTTTTCCTGCTTTTTTTCCATATGTTCAGGATCATATCCGGGAATTCTGTCATATAGAAGAATTGTCACTTTGTCTTGTATGCAAGAATCACAGTGTCGCTCCGAAAGTGTATCATCCTTGATGAATAATTTCAAGTGCAATGAAGTATCATCATACAAAGATTCTAGTAGATGTATGGAAGCATCCGAGGGTCCTTTCCAATAAAAAGCACCTTTCACTACATCATCAGCTTTGTCAATGATACATGGTCCTGCATAGCATGGCATGATGATGTCGCCTTTTTTAAACACCGGTATATCATGAAAATGATGATAATAGGAAGTCTCTTCATTTCTTGTGGAAAAAACATGAATGTTATTTCTTCTCTGAACATGGTCACTGAATGTTTCCATTGTCTGAGTGCCAATTCGGCTGGTCGAAAATGTATCGGATTCAAAGAATATTCCATGCCTATATCGGTAACTAACGATATTCCAATTGAATTGCTCTTTCTTTGACGTTACAAAACAAGAGGCATCTCTAATGGCAACCCCAACTTCCAAAGGTGAATCAACAAATTCTCTAGTGATGGTTCCGGTGGGTATCAATGATCCATTTATATCAACAAAGAAGAAAATAGAGCATTGTTTGTTTTTTTCTTTGGAATAACGGACCACACAAGCCATGTCATTGTGTTCATCTGATGAGAAATCACCAATATCCCAACTCCAGACTTTTGCTTGATCAGTAGATCCGATTGCTTGTACCACATCTTCGATCAACTCTGGATCATAATAATCCGACAATTTCTTTTCAAAATCCTTCAAAGATGATCCGGATTGAGCATATATCGGAACAATGCTGATGAGCATAGACACTATGTATGTAAATATTGTCTTCAAGGAAAAGTTGATAATATTGTCTGATACATTGACTTGGGGGATTCTTGCAATCTAGCACCAAATTGAGAAACGACCTTTGATGATGCCATTGATGCAAGGTGCCCTGAACGAGTAATTGAACAACCTTGGGTAATGCCAAAGAGAAAAGCCCCTGCAAACATATCGCCGGCCCCTGTTGTGTCTACGGCATTTGTTTCATATGCCGGAATGGATGCATGTTCTCCATTGAAGAATATATCGGCTCCTTGTTTTCCTTTAGTCATGACGACATGTGAGAACTGTCGAATGAGTTCATGAAAAGCATCATCGTATCGATCTTTTCCAGTGAAAGCACAAGCTTCGGCTTCATTGCAAAATACCATATCTGTTGATGCTGCTATTTCCAATACCACATCACGAAAAGCATTGACAACGAAAGTATCTGAAAATGTGAATGCTATGTTCGTGGAATGCTTTTTTGCCAAAGAAACTGCTTCTCGAATTGCATCGGCACCACCCGGTTCTGTTAATCTGTACCCTTCAATATAAAGCCATTCTGATCTTGAAATTGTTTCTTCAACCAGATGATCACGATTATAGGCGCTGTTAACACCCAATGAAGTCATCATCGTTCTTTCGGCATCGGGAGTAATCAGCACAAGACATGTACCTGTTTTTGAGTTCTGTATGCATTCGGCTTCAAGCAAAATTCCCAAATCTTGAAACTCACTGGCATAAAAAGAACCGAGAGAATCATCACCGAGAATTGTTTTATAAGCGGCTTTCCCACCAAATTGCCCAATAGCAATCATGGTATTCGCAGCCGAACCTCCGCTGGATCTATGATGCGACTTGTCGGACAATGATTGAATGACATTCGATTGATCCAATTCGGAAACCAATGCCATTGAACCCTTTTGTAAACCCAGTGATTCAAATGTGATTTCATCAATCGCAAATTCAATGTCAACGAGTGCATGGCCTATGCCACAAACATGGATATCTTTCATGAAGGGAAAAGTAATGTTGATTTGGGTTATAATACTGCAGTACAAAAATACGCATTCATACGGTAAATGTATGCGTTAGATTCATCCTTTCTTTGATAGAGTAAGTTGTTTTTATTGGTAATTACAATGAAAAATCAGTATAATTGCCATGTATTGAATCTTCATGGACAAATGGCAGCACATTGTTCGTGACATAATTCTCTGAAGAATACAAGTCTGTTTGACTAGTGCGGATACTCCATGTATCAACCCTTACCTGAAAAACTACATTATCCCGAGTTGGAAAAGGAAATTCTTGCCTTTTGGGACGAGCGCGGAATTTTCGAGCAAACGCTTTCAGCGCGAAAAGATTCACCTGTCTTTAGTTTTTTCGAGGGCCCACCAACAGTCAATGGTAATCCCGGAATTCATCATTTAATGGCAAGAACTGACAAAGACCTTGTTTGTCGTTACAAAACGATGACAAATCATTATGTACGTCGCCAAGCCGGATGGGATACTCATGGTTTACCCGTCGAAATTGCAGTTGAAAAGCAATTAGGCCTTGTTAACAAATCAGAAATCGAAGTCATGGGTATTGATAAATTCAATGCCACTTGCAGAGACTTTGTTTACAGCAATATAGAAAGAGACATGGGTTGGGGTGAGTTTACCAAGCGGATGGGTTATTGGGTGGACATGAAAACTGCCTATGTAACATGCACCAATGAATATGTTGAGTCAGTCTGGTGGGCATTGAAGTCTTTTTTTGAAAAAGGGCTTATTTACAAGGGCTACAAAGTTGTTCCACAATCTCCTACAATTGAAACCCCATTGAGTTCGCATGAACTCTCTTTGGGCTATCGAGAAGTAAAAGATCCTAGTGTCTATTTAAAACTTTCCATTTTGCATTCACCAATTCCTGAATTGGTGAATGCTTCAATCTTGGTGTGGACAACAACCCCGTGGACGCTTTTTTCAAATGTTGCCCTTGCTATAGGCGAGGATATCGACTATGTGCTTGCCGAATCGAAACATGCGGATTCCGAACCTGAATATTATGTCATAGCTCAATCATTGCAGAGTTTACTTGGTGAAGGAATTACGATCATTAAGACATTTAAGGGGAAAGACATAATAGGTTCATCGTATCAGCAGATATTCCCTTATTGCCAGATAGACAAAACTCTTCATCCGAATGCTTTGACAATTCTGCCGGGTACATTTGTGTCAACCGAAGACGGTACAGGCGTAGTTCATATATCCCCTGCCTTTGGTGTAGATGACTTTGAATTGGCGAAGAAATACGACTTACCGGTTTTGCAGCCCGTTACTCCAAATGGACATTTTACTGATGAAATAACTCCATTTGCGGGTAGAGCTATCAAAACCTTCAAGTATGCAGATCATGTTGAAGAAGGTTCCGACAAAGACATCATCATAGCATTAAAGACAGCAAAAAAGATTTATAAATCATCATTTGATTATGTGCACAGTTATCCCCATTGTTGGCGCACAGACAATCCTGTGATGTATTATGCGAGAAATTCCTGGTTCATAAAGTCTCCTTCTTATAAGCAGTCAATGATTGATCTGAATAAGACAATACATTGGCAACCACAGGAAATCGGCACCGGTCGTTTCGGAAATTGGTTGGAAGAAGTAAAGGATTGGTCACTCAGCAGAGACAGATATTGGGGTACTCCTTTGCCTATTTGGATTAGTGAAGACAAAGAAGAAATGTTTGCCATTGGATCGATCGAGGAATTGTCAAAGGGAGAGTATGAATGCCCCGATGGTTCTTTTGTCCCTGTTCCGGAAGCCCCTTTGCCTTTGGATTTACATAGACCCTTTGTTGATAATGTGATTTTCAGAAAAAATGGCAAAGTGTATCGTAGAACAACTGAAGTCATTGATGTTTGGTTTGATTCTGGATGTGTGCCTTTTGCGCAATTTCATTATCCATTCGAAAATGTAGAACTTTTCTCATCTCAATTTCCTGCCGATTTCATATCCGAGGGTATTGATCAAACCAGAGGTTGGTTTTACACACTTCATAATATAGCAACAGCATTATTCGAAAAGCCGGCTTTCAAAAACATTATCGTTAATGAACTTGTTTTGGATAAAAACGGCCTGAAAATGTCAAAAAGTAGGGGCAATACCGTTGATCCGTTTCAGATGATGGATCAATATGGTGCAGATGCGGTTCGTTGGTATTTCATGGTAAATAATCCACCTTGGAGGCCAACATTGTTCAATGAAACAGACATCGCAAAGACGGTAATTGCTGACTTTTTCCGAACACTGACCAATACATACTCCTTTTATGCTCTTTATGCCAATATCGATCAAATCGATGGAAATGAGGAAGTAATTCCACATAATGAACGACCTGAAATTGACAAATGGATCATTTCCAGAGTACATACCGTGCTTCGTCAATTTCATCAGTATATGGAGGCATATGATGTATTCAGAGCTTGCAGAATTGTTCAAGAATTCATGATAAATGATGTTTCGAATTGGTATGTGAGAAGAAATCGGAGAAGATTTTGGAAGGGTGAAAAGGATAGCGATAAACTCGCAGCCTATCAAACTTTGCGTGATGTGATGATTCATGTCTTGTCCATGATGGCACCTGCGGCGCCATTTTTACCAGAAGTTTTATTCAGAAGGTTGAGAGTTAATTCCGATGTTGAATCAATTCACGTGAGACTCCTATCCCCTGGTGACTTGTCTTTGATTGATGTCGATTTGGAAAGAAGAATGTCATTGGCTCAAACTATCGTATTCTTGGCCAGATCACTTCGTGAAAAATCAAAGATCAAGACGCGTCAGCCACTTCGAAGAATACTTATTCCGGTGATTTCTCCTCAACAAAGAAGAGATATTCAAGCAGTTGAATCCATCATCAAAGATGAGATTAACATTAAAGAAGTGGAGTATGTAAGCGAAGAAGCAGGTATCGTAAAAAGATCTGTGAAAGCCAATTTCAAGGCATTGGGCAAGAGATTTGGTAAACAAACTCAAACCGTTGCTACCATCATATCCACTTTGAGTGAGCAACAAATTAAGTCCCTGATTCAAGATCAAACACTACCCATTTCTCTTGATGGAGTAGATCAGCTGATCAATTTGGATGAAGTGGATGTTATGACGCAGGACATGGAAGGCTGGCTTGTCGCAAATGAAGGATCATTAACTGTTGCACTTGATACAGAAATTGATGAATCTTTGAAACAAGAAGGCATAGCACGCGAATTTGTAAATAGAATTCAGAACCTCAGAAAGAGTATCGGACTGCATGTAACAGATAGAGTAAATGTAAAATTTTCTGCATCAAAAGAAATTTGTGATGCAATTATCAAATTATCTGATTATGTTTGTAATGAAATTTTGTGCACAAGTTGTGAATATGTAGAACATTTAACTGAAGATGTTCACACACTTGAAATCGAACAAGACATCATTCTTGTCAACATCACAAAGTTTCATTGATAACAGAAAAAATAAATGCATCCCGCATTTAGTTTTGTTTTGTTTTATTATTTAAGGTGTATGCTGTATGGCATCAACTAAGAAACCCGCAGCAAAGAAAGCGGCTAAACCAGCTGCTAAGAAAGCGGCTAAGCCAGCTGCCAAGAAAGCAGCTAAACCAGCTGCTAAGAAAGCAGCTAAACCAGCTGCTAAGAAAGCTGCGAAACCTGCAGCAAAGAAAGCAGCTAAACCAGCTGCTAAGAAAGCAGCAAGACCAGCTGCTAAGAAAGCTGCGAAACCCGCAGCAAAGAAAGCTGCAAAACCAGCAGCGAAAAAAGCAGCAAAACCGGCAGTAAAAAAAGCAGCAAAAAAAGCAGCTAAGCCGGCAGCAAAGAAAGTAGCGGCAAAACCGGCAGCTAAGAAAGCAGCTAAGCCGGCAGCAAAAAAAGCAGCAAAACCGGCAGCTAAGAAAGCAGCCGTAAAAAAAAAGTAAGTCCCAGTAAAGGACCGAAAACTGCTAAAGTCACAACCAAGAAGCAGATAAAGACTTCGCCTAAAACAATAGTCGGCAAGTCACCTGTTTCTACTAAAAAGGTTGCGAAGTCATCTTCGGCGGCTGATTCAGCCAAGGCCGGAAAAAAACAAGCGAAGCCAGTTGTTAAGAGTGCCAAGCCGGTATCTCCGAAGCAATCGGCTTCGCTTTCTGTTTCAAAGAAAGAAAAAGTCACATCAAAGTCACCTGTCACCACAACAACAAAAGCTACTGTCAAGCCCAATAAGGCTGCTGATCAAAAGAGCATTATGCCCCAAAAAGAAAAATCGAGTTCAAAATCAGCAAAGAATGTAAAGTCGGATGATACAAAGAAAGGCAAAGCAGACCAACCAGAAGTAGTGCCTACACCGGATGAACCAATCATAGATTTGGGCATTTCAATGCCCCCTCTTCAATTGAATCTTCAAGAGAAGAAGCCGGCTGGTAGATCTAAATCAGGCAACAAGGCTTCTGAAAAACCAACGGCTGCAGGTCTTGAGGCGATGAAAATGCCAGAAGGAAAAGGAGCAGCTGCTTTTGCAATGCGACCTAAAGAGGAAAAACCAATAATCATCCCATCCAAAAAGAAGGTTCGTTATTCAGACACCGATCTTAAAATGTTCAAGCAACATATATTGAGGATCAAAGAAGATGCTTTTGACGAAATGCGAATGCTCAGAGAACGTTTGGAGGATCTTACAAATGCAGAGTTGGCTTCTGAAACAATGATATATTCTGTGCATATGGCTGAACAAGGTTCAGAAGCATTGGAAAAAGAAAAGACATATGCTCAAATGAACAGAATCATTGACTATATCAAGAAACTCGACGATGCTTTAAAGCGCATTGATGACAAAACATATGGTATTTGCAAAGAATGTAATATTCTGATTGCGAAGGCTCGTCTGCTTGCTGTTCCAATTACGACTCAATCGGCATCATTTAAGATTCATGGAAGATGTCCTGCAAATGGCGTTGACATTATTTCCGGTAGAAATGAATGATTTGGCAGTCCACATCGCGGCAAACAACACCATATCTTGTAGTAGCTTTTGTACTTGTTCTCATTGATCAGATCACAAAGGTAGCTGTTAAGGGATATAATCTTTTTGGTTTTCGCCATGAAGGCATGCATTTGGGCGAGAGTTTCCCTGTTTTCGGCGAAATTGTTCGCATAACTTTTGTTGAAAATCCAGGCATGGCTTTTGGAGTTGAGTTTGGATCCGGGAAAATAGTTTTAACGCTCTTTTCATTGCTTGCTTCATTTGCTTTGGTGTATTATCTCAGAGTAATTTGTAATGCCAATAGATGGATTCGTATTGCAATAATGCTTATCCTGGCGGGCGCATTCGGAAATTTTATTGATCGAATGTTCTATGGTGTTCTATATGATGAAGGACCTCTATTCTATGGATTAGTCGTGGATTTTATACAAATCGACATACCCGATATCACAATAGGAGATTTGACCTATACTCATTGGCCAGTATTTAATGTTGCAGATTCATGTGTAACTTCCGGCATGATATTGCTGATATTGTTCAATAAGCATCTACCCTATCCATTTACGGCTAAATCGCAAAATTTAGAAATCAAGGAGCAAGGTGGACAGCAATAATCAATATCCTGATTATGTTGAAAAGACAGTTGAACTCATCGTATCCAAAGGTCAAGAGCCAATAAGACTCGATGTGTATATCACAAATGCCATCGCAAATGCAACACGTAACAAGGTTCAACTTGCCATAGACAATGAGCAAGTGCAAGTGCATGGAATTGCAAGAAAAGGTTCATACAAAGTTAAACCGGGAGATATAATCACCTGTGTATTTATGCGCCCTCCCCCATTGGAATTGCTGCCTGAAGATATTCCCCTCTCAATTCTGTATGAAGATGAATATATACTTGTAATCAATAAACCTGCAGGACTTGTAGTTCATCCGGGTTTTGGAAACAGGTATGGTACACTTGTCAATGCGGTTCTTTGGCATATCGGTCATCGAGAAGCTATACCTCTGCTTGGATATAGCGAAGATGAAGATGAGTCAGAAATCTCATTACCTGTCGATGATTTCATTGATGCAGTCAATATGAGTGATGATATTCTACGACCCGGTATTGTCCACAGATTGGATAAAGATACTTCAGGTTTAATGGTCATATCCAAACAAAGTTCTATCACACCTCAACTCACCAAACAATTCGCAGATAGAACAGTGCAAAGAGAATATATTGCATTGGCTTGGGGAATTGTAAAAAAAGATCATGATATAATCGAGAATCAGCTAGCACCCTCGCCGAGAAACCGTAAGGTATTCGCTGTTGTGAACAAAGGTGGAAAAATAGCAAAGACTGAATATGTCACGCGGTCAAGGGGGCCTTTTGCTTCCCTTCTTCAAATCAAACTTCATACCGGCAGAACACATCAGATAAGAGTCCATTGTTCAAGCATGCATCATCCATTGATTGGCGATGCATCTTATGGAGGAAATGTAATTGCATATTCCGGTATAAAGTCTACAGCTTTGAAAAGAAAGGCTCAGGAATGCCTTGAAGTTATGAAAAGGCAAGCGCTTCATGCCAGGATTCTGGGTTTTCAACATCCGGTTACACAAGAACATTTCCACTTTGAGCAACCCCCGCCAATGGATTTTATACAGGTGGCCGAATTGGCTGGAATACAAATCCCCGATGATTTACTGGTATTCCACCCTGAAACAAAATAACCTTCCTTTTACACCTCAAGATTTTTGTATTTTGATACAAAAAACTGGAGCAAACATGGTGCAATTGTACATTGCCATATTTCTCATTTGCATTTCTTCATTGCTTGGCCAACAAGCTCCGAATCAAACATGGTATTTTGGAAAATTCGGTGGTTTGAGATTCAATAATGCAGTTGCTACACCAATTACAGGAAAATTGGATACATGGGAAGGGTGTGCAGTGCATTCCGATCCGACAACCGGAAATCCACTTCTATATTCAGATGGTAGAAAATTATATCAAGCAGATGGTACTGTTGTTCCCGGCGGTGATGCCATAAAGAGTGGTATATCCTCAACACAATGTTGCATCTTCATTCCTGATCCTGCTAATCCTCAAAGAGTTTATCTCTTTACCGCACCTGATCTCACAGGCATTGGAGCAACTGAAACCAAGTCATTCTATTCCCACATAAGTTTGGAAGCTGCCCCATCTATGCTATTGACAAATGCTGTCTTGCAGGATAATATGTCTGAAAAAATTGCCGGAACATATCATTGCGCCGACAATACTTACTGGGTACTGTATCACCATAAATCTCAATCGAGAATACTTGCGTATAAAGTTAGCGCTGGAGGAGTTTCGACCAATCCGGTTGTATCGATTTATAGCAACTTGAATAATTTCTATAATGTGGGAGCTATGAAAGTATCTCCCGATGGATCAAAACTCGTTGTTGTATCTGAAGCAGATGGTAATAGCTATTTACAAACAATCGTACTTTTTGATTTCAATTTGCAGACTGGACAGGCAACTAACCCTAAATTCATAGCCAAAAACAAATGTTATGGAAATTATGGAGCTGCATTTTCTCCCAATAGCAATAAACTCTATACATCAGGGACTTTAGATAAACAACGATCTTCAGAATCGGCTTTGTTTCAATTTGATTTATCTCAGAATAATGAAGCCGCAATTGCCGCATCAATGTGGACATCGCCTTTGGGGACCAGAAAGTTGTTTGGTCTGCAATTAGGGCCTGATGGAAAGATTTATGCTATATCAGATGTACCAAGCCAATTAGATGTGATTAATAAACCCAATATGCCCGGTCCTGATATAGGATATTCAATCAATGTGCTGAATCACTTGGGTAGAACTGTTTTGGGATTACCTTCGGTGATTGACTATAATATTGCTGTCAGCAGTGATTCAGTTCTTGCATGTCCAAGTTCGGGTATAACGATCGGTCCGGCATCTTTACCTGGTTATACGTATTCATGGTCCCCATCTGTCGGTTTGAGTAATCCAATGATTGCAAACCCAATAGCAAAACCAACACAACCTACCACATATACTGTTTTTGTGACGAATCCTTTTGGATGCCAGATAAAACAGCAATATCATGTTAGCCTCCTTCCTCCGGTATCTGTAACTTATGAAGTGCCAACGAGCATCTGCAAGGGTGGAAAAGTCCAGTTGAAAGCTTTTGGAGCAAGTAGATATTCCTGGTTTCCATCATATGGATTATCGTCAACAACTATTTCAAATCCAATTGCTAGTCCTGATTCAACTACGACGTATTTTTTAGTTGCATCAAATAATGTTTGTTCAGATACAATTCCAATTCGAGTAGATGTTGTTCCTTTTCCCATAGCGGATGCAGGATCAGACAAAGTAACATGTCCCGGAGGAAGTGTAGAAATTGGGTCAAAACCAAAATCAGGATATACATATGTTTGGTCTCCACAACAATATGTTTCAAATGCAAATTTATCCAAGACTATCGCTTCGCCTCCAACCAATAATTATCCCTTTATCGTTAAAGTGACCAATGAATTTGGCTGCATAGCATATGATACTGTGCTCGTTCGGATAGAAAATACACTCACCGCAACTACATCTGCCGATACAACTATTTGTAGAGGAGATGCACTGCAATTGAGGGCATTCGGAGGCAGTGCTTATAGATGGTTCCAAGGTAGTAATATATCGGATACAACTTCATCTTCCCCACTTGTCAGACCTGACAAGAACACACTTTATGGTGTTATCGTATCGAGTGGACTTTGTATAGATACTGCATTTGTAACTGTTAATGTTGTTGATGCAGTAGTTGCTGATGCAGGAAAAGATCAATCTACTTGCCCAGGTGAATCACTTAACTTAGGTACGGGTTTTCAAAATGGCGCTATTTATTCATGGTCTCCAACCACGTTTTTAAATAATCCAAATAGCGCAACACCCGTATGCACTCCAACTTCCTCAACGCAATATGTCTTGACCATTACATCTTCTTCAGGATGTACTTCTCGAGATACAATTACCGTTACTGTTGCTGATAAATTGGAGATTGCATTACCTGCCGACACATCTACTTGTCCTGGAAAGCCAATTAGAATCAAACCATCCGGTGGACAAACATATAGATGGTATCCACCCATTGGTATCGATGATACATTGTCCCCCCAACCAACTTTCTCTCCCGATCAAACAACAACATATTATGTTGAAGCAAAAAATGGCAATTGCTCCGGATCCGATTCCATCACTATTCGCATTTTGCCATTACCTGCATTAGATGCCGGACAAAATCTTGCCATATGCAAGGGAGATTCAGTCTTATTGAAAGCAACAGGGGCAACTTCGTATTCTTGGTTTACAAGTCAATTTGGCGATCTTGGTACCGGTGATCAAATTACCATTCAACCAAATGCCTCTACACTGTATTATGTACGTGGTTCAAACGGTGCTTGTGAGGTCTTGGATAGTGTATTTGTGACTCTTAAATCACAACCTAACATATCTGTAATTGGTGACACATTAATTTGTTTGGGTAAAACTGCTGCATTGAAGGCAACTGGTGCAGATACCTATGAATGGATAGACCATCCTTCAATTTTGTCCAAAAATGGTGATCAATTACTCGTTCAACCATCAGTCGATACATATTTTTCTTTTACAGGGATTAAAGATGGTTGTCCATCGATCATAGACAGCATACTTGTGAAAGTTCAGAAACAACTACCTATCATTCGATCATCAGATACAATTGTTTGTAAAAACTCTACAATTGTATTGAAGTTGTTTCCATCATCCAATGTGAATGTTACAGGAGATTGCAATGTACTTTCTACTTTCAATGATTCACTCATAATTCTTCCAAAATCTTCTGGAATGATCTTTGTCAACGGAGATAGGAATGGTTGCCAATCAGCTGATTCGGTCTATGTTCAAGTACAAGATATTCCACTTGTTACACTTCCGGTGGATACTGTGATTTGTAAAGGTAATGATATTGAATTGAATGCAAAAGGAGGGCTACAATACCTTTGGGAAAGCAATGAAGCATTTGATACACTGTCGAATGATAAAATCATCTTCAGAAAAGCATCTAAGACTATAAACGTCAAATTGACAGGTTCAAATGGTCTATGCTCTGCTACAGATGAAATGTCGATCATTGTCAAAGATCCATTGAATATACCGATAGCACTTACCTATTCAGGAGAAATGATTCCGGGTATTCGCTTTCCGATTATGCTGAATATACCTCCCTACACTTTTAATATAAAGCTGGCCATAGAATATGACTCCACTACAGGTATCATTGAATCACATAGTAAAAAATCAGGTTCTGTTATTGCAAAACAACTTGCATCACGGAACGGAGAATATCTACTTGAAATTGATAATACAAAGCAAGAGAGTGGTTTGATTGAATTGCAACTCAATCCTTTATTACCACATGATGTAATAACATCAAATACTTACAGACTGAAACTTGCAGCAATGGATATGAATTGTACCGAGGTCCAATTACAAGATTGCATCATTCCTTATATGCCCAGTTGTGCTTGGGCATATAGGCCGGTTAATGCTCTTTCAACGTATCAATGTATTGTGATAGATGATATGATTCATCTCCGTGCTCCTTTTAATGAATCTCTTCATTGCAGAATATCTACCATTGACGGAAGGACAATACATGATGAGCATATAAGCATGCATTCGGGAGAACAATATGTTGTAAAACTTCCGCCAATGAACATTGGTATGTATGCAATCTCAATACATGGTCAATATTGGAATCAGACATTTTTATATCCTAAAACAGATAAATAGAACATTGTCGTATCTGTAATCACCACAGTATTCAATGACACCAGACATTCAGAGGCTAATAATTTTCTTATCCGTGCTTATTGCCATTCAAGGTGGGATAGATTATTATCTCTTCAGAACAATCAAGAAGTATGAACCAATATACGGGACTTGGGTTCCAAAACTGTTGAGCCTGTACAAACCCATGGCAATTATCATGCTCTTGGTTTTGGTTTTGACAACAATCGAACGCCTGATGACAGGAAGTAATGCTCTATCCGGGAGGGGGCCACAAATTGCAATTGCCACATGGTATCTACCTAAATACCCTATTGCTTTGATCTTGTCTTTGTACACAGCTATAAGAGCAATAATAACGTTTATTCAATCCAGAATACATTCGGCTAATGTAAACGTCACGACTGTTGATGAAAAAAGACGAAAGGTTATTCACTCAATAGGTGTTGGCCTTGCATCGGTACCGTTCATAGGAACAGCTCAAGGGGTCCTCCATACGATTTATGATATTGAAATCCGAACATTGGAATTGACTATTCCGCGACTATCAACAATGTTTGATGGATATAAGGTCATACAAATATCCGATATTCATGCCGGATCATTGTTTGGTACAAAGTTCATTGAAGAAGTGATTCAATCAATCAATCAATTATCACCCGATATCATAACTATTACAGGTGACTTTGTAAACTTCGACCCACTTGAATATGAACCATATGTAGCATTATTCTCACAATTACAAGCAAAGCATGGAGTATATGGATCATTAGGTAATCATGATCATTATATGACAAATGACAAGCATATAAAACTTCAATCATTGATACGGAAATCAAAGATAGATTTATTGGTGAATGAAGCAAGAACCATAACAGTAAATGGAGCCGACCTAATCATTGCAGGTACAGATAATACAGGCTTTAATCAACGCTTCGGAGATCTAGACAAGACTTTCATTAATGTACCAAAGGATGCTCCTGCAATTTTAATGGCGCATGATCCAACATATTGGGATATGCAGATCGCAGATTCACAAATTGCAGACCTTACATTGTCCGGACATACCCATGGAGGACAAATAGGTATTGAACTTTTGGGGTCATCTTATAGTCCTGCACAATTTGTCTATCAACATTGGGCTGGATTATATGAAGCAAAAGGCAATTATTTATATGTTAATCGCGGGATAGGAACTGTTGGACCACCTATCAGAATAGGTATGAGACCGGAAATAACTGTTATTACATTGCGTGCTCCCGTAGCTTGATTGGATTTGATATGTGAATAAATTCAATGCAATCTATGCCGCAAAGTGACTAAATTTACTTTAATACTTACATAAATATCTACATGATGCGTTCCATTTTAGTTATACTTACACTCTTCGTTTGTTCAACTCAAATTGCACTGTCTCAACAGTATAAATTACTCCAAACCGAATTGTATGGAATGCAGGTATATGGTGGTTTTTTATCTACATCATATACTGCTGATTTTACGGATTTTTCCGGGACAGTTTCATGTGACAAATTTACCAATGGTCTTGGTAATGGGTTAACTGCCGGCTTTCAATTCGAACTTCCCGTATCGAATACAATTTCAGTGGTTGGTGGACTTGGTTTTCATGATAGAAGTGGATCACTTCAAACAAATTCATCATTTCCCATTCGATATACTTCAAGTTCGAATGGATTTACACAAGTTGTCATGGAGCAATCCATTGCCACTTCAATGAAGTTTCTTGAATCCCAATTTGATGCCCGATACATAGTACTAGAGCGTTACTCATATGCGATAAGAATATTGGGGGGTATTAGAATCGGTTTCCCAATTAACGGTAGCTTTACTCAACAAGCCACAATTATTAGTCCGGATAATGCCGGATTCATTGTAAATAATCAAGTGGTTCAACAAAGAACATTATCATCCGGTGACATTACTTCATTTGCAGGATTGCAAGCCGGTGGCGTGGTTGGATTAGAACCAATGATAAGAATTTCCCCTTCCATGCATTTGACCGGTTCTATACAATATGATATCCCATTCTCTTCTGCTTTTAACGATGCAAATCTGAACATTGCGGGACTCAGAGCGCAATGTGGTATCCGATATTCAATACGGACATTTGCTCCAAGTCCAATTACCCCTTAATATTCATTCTTCGCTACATCTTTTACCACCTG
>Ga0172376_10004542_pt1 | contig 15829 bp, 13 predicted proteins | sample Lak35m_FD_121114 | JGI IMG/M metagenome (GOLD analysis project Ga0172376, IMG submission 121114) | Freshwater microbial communities from Kabuno Bay, South-Kivu, Congo - kab_092012_35m | ecosystem: Environmental > Aquatic > Freshwater > Lake | place: Democratic Republic of the Congo: South-Kivu... | reverse complement strand
TTGGTACCGGGTCCTTCTACCAGAGGCCCTGCAAGTTTTTCTGCGCCTGAACCCGGACGCCATTTGCTTTTCATATTGATTTTTTGATGACCGGTGATCATCGGTTTAGCTAAAGTCTGCTGTTGGCAATAATTACATTCAATCGTATCGGTTGAGATACGGGCAATTGGAACCTGTTGTTCAAAAATTCCCTCGCAATGCTCACAGCGGAAATCATATAACGGCATTTCTGTACTCCTGTCGCATGAAGGCCTCAAATTAAAAAGACGGGTAGCCGAAGGCTTTAGGTTGGATGACTACCCGTTGTGAAGCTAAAACAACAATAAATTGTAAAACTAGCGTTTATGCCCCCAGAATTTGTCATCGTTCAGTGCACCCTGAGGAAGGATGTTCTGCTCGAAGATTGAAGTTGGCAGAGATACGGTACATGCACAATTTGGAATATCCACGATGCCACCGATACGGCCTTCAACTGGTGCGGCAGTCAGCAACATGTATGCCTGTGAGCCAGTAAAGCCAAAGTTTTCAAGGTATTTAATCGCTTTTAAACACGCCTGACGATACGCTACAGTGGCATCCAGATAATGGTTAACGCCATCTTCAACGCTGATGCCTTCAAAGGTCAGCCACTGGTCATAAGCCGGACGGACATTACTTGGCACAAAGATTGGAGAATCAATATTATATTTCTCCATACCACCTTTGATCAGGTCGAAGCCGACACGGGTAACACCGTCCATTTCGATCGCGCCACAGAAACCGATTTCACCGTCTCCTTGAGAGAAGTGCAGATCGCCCATCGAGAAACCGGCACCTTTTTGATAAACAGGGAAATAGATACGGCTACCTGCTGCCAGGTCTTTAATGTCCGTATTTCCGCCATGTTCACGTGGTGGAACAGTGCGCGCAGCTTCTGCTGCCATACGGTCGAATTCGGCACCTGTTACGCCACGCAAAACGGCAGTACGCGGATCAGGTGGGTTGGCTTGGCCTTTAGGCACCAGTAGTGCCTCACGACGGTTCCACTCTTTTAGCAGGTCATGTGAGGGTAAGGTTCCCATCAGGCCTGGGTGTTTGAGGCCGGCAATACGAACGCCCGGAATATGACGTGAAGTTGCAAATAAACCTTTTAAGTCCCAGATGGCTTTATCAGCTTCAGGGAAATAGTCAGCCAGGAAGCCACCACCATTTTCCTTGGCAAATACACCAGAGAAACCGACATCTGAAATTGGCTGGATGTCGAGCAGGTCAATTACCAGTAAGTCACCTGGTTCAGCACCTTCTACATAGAAAGGACCGGTTAATGGGTGGGCACGGGTCAGGTCGACATTTTTGACATCAGAAATGTCATCGGTATCTTTAATCTGCGCATCCAAGAAATCCAGACTTTCAATCAGGATTTCTTCACCCGGTTTTACCGAAGTCAGAAATGGCAAATCCGGATGCCAACGGTTATGTCCAATTTCCGCCTGTTCTGCCAGCGGAACCCCCGGTTTAATTTTAATATGTTGCATGTTTTATCCCCTGTGTTGAGGTCGAATAAAGCTAGTTTTTGATGTTATTGCCCGTGTCATCCATGATGAACAGCGGATCTTCGATCACGCTTTCAACAGGAACTGACTGAACCTGGATCGTTTTGCCGTCATAATCAATGATGATCTGACTAGCTTCTGGATGCTGAATAAAAAATCTAGCGAGTTGTGGCTCAACCAAAACCCGAAAGCGGCGACTCAAGCCTCGTGCACCGAAGCGAACATCGTGTCCGGTAGACAGAAACTGGGTGGCAGCGGGTGTGAGTTCAACCGTGCGGCTCTGCTTACAGAGTCGCTGATTCAGTTTCTCGATTTCCAGACTGACCAGTGTTGGCGCGAAATCAGCTTCTACCGCTTCATAATTCAGAATGCGTTCAATACGATTCAGAAACTCTGGATCAAATTTCTTGTACAAGGCGCGTTCGGTAATCTGGCTGTCATCCAGTTTGGCCAGTCGGGCCAGTTTCTGAATAGGCTTTGGAAGCTTGGCCAGCTGTCTTAAGCGTGCCTGAGCATCTTTGGCGCCGACGTTACTGGTCATAAAGATCATGCAGTTTTTGAAATCCAGCACTTTGGTGCCTGCGGTCAGCTTTAAGGTTCCGGTTTCCAGGACGTTGAGCAGACCGCGAATGACTTCGGTACTGGCTTTTTCAATTTCATCAAACAGCACAATACCTGGCTTGGAAAAACTGCCCTGAATATGAGCTTCATCAAACAGGGTATTGCCTTCTTTAGAGCCGACATAGCCTGGAGGGGCACCTGTCAGTGCCGCAGCATAATGTTCCTGTGCCAGTGTGTTCATGTCGACCCGGCAGAATGCATCGGGCTTGCCATGGATTGCCTCAGCAATCAGCCGAACCGTTTCGGTTTTCCCCACACCCGTCGGTCCTAGCATCAATGTGACTGCCAGTGGCCGGGTAGGGGCATTAAAATCTGCCTTGACGGTTAAAAGCATGTTTTCAATTTCATCCAGTACGGCACGCTGCCCAATAATATGACCACGGACATGCTGCATGACTTTTTCAGGATCAAAGCTAAAGCGAGAGGTACGCGCAATACGTTCTTTGCTCTGCATCTCATAACGCTGTTTGGCCAGAGTTTCCTGATTGGCACTGATGCGGTCGCTGGCAAATGTCATATCGAATACCTCCTCTCAGACCAAACTTAAGATGCTTCTTTTTCTAGGCCTTCATGTGGTAGATTGCCGATTGGGCATTCCGCAACACCGATGGTAGAGCGGGTAATTTTTTCCACGTTCTCTTGCGCTTTTTGAGCATCTAGAACCCAGTTTTTGTAGAAGTCGAATGGACAGTCCGCAACGCCTTTATCGCCGTCCCCATTGTTATAGACACCGGTATAGCCGCGGTGCAGCAATTTAAATAAATGGTTTTGTGACTGGTCGTATTTACGTGCATCACGAATTTCATGCAGTGACAATTGCGCGTATTGGATGCCGTTTTCTTCCGTACCACATTCACCCAAGGTACGGCCGTCGAAGCCGACTACTGCTGAGTGACCGAAGTAGGTGTAGACCCCATCAAAACCGGTACAGTTGGCAACAGCAACATAAACGTTATTTGCCCATGCCATGCATTTCGCCATATTGATCTGCTGATCTGCAGCCGGGTACATATAGCCTTGGCAACGCACGACCAGTTCAGCGCCTTTCATGGCACAGTCACGCCAGATTTCTGGATAGTTACCGTCATCACAGATGATCAGTGACATCTTGATGCCCTTCGGTCCTTCAGTCACATAAGTGGTATCACCTGGGCACCAGCCTTCAATCGGGCACCATGGAATAATCTTGCGGTATTTCTGAACGATTTCGCCCTTGTTATTAATCAGGATCAAGGTGTTATAAGGCACCTTGTTTGGATGTTCCTCATGTTGTTCACCGGTAATTGAGAACACGCCCCAGACGTTGGCTTCAATACAGGCTTGCGAGAAAATCGCGGTTTCATCGCCTGGAATGGTGGCAGCGGTTGCCATCATCTCGTCATGGTCGTACATAATGCCCATGGTGCTGTATTCAGGAAAAACAATCAGGTCCATACCTGGAATACCCTGTTTAATTCCTTTCAACATTTCAGCAATTTTATACGCGTTATCAATCACTTCTGCTTTGTTGTGCAGACGAGGAATTTTGTAGTTTACAACTGCTACACCTACTGTATCTGGGCTGCTTGAGATATCACCGTGACGCATTCAAATTTCTCCAACTCTTTTATCGATTCAACTTTATGATTCGAGTGTCGCGTGAAATACGTTGCAGCAAAATACGTTGAATTGCGTATATGGATACGTAGACTGGAAGAAATTTTTAAATGTGAATAATCAAATAAAATATTTAAATACAATTCTGGGATATTAAGTGAAATAGATATTAAAAATCCCCGACGAATCGGGGGGGAATTATAGCCAGATTAAACCAGCAATATTAAACAGAAAGATACTTACTGATGGTGGTCTCATCGACATTTTCACGGACATTTTCATAAGCAAAGCGGCCCTTATCAATCACCAGGAAGCGATCTGCCATTGCCATGGTGAAACTCAGTACCTGCTCAGAAACTACAATGGTCAGATCACGCTGGTCACGGATTTCTTTCAGAGTTCTGGCAATGTCCTTGATGATAGAGGGCTGAATCCCTTCCGTCGGTTCATCCAGCAGCAGTACTTTAGGATTAGTCGCTAAGGCACGGGCAATTGCTAATTGCTGTTGTTGCCCACCCGATAAGTTTCCACCTTTACGTTTGCGCATATCCCAAAGTACAGGAAACAGCTCATACAGGTCATCCGGGACTTTGCCGTGCGCAGAAGCCGGTAAACCGGTCTGGATATTTTCCAGTACGGACATGGTGGAGAAAATCATACGGCCCTGCGGCACATAAGCCACACCATTTTCTACGCGCTGGTAAGGATCCAGTTTTTCCAGATTTTTGCCATCCAGCTTGATTTCACCTTTGGTATTTTTAATATCACCAATCAGGGTTTTGAACAGGGTGGTTTTACCCATGCCGTTACGGCCCATGATCGCTACAATTTCCTTCGGTTGGATCTTCAGTTCCAGGTCGTGAATCACCTGACTTTGTTTATATCCTGAACACAAAGCATTAATTTCTAATAATCCGCTCATGGTGGCCTCCTTAGTGTCCCAGATAAACTTCAATCACTTTTGGATCATTTTGCACATCGTCCATTTTGCCTGCTGCCAGAATTTTGCCCTGGTGCAGTACCGTGACTTTGTCAGCAATGGTTTTGACGAATTCCATGTCATGTTCAATCACCAGCACAGAACGTCCTTTGCTGATTTCCCGTAACAGTTGCGCCGTCTGCTCACGTTCCGAGACACTCATCCCTGCGACAGGTTCATCCAGCATGAGCAGCTCTGGGTCTTGCATCAATAACATGCCAATTTCCAGCCACTGCTTCTGGCCATGAGAGAGCAGACCAGCGGAGGTATCCAGCAGGTCAGTCAGGAAAATCTTGCCAGCAACTTCACGAATACGCTCATCGACATCTTTAGTGCGTCTGAAGAACAGCGCACCAAAGACATTACGGCCACGCGGGAAGGACATTTCCAGGTTGTCATAGACCGACAGATTTTCATAAATATTCGGGTTCTGGAATTTACGCCCAACCCCTTTACGGACAATGTCGAACTCTTTCAGTTTGGTCAGTTCAATATCATTGAACTTAATGGTGCCTGAAGTCGCTTTGGTCTTGCCGCAGATCAGATCCAGCACTGTGGTCTTGCCGGCTCCATTGGGGCCGATCACCACATGGACTTCGTTTTTATCCAGATAGAAGTTGAGATCACTGACTGCCTTGAAACCGTCGAAGGACACGGTGAGATCTTCAATGACCAGTACCGGTTTACTCATTTCTACGCCAACTTTGTTCATTTCACACCTCCTTCCACAATTGGATCGATCGTTTTATCCGGATCACTACTTGGCGGTGGCGAAGTGCTGTCGACCGGTTTCTTTTTCAGGAACAATGGACGGACATATTTTTCATACAGACCCGCTAAGCCATTAGGTAAGAACATGACCACACCGATGAACAATGCACCGAGGAAGTACAACCATACTTCAGGGAAGGCTTCAGAGAAGTAAGTTTTACCCAGATTCACCAGTACTGCACCATACACTGCACCAATCAGCGACAGACGACCACCGACTGCAGCCAGAATGACCATTTCAATCGAAGGTACGATGCCGATAATCGTTGGTGACATGAAGCCGACTTGCAGGGTAAACATCGCACCACCAATAGATGACACCACAGCTGCGAAACAGAAAATGAATACTTTGTACATGGCCACGTCATAGCCAGAGAAACGTACACGTTCTTCTTTGTCACGCATCGCAGAAAGTAGACGACCGAGTTTAGAACTAAGGACAAAACGGCTGATCATGATTACTGCAATGAGTAGCAGGGCATTGATGTAGTACAGGACATATTTGGCTTCATCGGTACGGATATCCCAGCCATGTAAGGTTTTCAGGTCTGTAATCCCGTTAATGCCGCCAGTGAAACCTTGTTGACCAATAATCAGAATGGTCAGGATCGCTACAATGGCTTGCATGATGATCGAGAAGTACACATCACCGACACGACGGGTAAACATCGCGAAACCGATGATGAAGGCAAGCAAGATTGGAATGATGATGATGGCAAACAAAGTAAACCCGAAGCTATGGAAAGGTTCCCAAAAGCCTGGCAAGCTGGTGATCTGGTTCCAGTCCATAAAGTCTGGAATTCCTGGCGTGGTTTGCGCTGCTGTAGATTGCATGTCTGAAGCTTCAAGTTTCAGGAACATGGCCATGCAGTAGCCACCAATGCCAAAGAAAATCCCTTGACCTAAACTTAAGATACCACCGTGTCCCCAGCACAGAACCAGGCCGATTGCGACAAAAGCAAAAGTCAGATATTTACCCATCAGATTCAGACGGAAAATATCCAGGAACATTGGCATGACCAGCAGGATCAGTACAGCAAGAATCACCAGACCAATCGCACCTTCTTTACCGCCTAAAAAGGCATTCATTAGATTCTTCATAATATCTCTCCTGAATCCCCTATTTACGTACTTTGATTGAGAAGAGACCCTGAGGACGCAGCATCAGGATAATAATGACTGTAGCCAGTGTCAGGACTTTAGCGACAGAACCAGAAAGGAAGAATTCCAGAATAGATTGTGCTTGCGCGATACTGAATGCGGAGGCAACGGTGCCAAGCAAGCTTGCAGCACCGCCGAAGACCACGACTAAGAAGGTATCAACGATATACAGCGAACCGGCTGTAGGACCAGTAGAACCGATGGTTGTGAAAGCTGCACCGGCAATACCTGCAAGCCCACAACCCAAGGCAAAGGTTAAGCTGTCAACACGTTTGGTATTGATCCCGACAGCACCACTCATAAAGCGGTTCTGGTTGGTTGCACGAAGTTGTAAACCCCAGCGTGAACGGTAAATCAGAAAGTAGACAAATGCAGTGACACAGAGGGTAACGCCCACCAGGAACAGACCATTGATAGGAATATCGATGGCTTCCGTCGGTTGATAAGAACCCATTAACCAGTCAGGTAAAGTCGGGCTGACTTCCTTAGGTCCGAAAATAGAACGGAACAACTGCTGCATGATGAGGCTCAAGCCCCATGTTGCAAGAAGTGTATCGAGTGGCCGTTGATAGAGCCGGCTGATCATGAGTCGTTCCACCATGTAACCGATAATGCCTGCTGTGAGGAAGGCTGCAATGATTGCAATCAGGAAATAGTAAGGTAGGAGTTGAGGGAAAAAACTTTCAGTCAGTGTGGAAATGAAAAATGTCGTATATGCACCAATGGTCAGAAACTCACCATGTGCCATGTTAATTACGCCCATTTGCCCAAAGATAATTGCAAGGCCGAGCGCCATCAATAACAGCACACAGAACACAGAGAGACCATTAAAGCCTTGCATGGCAAATATTGCACCGAATTCTGCAAATGATAGATCCATCGCATCATCCTCCAAGCTTTAAAAAATTGTGTGGAATAAAAAGATCAGGAGAATGGCTTCCCCTGATCATGTGGCTGTTAACTCAGTAACCTTTAGGGAATGGGTTTGGTTTGATTAGACCTTTAGACTCGTAAACAACCTTGAACTGACCATTTGGTTGCACTTGACCAATACGTGATTTGCTCCATAAATGGTGGTTCGGGTCAATTTTCACGTAGCCTTCAGGCGCAGTTTTCATTTCTAGGCCTTTAGATGCTGCAGTCACTTTCGCGACATCGAAGCTACCGGCTTTTTCAACTGCGGCTTTCCATAACCATGGACCTAGGTAAGCGGCTTGTGTTACGTCACCTACCACCGCTTTAGGACCATATTTCGCTTTAAAGGCTTTTACGAATGCAGCATTATTGGGGTTATTCAGGCTTTGGAAATATTTCATTGAAGAGTAGAAGCCCTTCATGTTTTCGCCGCCAATCCCCAGCAATTCATCTTCAGTCACTGAAAGGGTAAGCAGTGTCTGTTTGTCGCCTGTTACACCCGCAGCTTTCATTTGTTTGTAGAAGGATACGTTCGAACCGCCCACAACTGCTGCAAAGATGGCATCTGGTTTACGCAGTTTGGTTTTGTTGATGAGAGAGCCGAATTGAGTGTGGCCCAGAGGATAGTATTCTTCACCAACCACTTTACCTTTCAGTACTTTTTCGATGTGGGTACGGGCAATTTTCATGGTGGTACGCGGCCAGATGTAGTCAGAACCAATCAGATAGAAGGTTTTGGCTTTTTTCTCTTTTGCTAGCCAGTTCAGTGCTTCAAGTACCTGTTGAGTTGCTTCCTGACCGGTGTAGATTACGTTTTTAGATTGTTCTAAGCCTTCATAGAAGGTTGGGTAATAAAGTAGAGAGTTGTTGCGTTCAATAATTGGCAATACGGCTTTACGAGAGGCTGAAGTCCAGCAGCCGAAAATTGCAGCAACACGGTCTTTTTCAGACAATTTACGTGCTTTTTCTGCAAAGGTTGGCCAGTCAGAAGCACCATCTTCCTGAATAATTTTGATTTGTCGACCGAGAACACCGCCCTGTTTATTGATCTGTTCAATGGCCAGACGTTCTGCCTGAATCGAACCGGTTTCAGAAATTGCCATGGTGCCGGTTGCTGAGTGCAACTGACCCACATACACAAACTTGTCATCGACTTTAAGTTTGGTGGTATTGACCTTTGCTGTTGCAGGAACGCTGGCATTGGTCAGTGCGGGCGCCAGCAGGAATGGAACAGCAAGTAAACCTGCCAGTAATCCAGATGTCTTTACTTTTGATTTCAAGCTCATGTCGGGTTCCCCTATAGAATTAGATATGCTGATGCGCTTAATCATTGGTTTGCGCTTGGTATGGAACTAAGCCTAAGGGGAGTTAAAAAATGAGCATATACGTCACTTTACGTATATAGCATTCAGTCGGATTATTTTTAGATACTGATAGGCTGGGCATAGTTATTGCTTTTAAGAGCAGATATTTAGCTTGATTTGATCTGTATGGACCCAACAGTGAATACCAGTCAGGCACCGCAGCGCGTCATTCATACCCGGCGTAAATACAATACCTGGGTGGTCGATGAAAGTATTGAGGATTATGCCCTGCGCTATGCGCCTAAATCCGTCCGGAAATGGTCACTATGGACAGTGACCAATACGGCGCTTGCGGCCGTCAGTTTCCTGGCAATGGAGGCACTTGGAGCCACCATGCTCTGGCAATACGGTTTCGGTAATGCTTTCTGGGCCCTGGTGGTTGTGGCGATTATCATTTTCCTGACCAGCTGGCCGATTGGTTATTATGCTGCCCGTTATAATGTCGATATTGATTTACTGACCCGTGGTGCCGGATTTGGCTATATTGGCTCCTCCATTACCTCGGTCATTTATGCCAGTTTCACCTTTATCTTTCTCGCCTTTGAAGCCGCTATCATGGCGCTGGCATTGGAGCTAGGCTTAGGGATACCCCTGAGTATTGGCTACCTGATTTCAGCACTGGTGATTTTGCCATTGGTGGTCAAAGGTATTGGCTTCATCAATAAGGTGCAGGCCATCACCCAACCACTCTGGTTATTTCTGCTTTTATTACCATGGTGCTTTGTGTTGGTGAAGCAACCTGATTTGATCAGCAATCTTGCATTGATTGAGGGCGCAAAAAGTCAGAGCGCTGCCTTTAATCTGTCTTTTTTTGGTGCATCCTGCACGGTGCTCTTTGCCTTGATCACCCAGATCGGAGAACAGGCGGATTATCTGCGGTTTTTACCCGATAAAAAACATATTCAGCGTAAATGGAATTGGGCTGTCTTTTTAGGTGGGCCGGCCTGGATTCTAGGTGGATTTATCAAGATATTCATGGGTATGCTGCTCATGGCACTGGCAATGCAGTATCTGGTTGCTGATTCTGAACTGAGTAACCCCAATTATCTGTACTGGATTGCTTACCAACAGGTGGTCAATCATCCCGGGATCGCTTTATTTCTGACGGTTTTATTTGTCTGCGTTGCCCAGATCAAGATTAATGTTACCAATGCCTATGCAGGGTCATTGGCCTGGTCGAACTTTTTTGCGCGTCTGACGCATAGCCATCCAGGGCGCGTAGTCTGGCTGGTATTCAATATCTTTATCGCTTTGCTGTTGATGGAACTTGGGGTAATTCATGCGGTGGAGCGTGTGCTTGGCTTATACAGTAATGTGGCCCTTGCTTGGATCGGTGCCATTGTTGCGGATCTGGTGATCTGTAAACCACTGGGATTGAGTCCAAAAGGAATTGAATTTCGACGGGCCTATCTATATGACATTAATCCGGTTGGAGTCGGTAGCCTGATCATTGCATCGGTCTTATCCATGTTGTGTTACTGGGGCGTTTTTGGAGAGATTGCCCGGTCCTTGGCCGGCTTTATCGCACTCGGTACGGCGATGTTATGTGTACCGCTAATTGCCTGGTTTACCAAAGGTAAATACTACTTGGCACGTCAAGAAAAGCCTGAACTGAATCTGGTCGAGACACAGACGTGCGTGGTGTGTGAGCATGATTATGAAACTGCAGACATGGCCAGTTGTCCAGCCTATAGCAGTCAGATATGTTCTCTGTGCTGCACGCTTGAAGCACGTTGTCATGACCTGTGTAAGCCGCATGCACGCTGGTCTTCACAGCTAAGAGTTTTTGCAGCCTGGTTCCTGCCGAAATACTGGGTACAACATATTAATACCCGCTTAAGTCTGTATATCCTGCTGATTTTTGTCTTGGGCGTGGTGTTGGCAGTTAGTCTGAGCCTGATTTATTTACAGGAGTCTGCCAGCCTGGGTGCTTTGTCACAGCAGCAGGATGCGCTGACAATGCTGTTCGTCAAAATCTATGCCGTACTGTTCCTGCTACTGTGTGTAGCCGCCTGGTGGTTAGTGCTGAATGATGAAAGTCGACGTCAGGCACAGCTGGAAAGTAATACCCAGACTCAACTGCTGATAGATGAGATTGAAGCGCATAAAGTTACCGATCGCCAGTTACAGGATGCCCGCATTCAGGCAGAAAAAGCCAATGAAGCCAAAAGCCGCTATGTGATTGGCATCAGTCATGAATTACGAACACCGTTGAACAGTATTCTCGGTTATAGCCAGCTACTGCAGAAACAGGAAAAACTGTCTGAACAGGGCGAATCTGCCCTGGGCGTGATTAGCCGGAGCGGTCAGCATCTGACTTCTCTAATTGATGGTCTGCTGGATTTGGCACGGATTGAAACTGGTAAGATTTCTTTGGAAAATTCCAATATCGACCTGCCAAAATTTCTTAAACAGATCGTGCATATATTCGAGCCACAGTTTGCCCAAAAGCAGCTGAAGTTTGATGTGGAGATCAGTAGCAAGATTCCACAGTATGTCCGTATTGATAAAAAACGTCTGGAACAGATACTGATTAATTTGCTGGGTAATGCTTTGAAATTTACCCTGGAGGGGGGAGTCAAATTTAAGGTCGATTACCGTTTTCAGACCGCTTATTTTGAAATTCAGGATACTGGTTGTGGGATTGCTGAGTCGGATGTTGAGCGGATCTTCCAGCCTTTTGAACGTGGTCGTAATGTGGTACAGGGCAGCTTTGCTGGCACGGGTTTGGGGCTGCCAATCGTGAAGCTCTTAGTCGATATTCTCGGTGGCGAGCTGACCCTGAGCAGCCAGTTAAAACAGGGTTCAGTGTTTAAAATAAAACTGTATTTACCTTCTAAATCCCTGATCCATCCGATCGCGGATGTTGCCTCTAATACCGTGACCGGTTATACCGGAGAACGCCGTAAAATACTGGTGGTTGATAATGAAGCAACCGATCGTGGTCTAGTTTTAAATTTCCTGAAACCACTGGGTTTTATTTTAGAAGAGGCAGAATCAGGTTTAGCCTGTTTGCGCCAGGTACCAGAATTTAATCCTGATCTGATTCTGATGGATTTGAGCATGCCTTTACTGGGCGGCTGGGAAACGGCGAAATTGCTGCGCCAAAATAAAATCACCAATGTACCGATTATTATTATTTCCGCAGATGCCAATGAGCGGATGATCAATCCGGAAACCGATGTTCTCAACGAAGACTTTTTAGTAAAGCCGGTCGATCTCAATTTATTATTAAACAAGATTGGCGATAAGCTGGGCTTAAGCTGGCTTCATCAGCATGAGCAGCAGACAGAACAAGAACAGCCTTCTGATCAGAAAGCACAGATCTCCACGCTGGTGGTTGAAAGCGAAAATGAATTGAACCCATCCATTTCATTGTTGAATGTGGCAGAGGTGGTCATTCAGTTGGAACAGTATTTAAGTATTGGTTTTATCCGGGGGGCAAAAGATGTCCTGCATGAATGTGGCCAGCACTTTGAACAATATAACGATATATGGCATCAGATTGAGCAGGATTTAAAAGAATTTGATTTTAAAAGAGCAATTCAGCGACTTCATGAGCATGCAGATGTGCTGAAGTAGGGGGAAGGTGGACATGTTGGAAAGTATTTTGATTGTGGATGATATACCTGAAAATCTAAGTCTATTGCATGAGAGCCTGGATCAGGCTGGCTATCAGGTACTTGTAGCGACCAATGGATTTGATGCAATTGAAATTGCGCATCGCATTCAGCCTGACATGATCCTGCTTGATGGCAGTATGCCGGAGATGGATGGTTTTGAAACCTGCACTCAGCTTAAAGCCAGTCCAGTGACTGAACATATTCCAGTGATCTTTATGACCGGGCTGACAGAAACTGAACATATCCTCAAAGGCTTTCAGGTTGGTGGGGTAGACTATGTCACCAAGCCTTTAAATATTGATGAAGTTCGGGCACGAGTAAAAACCCATTTGTTACAGGCTCGTTTAATGCATCAGCAGCGACAAATGCTGGACGCAACCGGCAGTGCGATTCTATCGCTGAATCTGGAAGGTGAAATTATCTGGCAGACCCCAATCGTCAGTGAATTGCTGAAAAATCATCAGGTGGATGTACAGCATTTTCAGTCCAGTTTGAATCAGTGGCTACAGGACTTGCTCAAGCAGCCAGATCAAGCACACTTACTGCATGGTCAGTACGGTCATGGCCATCAGCAGTTACAGCTTAACCTGCTCACCAAACTGTATGCAGGGCATATCTCTAAACATGTATTGGTGCAGTTGAAAGAGCAGACCCAAATGCCGAGCGCAGAGGAAATCGCGCAGGCTTGTCCCAACCTGACACCGCGTGAAGCAGAAGTGATGCATTGGGTCACGATGGGGAAGACCAACCGGGATATTGCCGAGATCCTGCAACTCAGCCCACGGACGGTAAACAAGCATCTTGAGCATGTCTTTGAAAAGCTTTATGTAGAAACACGGACAGCTGCGGTGTTACATGTCATGTCGGCCTGTCAGAATCAGGCAGTGGCTTGATACTTTTGGCTATCAAGTTCCCTTTTCTGGAAAGAAAAGGAACTTAAAGTTTTTCTTTAAATCTCGATATTTTCATTCCAGAGAAAATAGCCGCCATACTGACTTGGTCTAAACTCACCATCAATTTCTTTCCCTTGCTCAGTTAGAAGATGTCTGCCATTTTCATTAAGTTTTAGAAAACCTTTTTCTGTCATCTTATCCAGGAAATCAGCTGTTTTGATTTTGTGCTTTGCAGCGAGTTTAGACGTGGTAAGTTTAGACAAAGTATTACTTTCTTCATCTATTTCAATTTCTTTAGAACTAGAGTCATTTTTAACTTCATCTAAGCTAATCCGGACTTCTTCGCTAATCCGAATAATACGCTGCGCTTCTTCATACGCATCTTTAAAAACTTCATCATCTTCATACTTACGAACTGAAATGCCCATTTCATTGTTATTGACCTGGCTAAATTCATAGAGGTTTAAACTGGAAATAATACATTCCGATTCATTGAGATAGCACTTTGCATGCAGGTTTTTGCAGAAACTCAAACGGACATAGTCCAGTTTTTGAATCCATTTGATTTCTTCAGGATGCAAATCACTTTTGCTATAGACAATGCGAACATCAATTTTTAACCGGTCTTTGTCTTCCAATAATTCTTTAATATGGTCATTGAGACGCAAATATGGACTGATTAAAATTAAACGTTCTTTGGCATTTTTGATGAGTTCTTCTAAGAAAAACGTAGAATTTTTTGCCATTATTTGCATAGCTTGGCACTTTGCTACAGCCTGAACGGAGCTCTTTTTCAAAGTCTGAATCAGCAAAAGTGAGCATACTTAAACTTAAAAGACCAATAGACAATAGAGATTTATACATGGTGTTATTCAGTATGATTTTGAGCTGAATAAAACATAGCCGCTCGTATAAGTAAATAGAACTTGTGCTTATTAGACTGGATAACAACAAAATATCGTGATGGCCAAGTATTAAAAAGCTGAAGAGGAGTGTCCAGAAAGCAGTTCTGGAATAGCTTTAAACTAAGAATGAATCAAGCTTGATCCAGATTGATTTGTAAGAGGACCAAATCACGCCAGTGCCCAAACTTCTGTCCGACTTGTGGCATATAGGCAGTTTGAACGAAACCCAGTTTTTCATGCAGACGAATTGATGAGGTGTTTTCAGAATCAATCGCCGCGACCATGATATGCAGTTTCTGTACTTGAGCCTGTTCAATTAAATAGTGCAATAATTGAGAACCCAAACCTTGCCCTGCATAATCTGGATTTAAAAAGATGGAATGTTCTACCGTCTGTTGAAAGCCCTGAATACTACGAAACTGATCATAACAGGCATAGCCAGCAATGACATGATTTTGAGTATCTTCAACCACAAAAACCGGGAAATTCTGATTTTTAAGCTGTTTAAACCAGATTTTGAAATAGTTCAGATCAAAGGCTGTTCTGTTCCAGGTCGCAGTACCATAAAGTACTTCCTGATTATAAATCTTGAGGATGGTTTCAAGATCATGTTCGGTCGCAGGTCGAATATCAAAATCAGGCATATTCTTGTTCTAGTAGAGGTGAGCTGAAATCACAGTTTAAAAAAAGCAGAACCGGAGTTCTGCTTTCGATCATACATCAATTAGAAATGATATTTCACAAGTGCGCTGACATTGTTTTCATCTTGATTTTTAAGACCAAACTTATTGTTCCACACTGAATGTTCAACACCGAGGTATAAACGGGTATCTGGAGAAATGTGTTTGCCCGCATTCCATTTCCACTGTGTAGTCCAGTTTAACTCGCTTGCTTGAGCGTCTTTTTCAGCAGTTGACCAATCAAGGAAGCCATCTACAAGAAAATCTTCAGCACCCAGTTTAAATGGCACACCATAGGTAAGCGTCATTTGATAATCGTCTTTATTGCCAAACACTTTTTCATTGTTTGCACGATAAAGATTTAAGCTTGCATATTGAAAGTATGGGATATCAAGGTCAAAGCCCACGCCATATAGGAAGTTATCAGCATTATCTGAACCTTCCCACGTTGTTGAAATAAGCACATCTTTCACTGGACCAAAGGCAAGTTTTTGGCCTGTAACTTCGCTTAAGCTTAAACGTGGTGATAACTCAAAGTACGTACTTTTAACATCATCTCCACCGCGCAGACGATCCATAAAGAAGAATACATCTGCATATTTAACTTTTGCAGCATATTCAACAGTTAAAGTAGTTTGCTGATCGTCTACAACTTCATAGTTTTCACCATAAAGACCTGTAACGCTAAAGTCCTGCCAAACTGGTTTTGCTTGAGCAAATACAGCAGCTGAAGTCAATGCACAAAGTGCCGCAAGTTGTGTAAATTTCATTTAAATCTATCCCCCCGAG
>Ga0172376_10004541_pt1 | contig 15829 bp, 10 predicted proteins | sample Lak35m_FD_121114 | JGI IMG/M metagenome (GOLD analysis project Ga0172376, IMG submission 121114) | Freshwater microbial communities from Kabuno Bay, South-Kivu, Congo - kab_092012_35m | ecosystem: Environmental > Aquatic > Freshwater > Lake | place: Democratic Republic of the Congo: South-Kivu... | reverse complement strand
TGGCTAACCCCATGAGGCCACAAGCCTATGCCCAAACCGCAATCCGGACACAGAGAAGTTATTAATCGACTATCCCTAAGTGGCCTTACGCTGTGCAATCATGTCCAGACCCTGAATGATCGCCTGGCCCATCGGAGTACTGCCGGAAGTCTGCAGTTGCGGCGGCTGGAACTGCTCGGCAGTCACGAAGTCCTGAATCGTGGTGACTACTCCGCCGAACGTCACGATGGCAATCTCAGCACGTTTCCTGGCCAGCGAGTCGGCCGAGAGCGTGTCCTTCAGAGTAATCAGGCCTTCGTTCAATTCGGCTATCGGAGATCCTGACATCGAGCCTGACGTGTCGAGCAATAACACACACGGGACGCGGGGTTCGGGATTATCGGGAAATTCGCTCTCTCCAAATCCGGGATACTCGATCTGTTCAGGCATATTTGAATCCCATACCGGCTGAAAACGTGGATCTCAAGACCCACTCCCGGCGAACCACTCCATCAGTGGCCGCTCGTCCAATCAGGCAAGCCTGCGACTGCTTGTAAAGCGTCAAGCTGCTTCCTGCAAGCGACATAGACACCCGTCACGAAAACTGAGAACGAGTCAGGACAGCAGTCTCGCCGACTCTGCAACTATTCTGTGTGCGACACAGACAGACCGCGTAGACCTGGATCAGAACAGTCGTGACTGAGTCCGGCCAGCGTGAGTCTGGATCCGTTCACGCTGAATCAATCGCGGACATCAAGAACAGGATTGACGATTCCCTTGATCAGGGACGCTGACTCAAGTATCTCACAGCCTTGAGACGTAACCGCCCGGTTCATCACTCCGCAATGGTGCAAGGGCGTTTTGAAGTTCTTAAGCAAAAGAAATGCACTCGTCCGATGGGATTCCGATTCCGTAAGTCTGTGAACATCGGACCGTTTCGCGTCAGCGCGAGCCGGTCGGGGGTTGGGTATTCTGTCGGCGGACGCGGATTTCGAGTGGGCAGGGACGCCAGAGGCCGGAAGTACCATTCATTTTCCATCCCGGGAACCGGCGTCAGCTACCGTGGATCGGGAGCAAAAGGCTGCGGTTTCCTGCTGATGATTCTCGTTCCGGTAACGCTTCTGGCAGGAGCTGTGATGACAAAGGTCACAAAATGATGCAGTGGAAGCGGACATTAAGAACCGTGTCGTCCGAGCGATTCCTTCTGCTGCGTGATGGTAAAGAAGCGGCAGCCGTCGATTTGCATTACCTCGACAGCGGGACGGTATCAGGCACAGTAATCCTGCTGAAATCGGCCGGATGGTCCGAGGAAGAGATCCCCAGGCTGTTGAAATCCCTCGACGAAGACTTCCTGCCCGATGTGGATCTGGAACACGGAACTCTTTCCTTCACTGTCATTGTGGGCGAAATTGCCGGTGTCTTTGAGGCAGACTTAGATGCCGACGATCCGTCATCGGCGTAAATTGTGAGTAGATTCGCTTTTAATAGCAACGGGTTGCGGAATTGCGAGGGTTCTCGGAGTTTCATCGTCAAGTCATTGACGTGGTTGGTTATTAGTATTGAGCGACGTGGGCAAGGTCGTTGTGTGAGGCTTCGAGGAAATGCGTGGCTCTGAGTGGTCCTGCGAGTGCAGGCTGTTGGTGTTCTCGCTGGTATCGCGTTTTCTGGAACGGCAGGGGATGCGAGTTAGACAGCAAGCCCAGGTGTCGAGCGACGATTGTCGTGCGCGGCGCACGCGAAAGTCTGTGTCAGCGCAGGGCGAAGGCGTTATCCGCGAAGATTGATACACTGGCGGGCCGGGAAATCTGCGTCAGGATGCCAGACCAGGTCACCGCATTCGGCGAGGTGCTTGTTCCATGCCGATCGCTTTGCGACTTCACGCCTCGGCGCCAGTGAGTTTACTCGCTTTCCGGCTCTGGGTCGGACTGCTGGTTCTGAGCGGGACTCTGCCCGCGAATGCGGAAGAATCGCCGGCCCGGGTCGTCGGTGGATTGCTGGTCTTCTACGATTTCCAGTCACTCGACGGCTCGCGAGTGAAAGATGGAGCTGGCGTTGAAGAGCCACTTGATCTGCGGATCGCCGACAGCAAAACCGTAAGACTCAGCGACGGCGCGTTGAATGTGCTCGACCGGACGCAGGTGCATTCTGAAAAGGCGGCGAGCCGGCTCAGCGACGCGATCAAGGCGTCAGGTACGATCACGATTGAAGCGTGGGTTCGTCCGGCCAGACTGGATCAGAGTGGCCCCGCCCGCATCGTCACGCTGTCGCACAATGCCAGCGAGCGAAATTTCACGCTGGGTCAGGACGGCGACAGGATCGAAGTCCGCTTGCGAACCACGAAGACCAGCACAAACGGGATGCCTTCGCTGGCCTCGAAGCCGAAGAGTCTCGGCACCAACTGGACGCACATCGTTTACACGTTCGACGACGCCGGAAAGGCGAAACTGTACGTCAATGGAACGCTCAACGCCGAACAGTCGATTGGCGGTGCCCTGTCCGGATGGGACCGCGGATTTCAATTCGCTCTCGCTAACGAATTGTCGAACGATCGGCCGTGGCTGGGTGCGATTCGTCTCGTGGCGATCTACAGCCGCAGTCTGTCGCCGAGCGAAGTAGAACAGAACTTTCGCGCGGGAACCCGGACCTCGCCGCCATCGGCCGGAGAATTACTCGCGGAACGGCAGCGTGGCAGTGCGAAGCTGTTTGAAACGCGGATCGCGCCACTGATTTCAAAGCATTGCCTGGAATGTCATGACTCGGTGACGAAGCAGGGAAAGCTGGACTTGTCGCGAAAGGCGGCCGTGCTGGCCGGGGGCGGGAAGCTGGTGACTGCGGGCCGGTCCGCCGGAAGCCTGCTGTGGCAGAAAGTCGAATCGGACGAGATGCCGCGTGGCCGGCCGCCGCTGTCGGCTGATGAGAAGAAGTTGTTCCAGCAATGGATCGACGGTGGAGCGACCTGGTCGCTCGACTTCATTGACCCGGCCGTGTACGCGCACGGTGATGGTTCGCAGAAGGTCTTCGTGCAGCGATTGACCGTGCCGGAGTACATCGAGACCGTGCGCAGCACACTTGGCGTCGATATCGCCAGGGAAGCTCGGGAATTGCTGCCGCGCGATCTGCGGGCCGACGGATTCAGCAACACGGCCTACAACCTGAATGTGGATCTCGGTCACGTCGAAGCCTATGCCCGGCTGGCGGAGTTGATCGTCAGCCGGATCGACGTGAAATCGCTGACGACGAAGCACACCCGGAGTCGCGAGCTGACCGACGAGAACGTCACGAAGATCATTGAACCGGCCGGGCGACGACTGTTGCGCGGGCCGGTCAGCAAAGAGGAAGTGGCACGCTACTGTGGCATCTCCACGTCAGTCGCCGCGGCTGGCGGCGATTTCGAGGAGGCCGTTCGGTACATCCTGGAAGCGATGCTGCAATCGCCGCGGTTTCTGTACCGCATCGAACACCAGCAGGGAGACGGCTCCGCACGGTCACTCGATCCATTTGAGCTGGCGTCGCGGTTGAGTTTCATTCTGTGGGGCGGTCCACCGGACGACGCGCTGCTGGCCGCGGCGGAAAAGGGACAGCTCGATCGGGCCGGAGTCGAGTCGCACGCTCGCCGCATGTTGCAGGACCGCCGCGCGATCGACCGCTCGCGGCAGTTCATTTCTGAATGGCTGCACCTCGGCCGGCTTGAGAACCTGCGGCCTGATCCGAAGAGGTTTCCCGGCTGGGACGTGCGGCTGGCCGCTGACATGCGCGAGGAAACGCTCGCGTTTTTCGAGGAAATCGCCTGGAAGCAGAATCGTCCGCTCAGCGATCTGCTGAACGCGCCAGTCACTTTCGTCACGCCGCGACTGGCGAAGCACTACGGTCTGCCATTGGACAAGCCGCTCGATGACGACAAAGTGATTCGCGTGGACTTGTCGAACGTCCCCGGACGCGGCGGGTTACTGACGCAAGGCAGCGTGCTGACCGTCGGTGGCGACGAGGCCTCGATGGTGGCGCGAGGGTTATTCGTCATGCACGAACTGCTGCGCGGAGTCGTGCGCGATCCGCCGCCGGGCACGGATACGACTCCCACCCCCAGCAGACCGGGACTCACGCAACGCCTGGTTGCCGAACAACGGATTGCCAGCAGGAACTGCACTGGTTGTCACGCGAAGTTCGAGCCGCTGGCGTTCGGCCTCGAAAAGTTCGACGGGCTGGGCGCGTTGCATGAGACCGATGAGCATGGCAACACACTGCGCGACGACGGCAGCGTCCTGTTCCCCGGCGACGAGCAGCCGGTTCCCTACAGGTCGTCGCGCGAGCTGATGGATCTGCTCTCCAGGAGCGATCGAGTCCGCGAATCGCTGACGTGGAAGATCACACAGTTCTCGCTTGGCCGCCCGTTGCGAGCCGAAGACGTGCCTGTCGTGACTGAAATCCATCGTGCCGCGCAACAGACCGGCGGAACGTATCCCGGCCTGATGACCGCGATCGTGACGAGCGACCTTGTGATGATGACCCGCACGGAGGAGGACGAATGAACGCGAAGACGCCAGGAAGAGAGAGAATACGAAGAGATCGTCTCTCTTGTTTTCAAAGACCATGCGCGGGCATTCGTGAGACATTTCAGACAGGCACGCAGTGCCGGAGAGTGTGCTTGAAATGCTGGATGCACTCGCCGGCGCTTCGAGCTTCTTATTCTTCGCGCGGCTATGAATGAGGCCTTTTGATCGTTTAACCCGCAGCCGGAGGCGCAGGCGTCGAATGGCCATCCCGCTGCGAAAACGCCTGCGCCTCCGGCTGCGGGTTAAACAAAATCATGTCACTCGGAGACGCGTCATGGCAGGCCGCGAGGTGTCGCTGGAGTCCATTCAGAGACTGTATCGCTGGCAAGTCTGAGATCCACGGGGTGACGGGTCAGGATGCCTCGTTGACTGAGCAGGATGCACTTATTCTTTATACCTGACCCGGTCAGGAATGAGGCTTTCGATTGTTGGACGCGCAGCCGGAGACGCAGGCGTCAAGCGGACCACTCGCACGCCTGTGGCTGGCGGTCAAACAACTCATACATGACCGTGAGAAGTATCGCGTCTTCGCGTTCCGGCGCCTTTGCGTTGGATGACATTTCGGGAGATGAAGATGCACAAACAAAGAATCACTCGACGGACCGCTCTGCTGGGCGTCGGAACTGTCGCGATCGGGCTGCCGTTGCTCGAAGAGATGCTGGTTTCCACCGCGTCAGCCGCTCCGAATGCCGCCGTCCCCGTCCGCGCCTTCAACGTATTCTTCGGCCTGGGGATTCCGGCTCCGTTGCAGCAGGAAGGTTTCGACGGCGTGCTGGAGCCGCTCAAGCCGCTGAGCGACAAGCTGCTCATTCTGCGCGGCGTCGATCAGATCCGTTGTGACCGATCCGGTATGAACGCGCATTACGACGGCGCGACCGGTGCGTTCACGGCCGAGCCACCGGATGGCGAAGCGAAAGCCGGAGGGCCGTCGATCGACCAGGTGATTCGCAAGAGCTGCTATCCGAACGGCCTGCCTGCGGGCATGGTTCCGACGCTGGTCGGCGGCACGTTCTTTCGCCGCAGTCGCGTGGGGCGGTACGTCCACAGTTACAACGACGACGGAACCGTCGCGGCCGTGATGCAGGAGACGCCGCGCGACTTGTTCGAGCGCGTCTTCGGAACCGTCGCGATGTCGGGCGATGAGACCGATCTGCGGCGGCAGCGTCTGAAACGAAGCGTGCTCGACGCCGTCGTCGATCAATACAGGTTCTACACGGGAGACAATTCGCCGCTCGGCGCGACTTCGCGGGCGCGAGTGGCCGATCATCTGGAGCGGATTCGCGAATACGAACAGCGGGCGTACTCGCTGACGCCGCGTGTTCCCGGCGGACCGCAGTTGCCGCCGGAATCGCAGGTCGCACACGGCGGTGAAGCGGATCCGGGCGGAGAGGGAATCGACATTACGCTCGGCGAACTCATCACCGAATGGCGATTGCTGGCCGACCTGTACGCTCTGGCGATTCAGACTGATCGCGTGCGTTTCGGCTCGATCACGTTCCTTGCCGCGGGCGAGCGCATCCGTCTGAAAGGCAGGTATGAATACGGCGGCCGGACGGTCTTTGAATTCGACGACGGCGGCCAGCGCAGGAAGTCCGGCTCCAGCGGCTGCAGTCACGAGTGGTGGCACGACTTCGACGAGAAAAAGAAGAACGAGCAACTCCGTGCCCATGCCCACTTGAAGATGTGCGAGGTGGCATATTTCCTGCAACGGCTCGCCGGTCCCGACTGTGTCGAGTCGAACGGCCGGACGATTCTGGAAAACTCGTTGATCACCATGTCCACCGAATCCGGCGACGGTCGGCACAACGACGTGAAGCGCGAGCTGTCCGGTATCTTTCACGCGATCACCAGCGCGAACGGCCGCTTCAAGACGGGCCGGATACTCGATGCCGGAGCCGAAGGGATCGACGTTTACAACACGCTGCTCGCAGCCCACGACATTTCCCGCCGGCTCGGTCCAGAGAAACGTGAGGGGAGAACGATCGATGCGATCCGCGCGTAACGTGACGCTGCTGATCCTGGTGGTCTTCGCGACTGCCGCGACGCAGGCCGACGACTGGCCGCAGTGGCGCGGTCCGCAGCGGAATGGCATCTCGCGCGAAGCCGGCTGGTTGAAGGGGTGGCCGGAAGGTGGTTCGCCGGGAGTGGCCTGGCAAGCGACGGTCGGGAAGGGACACGCGGCAGTCTCCATCGCGAACGGCCTGGCGTTCACGCTGGGCTGGGATGGTGAGCAGGACACGGTGTTCTGTTTCGACGCTGTGACCGGCAGCGTGATCTGGAAGCAGTCCTATCCGTGCCGAACGATTCTGCAGTGGCCCGGCCCGCGCGCGACGCCGACTGTGCATGACGGGTTCGTGTACACGCTCGGGCAGCACGGGCAGTTACGAGCGTGGAACGCTCAGACCGGCGAACCGCGCTGGCAGCGCGATTTGCCGGACGACTACAACCCGGACGTGGATTATGGTTTTGTCTGGTCACCGTTGATCGAGGGAGAGCTGCTGATCCTCAATGCCGGCAGTCGCGGCCTGGCGATTCGCCTGCGCGACGGTTCGATCGCCTGGGGCGACGACCATCAGAAAGGGGCCTGCGTTTCAGCCGTGCCGTTCGTGCAGGACGGACGGCGCGGAGTACTCGTCGTCCACATCAACGACGCGCGTTCGGAAGCGAATCTGGTCGGCGTCGATCCGGCCTCCGGCCGCGAACTGTGGCGCTGGAATGGCTGGAAGGAGCAGTGGGGCGCGATGGGCGTCGATCCCGTCATCCACGACGGTCGCCTGTTTCTGACATCGGCCCAGGAGTACCGCCAGTCGGCACGATTCACGATTGCGGGCGACACCTTGAAGCAGGACTGGTCCACGAACCGGGTCGCCGGCTATACCGGCGCGGCCGTGCTGATCGCCGGGCACCTGTACCTGGTGGACTCGAAGGGCATTCTCAAATGCGTCGATTGGAGCACCGGCCAGGAGAAGTGGATCCAGCGCGGCTTCGATGAGCGGGGCACATTGATCGCCGCCGACAACCATCTCCTCATTCAAACCGGCGCGTCGGGAAAGCTTGTGATCGTTGCCGCCGATCCGGCTGGCTATCGCGAGCGGCGACAAACCACCGTCTTCGACGACGCACCTGAAACCTGCACGGCTCCGGTCCTCGCCAGCGGACGCATCTACTGCCGCAGCTACGCGGGCGCTGTCGTCTGTCTGCAACTCGAAGCTCGTGATTGAATCACGCGGAGCCACCGGTCTGAGTCAGCTTCGCTGCTCTCCGGACGGGATCAAGCGGCCGGGCAGGGTCTCGAACCCGTGGCGCAGTTCCTGAAGCCTCTGCGGAGTACACCAATCCCGGAATCCCTGCCAGGCCTGGTCGAACTGTCTCTGTTCGCTGGCCAGCAGCCGTCGCCACGAGACCGCCTCCGCGGCGCAGCCTGCGGCCTCAATCTTCTGCTGGAGCCGGGTCTTCGCTGTTGCCAGGTCGTTGAGCTCGCCAGGCCGGGCCTGCATGACTTCAATGATCGGGTAAAGCCTGGTCCGGAACTCGTCCGGGAACGCACCCGCGAGGAGTTCCATGGTGTAGCGCAGCTCCTGGCCGCGGATGCGGAACTGGTGCAAGGCCGCTTCATCCGTCATGTCGGAAGGAACGGTTCGGAAGAATTGTTCGACCACGAGGCAGAGGCGTTCCTGTGCCCGGTCGCTGAAGCGGGACGATGCGGCAGGAATCGTGGAGCACGCTTTCAAGGTGCTCGTCTCGCCTGAAATCAGGCGCGTCGAAAACGTGTTCCCCATGAATTCCGGGGTTCGGTCAGAAACGTCAAGGATGCGATGTGAACTGCTCAACAATCAGAACAGGGGCGGTCGTGGTTTCTCCGGCAATCTCAAAGGCGGATTCGATCTGAGTCAGAACGGGCTTCGGTGGTGAATCGGCGAAGACCCGGACGAGAGGCTGTCCCGCGGAGACGCGATCGCCGATGCGGACCAGAACTTCCAGGCCGGTCCGGTGGTCGATGGCTTCTCCGGCGATGCGACGACCGCCGCCGAGTTCGATGATGGCCAGTCCCAGAGCTTCCGCGTTGATGGCGCCGATGACGCCGGTACGTGAGGCCTTCACGTCGCTGGCCGGCGCGATGGAACACAGTTCCGCGAGGCGCCCGCCCTGTGCTTCGATCATCCGTTCGAAGCGAGTCAGGGCTTCGCCGCCGTCCAGTCTTTCGACCAGTAGTTCGAGCGCCGTCTCGCGGGACGGGCAGCGACCGCAGGCCAGCAGAGCAGCGATGCCCAGTTCCAGAACGCACTGCCGCAGATCGGCGGGACCGTGGCCGCGCAGGCAGTCCAGCGACTCCCCCACTTCAACGGCGTTGCCGCACATCCGGCCGAGCGGCTGGTTCATATCGGTCAGCAGAGCGGTCACCGGCACGTTCATCAGGCGTCCGATGCGGACCATTGAACCGGCCAGTGCGCGGGCTTCGGGCAGCGTCTTCATGAACGCACCGCGGCCCCACTTCACGTCCAGCACCAGGGCCTGCGGCGACTCGGCCAGCTTCTTGCTCATGATGCTGGCTGTGATCAAGGGGATAGAGGGTACGGTTCCGGTGACATCGCGGAGGGCGTACAGCTTCCTGTCGGCGGGGACCAGTTCCGGAGTGGTTCCGGTGATGACGCAGCCGACACTTTCGACCACCGACTGCAGTTCGGCGATGGACAGGTCCGTGCGGAAGCCGGGGATGGATTCCAGTTTGTCGAGCGTGCCACCGGTGGGACCGAGACCGCGGCCGGAGAGCATGGGCACGCTCAGACCGCACGCGGCCAGCAGCGGAGCGAGGATCAGCGATGTCTTATCGCCGATGCCTCCCGTCGAATGCTTGTCCACAACCGCCGGACCGGGAAGCCATTTCAGAGTCGTTCCTGAACTCAGCATGGCCATCGTCAGCGCCGCGGTTTCCTCATCGGTCATCCCGCGCCACATCACCGCCATGGCGAAGGCGGACATCTGATAGTCCGGAATGGAACCGGCCGTATAGCCGGCGATCAGGAATTCGATCTGTTCGCGAGACAGCGTTCCGCCATCGCGTTTCACAGCGATCAACGAGGCTGGATGCATGAGAACTCCGGCAGTGAGACGGTGGCTTTCAGGAAGCGAGCGGACTATATCTCCGCTCGCCGTTACGGATGAGGGAGCTGCGCGATCAACGCCGGCATTCATCACGTTGCTGAGCCGCAGAACGCAGGCGCGACACGCGGCTCTGATTCAACGATGGTTGTCAGTCGCCTGAATCTCCCGGGACTCGGCCTCATCATCCCCCCGCTTCCTCTTGATCGAACTCAGTATCCCGCCATGAGCCAACTTCAGAAATCCGATCCCGAAATCTGGGCCGCCATTCAGCACGAGCAGGTGCGTCAGAAGGAAGGCCTCGAACTGATTGCCTCCGAGAACTACACCAGCGCCGCGGTTCTGGAAGCGGCCGGCACGGTGCTGACCAACAAATACGCCGAAGGCTATCCAGAGCGGCGTTATTACGGCGGTTGCGAGAACGTCGATACGATCGAAGAGCTGGCGCGGGACCGGGCCTGCGAGCTGTTCGGGGCCGAGCATGCCAACGTGCAGCCGCATGCGGGATCGCAGGCCAACATGGCGGTGTACCTGTCGGTTCTGCAGCCGGGAGATACCTATCTGGCGATGAACCTCGCGATGGGCGGGCACCTCACGCACGGATCGGCGGTGAACTTTTCGGGAAAGCTCTACAAGGTCGTTCCCTACGGAGTGCGGGAAGACGATCACCGGATCGACTTCGATCAGGTGGCGCAGCTCGCGCGGGAACACAAGCCGAAGCTGATCGTGGCCGGCGCGAGTGCTTATCCGCGCGAGATCGACCATGCGAAGTTCGCTGAGATCGCGCGCGAAGTCGGCGCGCTGCTGATGGTCGATATGGCTCACTATGCCGGACTGGTGGCGGGCGGCGTTCACAACAGCCCGGTGCCGCACGCGGACTTCGTGACTTCGACCTCGCACAAGACGCTGCGCGGTCCGCGTTCCGGTTTCATCCTCTGCCGCGAACAGCACGCGCAGACCATCGACAAGAGCATCTTCCCCGGCATGCAGGGCGGTCCGTTGTGCCACATCATCGCCGCCAAGGCGGTCTGCTTTGCGGAGGCTCTGCGACCGGACTTCAAGACTTATGCGCAGCAGATCGTGGCCAATGCGAAGATCCTGGCGGAAACGCTGCTCAAGGGCGGCATCCGTCTGGCCTCCGGCGGCACGGACAATCACCTCATGCTGTGCGATATGACGACCATCGGTCTGACCGGAAAGATTGCGGAACAGGCACTCGACCGGGCCGGCATCACGGTCAACAAGAACATGATCCCGTACGACCAGCGCAAGCCGATGGACCCCAGCGGTATCCGGATCGGCACGGCCGCGATGACGACTCGCGGTCTGAAGGAAGCCGAGATGAAGAAGGTCGGCGACTGGATTCTGGAAGTCCTGCGCAACGCCGACAATCACGACATCGTCAGCGGTGTCCGCGAAGAAGTCCGCGAGTTCTCCCGTGCCTTTCCCGTGCCGGGAATCGGTTGATCCGGAAGCCGCGGTTCAATCCGGCAGGATCAGCACCGGCGGACTCAACCGCTGGTTCATGGTCTGCAGCCGCGCGGTGATGCGTGACAGATCGCCGGTCAGGCTGCGTTCGATGTAACGTCGGCGCAGCCAGACCATGCCGCTCAGCAACAGCCCGGATTGTTCGAGCGGTTCCAGCAGCGCGCTTTCCGCCGGGCTGAGCGGCCGCAGTTGTTCATAGGCTTCCAGCGCCGCGGCTCTGCTTTGCGCCAGCAGAGTCAGGCTGCCGAACCAGCGCGCCAGATCGCAGGTCACGGAGTCGATGCGGACGGCTCCATAATCAATCAGGCCGGTGAGCTTCGATCCGGTGAACAGCAGGTGCTCGGACCAGACATCCCTGAGGCTGTACTGCAGCGGAACCGGGACTTCAGAGGCTGATTCCAGCGACCGCCGCACATTGTCGCTCCGCCATCGCCAGAGCGTCAGAAGCTGCTGACCGGCGTTCTGAAACGCGGCATCCGGCTCGCCGCGCAGGCCCGCTTCGAGAGCAGTCAGATTCCGGTTCAGGTCCAGCAGCATGACGAGTCGTTCGCGGATGGCTGGAGAGACATCGTCGCGTCGTTCCGCGCATCTCTTCTGTCCGGAATCCGGTTCCTCAACGAAGCTCTCCGCCGCATGGTGCCAGCGCGCCAGTTCCGTCGCGGCCGCGCGCAGGCGGCTGACATCCGGTTGATCCGCGTCATCCGGCACACCAGGCATCCACGGTTCGAGCTGCCACAGGCCATCCGGTTCTTCAACCCACGATTCACCGGACAGGGACGCCACCGGAACCGCCAGGCATTCAAGTCCCCGGCCAGCCACATGCCGGATCACGCGATGGATGGTCCGAAGCCGCTCGACAGACATGACCGCCGGCCAGCGACGCAGGCAGAACCATCGTGAGCGGGTTTTCATCCGCAGAAGCAACGCGCCGCTGAAGCCCGTCCGCTCCACCGGCTGGATGTCTTCCGGATGGAATCGTTCCGGATAATGCCGGGTCAGAATCTGCCGTGCTCGTGCCAGAGACATGATTTCTTCCGGCTGAAGATGAAGGTGGCTGTTGATGGATTCAAAGATTGATGTTCTCTCTGACATCCAGGCAAGGAATATGACACCAGTCCGGCAGTCTTCACTTGATGCCGTTCGCGACTCTCAGTGAGGTGCCTCAGTCAGATCGCAGCAAACAGCTCCTCGCCCTTTCACGACACATGCGGTTATGTCCAGGATTCCATAATCAGATGTTCGATTTTCGTTTGACCCGCTGACGGAGCCGCGGGGTCACGCCACCGCATCGGCGGAAACAGGCTGACTGGTGCGAGTTGACTTCGCACCGAGCGCCGCGGCGAAAACGGCGAGGACGGGAATGGCCGGCGCGCGCATCCGGGTATCGGCCCAGTAGAACGTGTGCAGTGCGGTCAGGCTGATGATCAGCAGCAGGCCAGCGGGATAACGGCACCAGCGCCGCCACTGTTCGATCACGGACAGCAGCGCCGTCAGCAGAACGACGGAGAGCCACAGCGTGACGGCATTCAGGATCCAGCCTGGAGCTTCGGTGCTCGTTCGCGGACTGACGGCCCACAGTCTGGTCCAGCGATAAACAGCAGCCCGACAGAACTCGCGCGGATGATTCGCAATCCAGTCCCATCCGCGCTGCTTGAGCCGTTCGTCCATGCGCAGCTCATCGAACTGCGCATCGCCGAGGGAATCGAGCAGTGCCCGCTGCCATTGATCCAGGCTGTCACCGCGCCACGCCGGTAGTCCTGGCTGGTCCACAACTTCGCGATGAAAGACATCGTTATTGCCCAGCACGAGCGTGTATCCGCCGTGAGTTGTCGTCAGCACCGGCCGACCCAGAACCAGTGCGTTGCGAACGATCCAGGGAGTCACAACCAGCAGCAGCGGCGCGGCGAACAGACCGAGCCTGCGCCACGGAACCGCCTGTGCCCGGCCGGCTCGACGCGCGCGATGATGGCGCAGCACCAGGAACAGCAGCACGATCGCGCCGAAAACCCAGACCGTCGGCCGGCACAGCGCAGCCAGTCCGAACCACAGTCCCGACAGGATCCAGGCTCGCGATGTCTGCTCAATCACTGCGTTCTGTCCGGAAACCAGCAGCAGCGCGATGAGGCAGGTGAAGAGCGTTTCGGTCATCGGCTGAGCGACATACTGCAGCAGGACCGGATCGACCATCACCAGCGCGGCCGCGAGCAGGGCGCGGAGTGGCGACAGCCCCAGTTGCAGCGCGAAGCGCGCGGTCAATGCCACCGTCAGGGTGCTCAACAGAGCCTGCAGCAGGCCGATGAGCAACGGCGCGGAAGCGGCACCGGCGAGCCGGCAGCCAGCCATCAGCAGAGGATACAGTGGGGGACGGAAAGCGGTGGGATGACCGGGATGCGCACAGAAGCCCTCGCCATCCGCCAGGTTCTTCGCGATGAGGAGATACGCATCGCGGTCGATCGACAGTTCCGCGCGGCGTTCGATCACCAGACCCAGCCGCAGCACGAAGGCCGTCAGCAGCAGGAGACCGAACGCTCGGCGGAAGGTGGTGGATGTCATGGATGAGCTGTCGCAGGTTGGATGAGGCATCACTATTCTTACGCCCGCTCAGCTCGACCGAAACTACTCCCGGATCGAATCCCGCCCACTCATGCCCTTGCCCGCCGCACGAATTCTCGATGCCGTCATCGGCTGGCTGCTGCGCTGGCGACTGCCGGTTCTGTTGACGCTCGTCGCCATCACCCTGGTCGCCTGGCCGATCGCCGGCCGGCTGCAGTTCGATCAGTCCATCGAATCGCTGTATGCGGAGGACGATCCGCACTTCAAAGCCTGGGCGGACAGTCGGCGGCTGTTCGGCGGTGACGAGTTCGCTCTGATTGCCTGGCGCGAACCGGATCTGTTTGACCCCGACGGAGTCACGCTGTCGCAACGCAGCCGCGAGAAGCTGAAAACGCTGGCCGGCCGGCTGGCCGAAGTTCCCGGCGTTTATCCGGACAGCATTCAGCATCCGGCCGCCGCGCTGGATCTGGAAGTGGTCCCGGCGCCGCTGCGCGCATTTTTCACGAAGGAGCGCCGTCAGGTCGCCTCCATGCTCGAAGGCGTACTGCTGGGAGCGGATCACGAAACCACGGCGGTTATGGTGCGGTTGAAGCCGGAGCGGGAATCACCGGTGACTCGCGGAGAGACCATTGCCCGCATCCGCGAACTGGCCGCCGCACAGTCGCCACCGGCTTTCGTCGTCGGCGAGCCGGTCCAGGTGCATGACATGTTCCGGTATGTCGAAGAGGACGGCCGGCTGCTGTTTCTCGTCTCGCTGGCGCTGCTGGCTCTGGTTCTGATGGTCCTGTTCCGCAGCCTGCGCTGGGTGCTGCTGCCGCTGCTGATTGTTGTGATCACGATCCGCTGGACCGAAGCGCTGCTGGTCCTGGCGGGAGCGAAGCTGAGCATGGTCAGTTCGATGCTCAATTCTCTGGTGACCATCATCGGAGTTGCGACGGCCACTCATCTGGCGGTTGGGTTTCGCGATCGGCGCCGGACCATGCCGCGCGAGGCCGCTCTGCGATCGGCCATCGTCGAATTGACGCCTGCCATTTTCTGGACGAGCGCCACGACCGCACTGGGATTCGCCGCGCTGCTCTCCAGTCGGATCACTCCCGTTCGCAGCTTCGGCCTGATGATGACCGTGGCCACGATGCTGTGCCTGGTCGTCGTCCTGCTGCTGGCCGTGACGGGCCTGTCCCGCTGGAAGCGCCGGGCGGATGACGACAGCATCGACGAACATCGACCGCACGGCGCGGGATGGCGCGACCTGCTGATCGGCGATCCGATTCCGGCTCCGGCCGAGCGGCATCTGGTGTCGGTGCTGTCCGGCGTCTCCCGGTTCACTCAGGCACGCCCCGGATTTGTAACGCTGGTGACTCTGGCCATTCTTCTGCTGGCGGTGACCGGAGTCGGCCGGCTGCGAGTGGAAACCGACTTCAGCCGGAACTTCCGCGACTCCAGCGACATTGTCCGGTCGCTCAATTTCGTCGAAGCCAATCTCGGCGGAGCGGGAAGCTGGGAGGTCAATTTCCCCGCGCCGGCGGAGCTGACCGAAGACTTCCTCGAACAGGTCCGGCAGCTCACCAGCCGCCTGCGGAGCGAGCTGCAGACCACGCCTTCAGAAGCCGCGACTCCCGAGGCGGCGCACGGACGACTGACCAAAGTCTCCAGCCTGACGGATGCTCTCGAACTGGTGCCGAAGCAGATCGGCATCGGTTTCCTGAGCCGGAGATTTTCGCTCAACGACCGGATCGCCATGCTCGCCGGCATGCAGAGCGAAGTCGTCACCAGCCTCTACAACCCGGCCGGAAAGCGGATGCGGATCGTCCTGCGCGGACTGGAACGACAGCGTTCCGACCGGAAGCTGGAACTGATCGCACGAGTGAAAGAGATCGCGGCGGAGACCATGCAGACTCCCGTGAATGTGGCCGGCCCGGCCGGGGCATCACCGGGATCGGAAACCGCGCCGCAGGCAACCGGGCTGTTCGTGCTGCTGACATTCCTGATCGAAAGTCTGATGAGCGACCAGGTGGCGAGCTTTCTCATCGCGGCCGTCGGCATCGGTGTGATGATGAGCATCGCGTACCGGAGTCTGCGGCTCGGCCTGATCGCGCTGGTTCCGAACCTGTTTCCGATTGTGGTGCTGATCGGCACGATGGGCTGGCTGGGAGTTCCGA
>Ga0172376_10004540_pt1 | contig 15830 bp, 14 predicted proteins | sample Lak35m_FD_121114 | JGI IMG/M metagenome (GOLD analysis project Ga0172376, IMG submission 121114) | Freshwater microbial communities from Kabuno Bay, South-Kivu, Congo - kab_092012_35m | ecosystem: Environmental > Aquatic > Freshwater > Lake | place: Democratic Republic of the Congo: South-Kivu... | reverse complement strand
CGGTTGAAATTGGCCGCCCCCGTAAATGCGCAGCGCCAAGTCGGTCGCTATGGATGCGCGTGCTCTTGGCTACGATCTCAACCGTCGTCCGGACGATTCGGACGACGACTCAATGCGCCCTTCAACTTGTCAAACTTATGCAACTTTCGATCAAACTCTATGCCCGTGCTCGGGATCTCGCGGGTGCACCCCTTGTCAACATCGAGCTTCCTCAGGAAGCCAGTGTTGCTCAACTCCGCGCGGCCATTGCTCAGCAGCATCCTGCGCTCGCGAAGATCGTTCCGAGTTTGTTAGTCGCCATCGGCACTGACTACGCCACGGATTCGACCATGTTGAGCGACGCCAGTGTGGTGAGTTGCTTTCCGCCAGTGAGTGGAGGCTAACGCTCATGACTGAAGTTTCGCTGCCGACGAAAGTCGGGCCGTACGCGATCGAGCGGCGTCTCGGTGCCGGTGGGATGGGAACCGTCTATCTGGGACGCCATCACGATTCGGGACGACTGGCGGCCATCAAAGTCTTGGCACTGGCTTTCGCCAATCAAGAGGGAGCGATTGAGCGTTTCTTGCGCGAGGCCGATGCTATGCGGCAACTCGGTGGTCCGCATATCGTCGCGCTCTTCGACAATGGAACGGACACGGAGACCGAGCAGCTTTATTTCGCCATGGAGTACGTCGAAGGCGAAACACTCGCGGACCGTATTCGTGCGGAGAAGCGGTTGCCGTGGGAGCAAGCGGTCGACATCGCGTTGCAAATTTGCGCGGCGCTGAAAGTCGCGCATGCAGCGGGCGTCGTGCATCGAGATCTCAAACCGTCCAATTTACTCATTGGCAAAGATGGCACGGTGAAGCTCACGGACTTTGGTGTCGCACAGATCTTTGCGACCACACGGTTAACAGTGACGGGCGGCATCATTGGAACTGCCGAGTACATGTCGCCCGAGCAAGCCGCCGGACAACGCGCGACCAAGAAGAGCGATCTCTACTCGCTCGGCGCCGTACTGTATGTGATGCTGACAGGCCGCCCGCCGTTCACCGGTAAGACGCCGGTTGACATTATTCGCAAGCATGCGACTCATCGATTTGATTTGCCGAGCCTCTATGAGCCCAGCATTCCGCGTGTGCTGGAAGAAGTCGTCTGCAAGTTGTTGGAGAAGAATCCAGACGAGCGCTTTCCAGATGCGAATGTTGTCATGTTGCGGTTGAAGGAAGTCGTACGACGTGTCGAGCTGGCTTTGCGCCAAGATGAAACGGTCATGCGCGAAGGTCCGAGTCTGGAAGGGCCGACTGCGGTGGCTGGAGAACCCGTGGAGCGAGCGGCCGAAACGCGAGCGATTAATCACGGCCCTGGCCCCGCGACAATCGTTCGCAACCAGTTTCGCGAGGATCTGGAACGCTCGCAGCAGCGCACTCCCATGGGGCGCTTCTTTGATCATCCGCTGGTGTTGATCACGCTGCTGGTGCTATTGGTGGGCGGCGTCTATTGGCGTTTGAGTGGCTCGTCGAACGGCTCATCGGACGAGATGCCCGTGTCTACCGATAACAGCAAGGATGACGTCGAGCGGTTTCTCAAGCTTGCTCGCGGATATCGACTCGTCGGTGATGCCGCACGAGAAGAACGCACCTTGGCTGCTTTGAAAGTCTTGATTGGAAGCGACGAACCGCGCCGCAATGTGCTGACGAAGATTGATGAGCGACTGGCGGAACTCAGTAAGGCGCGGGGGCCTAGCTCCACTGGTTCGCCGTTGTTTCGAGAGAGTCTCGACCGCGCGCAGTCACTGCATCGTGATGGTCAAATTGCGGCAGCGATTAAGGTGCTTGATAGTTTGCTCGAACTTTATGACGCCGACATTCATGCGCAAGAATTGGTCGAGCAAGCCCGCCGCTGGCGTCGTGAATGGGTGGAGGGCGGCGCCTCGCACTGAGGCTCGCGCGGTTGAGGTGAGCTTTCGCCAGCGGTTGTTTTTCACCATCACAACGACGGGCTTCAAGTGCCCTTCTCTAATAGCGCGTCAACGAAGTTATTGGGATCGAAGACGGCGAGATCATCAATTTGCTCGCCGAGACCGACGTATTTCACCGGAATGCCCATTTGCTGACGGATCGCGACGACCACTCCGCCTTTGGCCGTTCCGTCGAGTTTTGAAAGCACGAGGCCCGTGCATCTTACGGCATCTGAAAAGTGGACCGCTTGGCTCAATCCGTTTTGGCCAGTCGTGGCGTCGAGCACGAGTAAGCTTTCATGCGGCGCACCGGGAATCCGTTTGTTGACGACGCGATGAATCTTGCCCAGTTCTTCCATTAAGTTGGCTCGGTTCTGCAAGCGGCCTGCAGTGTCGATGATGACAACATCTTTCTTCTGTTCGATCGCGGCATCGACACCGGCAAATGCGACAGCGGCGGGATCAGTGCCGCTCGGACGAGTCACAATCTCGCAGCCCAGTCGCTGGCTCCACATTTCGAGCTGCTCCACGGCCGCTGCACGGAAAGTATCGCCTGCCGCGAGCAGCACGGACTTACCGGACTTTTGCAACAGGTTGGCGAGCTTCGCGATCGACGTCGTTTTCCCGACGCCGTTGACTCCAGCCACGAGAATTACGGTGGGCGCCGCCGCTTGCAGATTGAGCGGTGAGAGCGGGTTGTCGACGTCGTAGCGGACATCTCCAGCTCCTTCGAGTAACGACCTCAACTTGTTGCGAACGGTCGTCCAAATCGCTTCGAGATCGACTGTGCGCCCGAGATGATTCGTACGCAATTCACCGACGATTGCCTGAGTCGCGGAGAATCCCATGTCTGTCAGCAACAGCCGCTTTTCGAACTCGCGGAGTTTGGCTTCATCGAGCAGATCGCCGGCTTTGAAGAGATCGCGAATGTCCTTCTTCAGAAGGGCGGTTGTCTTTTGCAGTGCTCCCTTGAGCTTGTCGAAGAAACCCATTTGACGTTGTCCAAACAAGGCGAAAACAAAGGCCATTGATGGGAACTCCTGTCCCAACATGGCAACTGGCAAAGTAGGCGGGAGGCTATTGAGTCAGCGTTTCGAATGCCAACGGCGTCTCGCTGGTCTCAAGGGGGGCCGAGCTTTATATCGCTGCCTACTTCGTCCCCTGCGCTCGGTGCCTTGGAAGTCCTGTTGAATGGAGTATGTCTCGTGAACTTCACCTCGCATGATTTGTTGTTGGTCACTGGAGCGACCGGATTAGTCGGTAGCCATGTCTGCCAACGAGCCCGCCAGCTTGGCATCCGTACGCGAGCCCTTGTCCGCGAGAACAGCGACAAAGGGCAGCTTGCTCAATGGGGCGTCGATTTCGTCAATGGCGACCTTAATGACTACGACTCGCATCAACGAGCGGCTGAGGGAGTAACGGCACTCGTCCATTGCGCGGCGAAGGTCGGGGATTGGGGACCGATCGATTCCTATCGCCGCGTCAACGTGCATGGCACCGAAAGCTTGTTGCGTGCCGTCGAAGCCAATGGCACGTTGAAGCGCGTCGTGCATATCAGCTCGCTGGGTGTCTATCCGGCGCGGGACCATCATGGCACAGACGAGACCGAACCGATCTCGCTCGCGGGTATTGATGGTTACACCCTGACGAAGGCCGAGTCCGAGCAAATGGTTCGCGAGCACATCGAGAAGCACAAACTCCCCGCGATCATCTTGCGACCGGGCTTCATCTACGGCCCGCGTGACCGCACGATCTTGCCGCGCATCATCGACCGAGTCCGCACGCGGACCTTCAAGTTCCTTGGTGACGGCCACTCGCTGCTCAACAACACCTATGTCGAGAACCTCGTTGATGCGATCTTCTTGGCGCTCGACCGCGACGACCTCATCGGCGAAGTCTTCAACATCACTGACGGCAAACTCGTGACGAAGCGGCAATTCATCGGACGCATTGCCGAGCTGATGGGCTTACCCGTGCCGACGAAAGCCGTGCCACTCGCTGTCGCCAAGGGCATCGCCAAAGTGATGGAGGCCGTCTGGAAAGCCTTCGACGCGAGCGAAGCCCCGATCTTGTCGAGTGCCCGCATCAAGTTCCTCGGTTTGAATCTTGATTACAGCATCGAGAAAGCTCGGCGCGTGCTCGGGTATCAACCGGCGGTCGATTTTGAGGAAGGCATCTCGAAGGCCGTCGCGTGGCAACACGAAGCTGCTGATACCGCTCGGGGCGCGGCATAGATCGTCTTGAAAAGTGCTGGATTAAGGGCTTCCCAGACAACAGCGTGGCGTTGGTTCAAAGCTCATGTCAGCTCACTCCAGATAGGTCCCGCGGCTGATAGCAGTTTCGTAGTCACTCGTGGCTTCGTCGGCGGCAGTTTGACTGAGTTGGCCAGCGGCAACACGGGCTTGCAGCAAGCGACGAAAACAGTCGGTGACGTACTGCTTGTCATAACGAGCAAAAGCGAGCATGTCGGCGACGCGACTGCCGGTGATGGCCTTCGTGATGTGATAGGTGCCGTTGTCGTCGATCACGACTTGCGCTTCGTTGGGAAGTCCAAAGAGGTTGTGAAAGCTTCCCATCACTTCCTGATAGGCACCCACCAAGAAGATGGCGAGGTAGTACGGCTGACCTTTGAAGGCATGCAGTTCCAGCACGCGCTTCGTGTCCTTCACATCGACAAAGTTGTCGATGCACCCGTCCGAGTCACACGTCACATCCACCAGTGTGGCGAAGTCCGCAGGCCGTTCATCCAAACGATGGATCGGCATAATTGGGAAGAGTTGATTAATGGCCCAAGAATCGGGAGCGGAGCGAAACACCGAGAAGTTGCAGAGATACTTGGCGGCCAAGATGCGTTTGAGATCCGCGAACTCAGCGTCGAGCGTTTCGTCTTGTCGTGCAAACTTCAGAGCCTTGGAGCAGATCTCCCAAAAGAGAACTTCGCCTTTGGCGCGATCTTCGAGGCTGATGAGGCCGAGGTTGAATTGCGTGTGTAGATCGTCCTTATCGTCGAGCGCGTCGTGATAGCACTCGCGATAGTTCTTCGCACTGATGCCATCGTGCAGCGATTTCAGTTCGAAGATCACCTGTGGGTCGTCGTCGTCCACCGCTGCACTGGGCAAGTCTTCGGCGAACGTTTCGATCTCGTCGCGGATCGACGTAATGAAGACCGAGTGATAGGCCGTCATCACGCGGCCACTTTCGGTGACTAAATGAGGATACGGCACTTGTTCGTCGTCGCAGACGGACTTGATTGTATAGACGACGTTGTTGGCGAATTCTTCGATGGAGTAGTTGATTGACCCCTCAAAGGTCGTCTTGGAACCGTCGTAGTCGACGCCGAGTCCACCGCCGATGTCGAGGTACTCGACGCTGACTTTCAATTGGCGGATTTTGGCATAGACCCGCGCCGCCTCCTTCATCGCGTTCTTCACACGCTTGATGTCGGTGATCTGCGAGCCAATGTGGAAGTGCATCAGTTTGAGCGCTTCAAGCATGTTGTCTGCTTGCAGCAAATGGATGCATTCGAGGATTTCGGACGTGGTGAGACCAAACTTGGCGGACTCGCCACCCGAGGATGCCCATTTACCAGTGCCTTTTGAATAAAGCTTGGCTCGTAAGCCAATCCAGGGAACCACACCCGTCTCCTTGGCACGGCGGATGACCATGCGGAGTTCGTTCAATTTTTCGACCACAATGACCACGCGCTTGCCTGCACGCACTCCCAGCAACGCCAGATTGATGAAGGCTTCGTCTTTGAAACCATTACAGACCAGCAACGAATCGGCGGCTTGCTCCAGCGACAGAGCGGCCACGAGTTCCGCCTTTGAACCGGCTTCAACGCCGACGCTTTGCCGCAAGCCTTCCCGCAGGAATGTCTCGACGACCTCGCGGCGCGGATTCACTTTCATGGGGAAGACGGGGAAATGCCCGCCGCTGTAGTTGAACTCCTGAGCTGCGGCTTCATAGGCGAGACACAGCCGGTTCAGCTGGCTCTCCAAAATCTGTGGAAATCGCAGTGTGAGCGGCGTCGCGAGCTTGTGCTTCTTTTCAATCTCTTGCACGAGCTCGAAGACATCGACCGATCGCGCGTCTCCCTTCGACGGATGCACGGCGAGATGTCCTTGCCGATTAATTGAGAAGTAACCCTGTCCCCAATTCTCGATGCCGTAGGTCTGCAATATGTCGTCGAGCACGGTGGCGTTCATCTGAGTCCTTTCAATGAGTCAGAACGAGGTTCTCGGGGACGAGTCCGGCATGGTCGTGCGGGGCTTAAGCGACAGAGTTCAACAACGGAAGAGAACGGCGTGTTGCGCGAGGTCGCCAACTCGACCCAGTCCCCGAGGAACAGTCAAAGTTTGACGGTTAGGCTGTCGATACCACCTGTAGCGATTGCGCCGCCGTGCGCGAGGAGTGCGCGGCTTGTCGGAGTTGCACTTGTTGGAGTGCCGCCAATGGGCGGTCCGCTGCCAATAGGAGCTCTGCGATCGAGTGCCAATCGCCGAAAGCCGCTGAATTTCAGCAGATTCAAGGACATTGAGCGACCGAACTCGGACGAGATCCGAGGATCTCGCTTGGGCATTGAGCCTGCTTCCGGCGGATTTCGGCGCGTTGCACGCGTTCGCTCGATGCGACAGGGGTTCGTGATGCGACCGTTTCGAAAGACTCTGCGATTTGCCCAGCTTGCCGCGTCTGCGGGCTTGATGGTCGGCTGCATTCACACTGACGACGTCAAATTCGTCGGCGAGAAAGATCCATCGCCGTACTACGTTGACCGCGCGATGTCACTTGATCATCCGGTGAGCGATGATGGGGTCGCGAGCGACGCCATCTCATCCTTGTCGCCTCGTACCATTTTGGAGGAGCGTAAGGACGAGATTTGGGACTTGCCGCTCAACGAGTGTGTGCAGATCGCGTTGCAGAACAGTCGTATCATCCGTAGTCGCAATACGTTTTTGTCGGAAGGCAATCCGATCCTGTCGAGTTCTGATCGGACTCCGAGTATCTACGACCCGGCGATTCAAGAGACGGGTGTGCTTTTTGGCGGTCGAGGCGTTGAGGCTGCGCTGGCAGCTTTTGATGCGCAATTCTCAACCAGCGCTATTTGGGGGCGTAGCGAGACCGTGCAGAACAATGTCTTCGGCGCGGGTGGCACGCCTGGCGGCACGCTCGCTAACGAGACGGCGCGCGTGGAGAACACGCTCTCGAAAACATTCGGTTACGGTGGCAGTTTCGAGCTTGGACATTCTGTTAACTACCTTGGCAATAACGTCGCCTCGAACCTGTTTGACACGGTCTACACCGGCAACGTTGCCGCTCGTTATCGGCATCCACTGCTGGCTGGAGCAGGCGCCGAGTTCACACGGATCGCGGGTCCGATCGGAACATCGTTCGGTGGACTGACGGGCGTGACACAAGGCGTCGTCATTGCTCGTATCAACAACGACATCACGCTGACGGATCTCGAAGAGAACGTCACCAACATGGTCCGCGACGTCGAGAACACTTATTGGGATCTATATCTCCACTACCGCATCTACGACACAGTCGTGGCGGCGCGGAATAGTGCGTTACGAACTTGGCGCGATGCCAAGCTTAAACGTGATGTCGGTGGAGCTCCCGGCTTCACGCTCGAAGATGAAGCTCAAGCTCGCGACCAGTACTTCGAGACTCAGGCCCGTGTGAAGAATGCGCTGGCTGATGTCTATGAAAGTGAAGCCACTCTGCGACGACTGATTGGATTGTCGGTTAATGATGGCAAAGTGATTCGTCCGTCCGACGATCCGATCACCGCGCGGTATCAGCCAGACTGGGGAGCCTCCATCGCCGAAGGCATGACCCGTCGAGTTGAGTTGCGTCGGCTCAAGTGGAATTTGAAAAGTCTCGAATTGCAGTTGCTCGCCGCCGAGAACCTCGTCAAGCCGCGACTGGACTTAATTGCCAGTTACCAAGTCAACGGATTCGGCGATCGGCTCTTGAGCTATCACGACAAAGATGCCGCTGGAACCGCGCAAGGATTGCACAGCTTTTACGAGAGTCTGACTCAAGGAAATCAGACCGGTTGGAACGCCGGCTTTGTGTTTGAAGTACCAATTGGCATGCGTTCGGCCCGCGCTCAAGTTCGCAACATCGAATTGCGTCTGACCAAAGCTCGCGAGGTTTTGGCTGCTGCTGAACTCGAAGTCAGTCACGAAATTGGCAACGCCTTTCAAGCGACTGCGAAGTCGTACTCCGTTGCCCAGTCCTATTTGAATCGCCGTAATGCGGCGCTCGAACGCCTGCGGCTGACGGAAGCCAATGAGAAAGTCGGCAAGCAGACCATTGATTTGGTGCTGCGGTCTCAAGCGAGCCTCGCTGAGGCTGAGGTTGCATATTATCGGGCCATCATTGGATACACGCAGTCGATCACGAACTTGAACTTCCGCTCGGGATCGTTGCTTTCAAATAACGCCATCTACATGGCCGAAAGTGATTGGACTCCTGAGGCGTATCAGCAAGCACTTGTGCGAGCACGAGCACGATCAGCGGGGCTCAATGCCGAGGACTACCAACACACCGAACCAGGAGAGTTCTCGTTTCCACTGGATTCGGTGATGCCGAACGCGATGGCTACGAATGCGCTCCCAATTCCAACTGAGCCACTTCCCGTGGAAGCACCACTGACTCCGTTCGTGGAACCCAAGGCAGCGCCTGGTGCTGATGACGATCAACCGGCCTCCGTTCCACGGCCACTTCAGAAGCCTGTGGACACCGCACCCATTCAGAAGACCTCTGCACTGCTACCATTCACTCCGACACGGATTGCTCCACCGGCTTTATTGAACCCCAGCGATGCGAAGCCGATGGCATCATTCACACGGACCGCGACGACATCTGTGAAGAGCAGCCACAGATCACAAGCCGATACCTCACATGAGCCTCAGTTGGCGACTATTCCGGCCGGAGGCAGCGTGACCCGTGTCACGAAGGAATAGCCGTACCGATGGCCGCGGCGGCTACATGTGCTCAACGATCATCACATCCGGGTTTGGTTCGGCATTAGTTTCGATCGCGGTCGCCTCGATCACGCTCATGGACTTCCAGTGGCCGGCTTGAAAGCGCGCTAGGAAGCCCAATCCCAGCACGAGCACATACGCCGAGCACGCCCACCAACTACCCACCAAGCTGCCACCTTCAAAGTGCCACAACCACCACGTGGGACCGACCATCAGCAACCAGCAACTCATGAATGAGAAGACCAGCGCGAAGCGCGTATCTCCGGCTCCGCGCACCGCCGAACCAAACACAATCGCCATGGCATCAAAGAAACTGTAGAGCGCGACAAATCTCAGCAAGATGGCGATTTGCTCCTGCAATCCGCTGATGTTCTCTTTCGCATTTGCCAGATAGGGCCTCACGATCACATCGGGCACCAGCACATAGATCGCTGCGAAGAAGCCCATGTAGATGCTCGAAATGGCGAATGCGTTCCACGTCGTCTTGATGGCGAGTTCTGGGCGGCCCTCGCCGATGCGATGTCCCACGAGCGTCGAGATGGCAATACCGAGCCCGAGCATCGGAATGAAGGCCAGTGAGTTGAGATTGAAGGCCAGATTCGTAGCCGCCAATTCGGTCTTACCGAGCTTTCCGATCAGCAACATGAAGATCGCGAAGCCCGCGACGTCGACAAACATGTGTAGTCCAGCGGGAAAGCCAAACTTCAAAAAACGTCGCACTAGACCAGCGTCCCAACCACGATTAGCCCAAGTACCATAGGTTTGCCGGGAATTCGTCCGGAAGATCAATGCAGCGTAGGCGATCACCTGGGCCACGCTGCCGAGAACTGTCGCGATGGCAGCACCTTGGATACCCAGTTCCGGAAACGGTCCTACTCCAAAAATAAGACCATAATCGAAGACGATATTGGTCGTCGCACCCAGCAAGTTGACCCACATCACAACAGCCGTTTGACCTCGGCCGCTGAAGAATGTCGACATGGCTGTGGCCAGGACTGGGGCGACTGACCCAAAGGCGAGGACTCGGAAATAATCGGCTTCTTGCACGGCGACGTCTGGAGAATGCCCGATCCACTGGAACATGGCCTCAGACGCAAAGCCCGCACTGCTCAGCAGGAGACCCGCAAAGATGGCGATATAGGCCGCTTGCCACACAGATGCCGCGACCCGTTCTTTTTGCTTCGCACCTTCGTACTGCGCGACGAATGTATTGGCGTATTGGCACATTCCGAACGCCAGGCTAATCAGCGACCAGTGCAACATTCCTGAGGGCAAGACGGCGGCCAGTGACTCTTGCGAGTACCACGTCAGAAACATGCGATCGGTGACATTCATTACGCACTGCGAACCAGAACTGGCGATTAGTGGTAATGCCACCGCGAGCAGTTCTGCGAGACTCCCCGCCGGATGTCGAGAGGTCTCGGAGTGCATCTCGGTCGCAGCAGGGTCTGTCATTGGCAGCAGGTCCGAAGACATCGCGATGGGAGCAGCGAAGTCGATAAGGCAGCGGATCGTGAACTCAGGACACTCCAGAAACGAAGCCGCCTCCGGCACCTATCCTTGCGGATTCCCAGAGGCGTCGGAGGCGGATCGGAGTTTAGTGGTGAGCGACCAAAAGTCATTCGCTCGAACCGTATGTGGTTGCTGTTTAATGTCGACTGCGGGTGATCACTCGCACTCGAACTGAGTCACCTTGATTTCATCAGAGAGCGGTCATGAACGAACGTAGGAATGAGTGGCTACAGGTGCGTTCACGGAGTTCTGTCGTTGTTCCGTGACTTACCCCAGGCCCTCCTATGCCGATTTGCGACTGGCTGTTGCTTTTACGAGTGGCAATTTCAATGTGAATGTGGTGCCTTGACCGACGGTGCTTTCAACACGCATCCGTCCTTTATGGGCCTCGATGACTTCCTTGCAGAACGACAGTCCTAATCCCGTGCCGCCTTGTCCTTGATCATCAGCCGTCTTGGTCGTGAAGAACGGTTCAAAGATTTTCCGCATGTTGTCAGGTGCAATGCCCGCGCCGGTGTCTCTCACAAAGACTTCGCCCATGCCTTTGTCGTCGCTCAGTCGCACACCCACGGTCAGCACGCCGCCCTCTTTCATGGCTTGCCGCGCGTTGACGATGAGGTTCATCAAAACTTGATGCAGTTGCGACACGTTGATTTCGCAAATGGGATTTGCGAACACATCGGTCTGCAACCGAATGCGGTGCATCTGCAAGTCTTTCTCGACGAGGACCAGCACATCAGCGAGCACTTGCCCGAGATCAATCTCGTCGCGCCGATCACCTTTAGTGCGGGCATAGGCCAGCATGCCGGTCGTGATTTTCGAAGCCCGCTGACCGGCAGAAAGAATACGATCGAACGCTTTGTCGCGCGTATTGGCATCCTTATGCCGTAAGCCCATCTTCGCGTAGTTGATCACCGTCGTGAGGATGTTGTTGAACTCGTGCGTGATGGATGACGCCAATTGACCGACGTTAGCCAACCGTTGCGAATGCGCGACGACCTCTTTGAGACGTGCATTCTCGGTTTCCAATTGGGCGACACGTTGTTGAAGTGCTTCCAGCGAATTCATAAGGACAACAGACTTAAGAGGAAATCGTTCGGCCTGCGAAGTTCAGCCCGATAAATCGCCAGAAGTCCTCGCGGGAGCTTGTGGCAGCACATCGGATATCGACGTCTGGCGGCAACAAATGCAGGGCACGATCGTTACGACGCAAACTCCCGTCAGATTCGCGCCGTGCGGAGCGCTCTGCATCGGCGGCACAGTTTGCCAGCGATCTGGCAAGCTTTGAGGGCGTCGGCGGCATTCCTGTGCTGAACATCGATCCGGTGAGATCGCTCTTCAGGCAATTCGCGGTTTTCACGATGCTTCTTGAACTCGACGCAATCTCGGTTGGTCCGGCGCGTCTGTTTTGATCACTTCATCCTCTCACTCTCAACGAAGAACTATGGCACTCCGCATCTACAGCACGCTCAGTCGCACCAAAGAAGAGTTCAAGCCCGTCAAGCCGGGGCAGGTCAGCATGTATCTGTGCGGACCGACGGTCTACAAGCCGGCGCATATTGGGCACATGGTCGGCCCGGTGATCTTCGACACCATCAAACGTTATCTCTGTTATCTCGGCTACAAGACCACTTGGGTCGTCAACATCACCGACGTTGATGACAAGCTGATTGTCAAAGCGAACGAACTCGGCACAACGGTCGAGGCACTCGCGAAGAAGATGACCGAGGACTACCTCGACAACCTCCGCACGCTCGGAGTGACCGTCGGTCCCGATGGCATCGACCATATGCCCTACGCGACGCAGTACATCAACGAGATGCAGGGCATCATCAGCGGTCTTATTGAGAAGGGGTATGCATACCCGCTCAATGGCGACGTCTACTTTGAGTGCTGCCGCGATGAAGACTACGGCAAGCTCAGCGGTCGCAAGCTCGATGAGATGCTTGCAGGTACTCGCGCCGAGACGATGGACGGCAAGCACAATCCGGCGGACTTCGCGTTATGGAAGGGATCAAAGCCCGGCGAGCCAGCATGGGATAGCCCGTGGGGCCCCGGTCGTCCCGGATGGCACATCGAGTGTTCGGCGATGAGTCAGAAGCTGCTCGGCGACACGATCGACATTCATGGCGGCGGGCTCGATTTGATGTTCCCGCATCATGAGAACGAGATGGCTCAGTCCGAGTCATTCACGGGCAAATGCTTCTGCAACTTCTGGATGCACAACGGCCTGCTCCGAAAGAGCGGGGCAGGGGGGAAGATCGGCGGCGATCACTCGCGGCACGGCGATGCCAGTGAGCCGACGGCACTAGCCGCGGGTGCTTCCGGCGCCGACATGATGGCCGTCAAGCAAGCTCAAGAAGAGCAGAAGCTTGCGGGTTCAAAGGGTGCTGAGTCCGTGAAGACCGCCGTCTTCGCGAAGTTTGATCCCGAGACCGTGCGCTTCTTCTTGATGGCGACCCACTATCGCAGCCCGGTCGACTTCGGAGACGACCGCCTCGAAGAAACCGCGAAGAGCATCGAAGGCTTTTATCGGCTCATCGAAACCTACGGTCGCATCACCGGCGCGGACTTCTATGTAATTAATGCTCCAACAACGCGAGCGACGACCGCCACGCTCACCGGCGAGCCTGCTGCGTTCTTCGCGGAACTCTGTTCATTGCGTGACCGCTACTACGATTGCATGGACGACGACTTCAACACCGGCGGCGCGGTCGGGGTTTTGTTTGACCTGCGCAAAGCCATCAACGGCTTCATCGCGAGTGCCAAGCTCGAAGGCGAAGGCAAATCGAACCCCGCCAACATCGCCGCGCTGACAACCGCGATGACGTTGCTCAAAGAGCTTTCAAACATTCTAGGTGTCTTCCGCCAACCGCTGGCGAAGAAGGCATCGGGCTCGGGCGATGACGAATTCGTGAACGGCATCATGCGACTGGTGATCGACCTGCGAGCGGCCCTGCGTAAAGAAAAGAACTGGCCGCTGTCGGACAAGATCCGCAACGAACTCACCGCACTGAAAGTCGTCCTCGAAGACCGCCCGGATGGGACAACCTGGAAGCGCGGCTAGAATCTCTTCCGACTGCGTATTGAGCGTTTTCTGGTGCCAAACTTGGAGAAAGACAGATGGCTCAAACTGAATTCGAGTTGCAGCAGTTTCAGTTAGGTGTCGAAGCGCTGGTTGAGCAAGCAAGCCGAACGGGCGAAGTGATCCTGACTCGGCACGGACAACCTGTCGCGCGCATCGTGCCGGTGATTTCACGCTCCGAATTGAAGGTGCGAAAACCGAAGTTCGGCAGCGCACGAGGGCTGGTCACGGTGCCCGACGACTTCGACGCGCCCCTTGAGGACATGCGGCCTTACATGGGGCCGACTTCAAAATGAGAGTCTTGCTCGACACTCACGCTTTTCTGTGGTTTGTCGCGGGAGACTCGAAGCTTTCGAGGAGGGCCCGCGAGGTCATCGAAAACGCGACGCAGCGATATCTCAGCGTTGCCAGTGTGTGGGAGATCGTGATCAAGTCGGCGCTGCAGAAGTTGCCCGTCAATTGCACCTTCACAGAGCTGCTGGAAGATCACATTTTCGGCAACGACATCGAAGTGTTGGGCATTGAGTTCACCCACTTCGCCGTCTTGGAAACATTGCCGCTGCATCACCGCGATCCATTCGACCGCATGATCATTGCTCAGTCGATTGCCGAGGACATCGCCATCATCGGCGTCGATTCCGCGTTCGAGAGTTACTCCATTGATCTCATTTGGTGACCTCAAGCGGCCATGCCAATACGTCGCACAATTAAGGGACCAGCATGTAAGGAACCAGCATGACAACTTACTCACTCACTTCTGCGGCACCGGCTGACCTAACGAAGCTCGTTGACGATGCCGTGCGCGACGGCGAGGTCGTGCTGACGCATGACGGACATGTCGTTGCAAAACTCGTGTCGACGGATGCGACAACTGCAGACACCGTTCAACGACACAAACGCGTCCTCGGCAGACTCGAAGGTCGCATCAAGATGAGCCCCGACTTTGATGCGCCGCTGGACGAGATGCGGCCCTATATGGAAGGAGCGAGTTCATGAAGGCCGTCTTGGATACTCATGCTCTAATTTGGATGACGGGCAATGTCGCGCAGCTAAGTCGTCGAGCGCGGGAAGTCATTGAAGACGAGAATCTGCATCTGCATGTGAGCGTCGCATCCTTGTGGGAGATCGCGATCAAACAGAGCCTCGGGAAGTTGACCTTAGACGTCCCACTCCCTGAGTTCTTTCAGATGGACATCGCTGCGAACCTCATCGAGATCATCCCGATTAGTCTCAGCCATTTGGTAAGACTGGGAGCTTTGCCTCATCACCACAGAGACCCCTTCGACCGTATGGTCACCGCGTAGGCAATCGCCGAGGGATATGGCGGTCATCAGCGCGGACTCGGCGTTCCAGAGCTATTCGATCGACTTGCTGTGGTAATTCATTGACTCTGTACGTTGGCTGCATGCCGTCAAGCGGACGGACTTACGAGCACGGCTCTACTCAGGGAGATTTCTCATGATGCGTTGGTTGGTTGTTGTGGTGTCGGTCGCGGGGGCGATCGTGGCAAGTCCGATGTGGGCTCAAGAGAAGAAGGCCGAGGCCGAGAAAAAGCCGCCGGTGTTGGAAGCCTGCAAGCTCGGTGAGGTGGATCGTATTCATCGGCTCGACAAGGTGTTTCTGGCGGGGCAACCGTCGGCTGAAGACTTCAAGCTGGCGAAGTCTCAAGAGGGGTTGAAATTCGTCATCAATCTCCGCACCAGTGAGGAAGTGGAGTATGACGAAGCCGCCACCTTGAAAGGGCTCGGCATTGAGTATCTGCATCTACCCGTTCAATCTCCGGCGGCACTCAAGGACGAAGTCTTTGAGAAGGCTCGCAAGGCGTTGGTCGATAAGAAGAATCATCCGGTGATGATGCACTGCGCGTCGGCGAATCGTGTGGGAGCCATCTGGCTCGCTTATCGAGTACTTGATGACAAAGTGCCTTATGAGAAAGCGCTGGAAGAAGCCAAGAAGGTTGGGCTGAGGTCGCCTGACCTCGAAGGTAAAGCGAAGGACTACATCGCTCGCAAAACTGCAAAGCCCTAAGCGTTCAAGTGCTAAGTGCTCTTTATGCCTGCTCGACTTTGGCAAACACCGTCGCTCGTTCGCGAGCCCGCTGATCGGAAGTTCGCGATTCCGAGTTGGGTGGTGTCATGCCTGATGCACGGCTTGCTTTATGTCACCTTGGTTGTCTCGATGCAGCATTGGGGCACTGGCCCCGGAGGACTTGGTGACAGCCGCTACATGCAGGTAGGGTTGCTGGCGAATGACGGCGATGGTGGCGACGGTGTGGAAAGCGGGCAGGCCGGACAACCCGGCG
>Ga0172376_10004539_pt1 | contig 15832 bp, 12 predicted proteins | sample Lak35m_FD_121114 | JGI IMG/M metagenome (GOLD analysis project Ga0172376, IMG submission 121114) | Freshwater microbial communities from Kabuno Bay, South-Kivu, Congo - kab_092012_35m | ecosystem: Environmental > Aquatic > Freshwater > Lake | place: Democratic Republic of the Congo: South-Kivu... | reverse complement strand
TGCTTCACCAGCGGGAACTCGCCGAGGCTGGCGGAGGTGATGAGATCGCACTTGGGCAGTTGCGCGAGCGCTTCGTCGGTGAGGTGGAACTCGATCACGACGCCGTCGGGCGTGTCGGTGTGCGTGAACTTCATCGCCTGCTGAGCGGTCGCGTCGAACTTGGCATTACCAGTGGTGTCGGTCGCGCCCTCCTGGTCGCTGAATTGGCCGATGTAGAGATTGTTCTTGTTGATGTAGCGCTGGTTGGCTTTGTCGTTGGCGGGTGCCGCTTCCAGCTTCGCGAGATACCTCAGCGAGTGCGGCTGGTAGTAGGGAACCATGCGCGAGGGATCGTTGAAATGCTGGAGTCGTCCTTCGAGCACGAGGTTGTGCGCGGCGACCTGGTGCAGGGAGCCGAGTTCGTTGTTATACGGCCCGATGGGGTGCTTCAGGAGGATGTTGTTGTCCACGACGATGGGGCCGGCAACGATCTCCGTGTGCTGAACGTCGCCTAGTGAACAATCATGCCCAAACCGAGTGGCTGATTGCGTGGGAGAGACTATTGGTTGCTAGTGAGATGACGAAGACAAGACCACACGGAATCCGCCGAAACTGCCGCGTTCCCCGAGACGGCCGAGGCCACGGCTGGAGGAAAGCAGGGAATACCCAGGTCCGGTGCTGCCCCAGGAACCGCCCCGCAGCACCCGGGACTGCTGCGAAGAATCGTAATAGTCCTCGCACCATTCCCACACGTTGCCCCCAAGGTCGAACAGCCCAAGACAATTTGGGCTATAAGATCCGATTGGCGCCGTCACCGCATGGTTGTCGCGGTAACCCTGCATTCTCGCCGAACTCCACGCGCTTTCCGATCCGGAGTAGTTTCCCGCCCGCTCCGGTGGCGGCCACTCGCGTCCCCACGGATAGTCAGTGGCGATTTTTTCGCCTTTGTCTTTCGACGTCCCGCCTTTCGCCTCGCTCAAGCCCACCGCGACGCTCCACTCCCACTCCATCGGCAGACGGTAGGACTGTGCCCGCCCGATGAGCCCCTTCTGCCGTTCAGTTCGTGTCAGCCAGTCGCAGAACGCCTTGGCGTCATCCCATGACACATTCACGACCGGCTGGTCGTCACCGTTCAGGCTGTGGTTCTCGAACTTTCCGCTGTCGTGGTCGGCCTTGAACGCGCGAAAATCCCGGTTGCGCGTCTCCCACACGCAGAACAGCGCCTTCGTCCCCGGCACCGGCACGAACTTCATGCCGAGGCTGTTCTCCCACGCGGCGCCGGTGCCGGCAAAACAGACGACACTGATTGCAACGACCGCGACCGCAACAGCAGCAGCGTTAACGGTAGATGGCATGATTGCTTTTCAAGGGGGCTATGGGTTTCATGAAGGTCGGCCGCGAGTGGTCAAGGGTTGGCTACAAACGAAGAGGCTGATGCTCCGGCGGAGAAACGGAACGCGTTCTTTCCTTTCGCGAGCTGGGAAAACGGTCCGGGCACTGCGGCTCCGGCCTGACATCGCTCACACCGTAGTTTGCTAACGGGCGCCTTGAACTGGTGTGATGACAAAGGCATCCCCGTCCACCGTCAGCTTGCACCCGGAGAGTTCCGCGCAGTAGCGCAGGGCTTCGTAGGCGGGCACGTCTCTGAGATCCATGGTGATCTTGGCCTTGGGATCACTGCCGGGCTTGACGAGGATGTTGACGCCCTTCTTCTCAGGATCGAGTTCGCGGGATTTCACACGGATGAACTCGACGGCCTCGGTCAGGGTGGCATCGCGGAATTGCACTTTAGGAAGGATGATCTTGCCGGCGGAGGGCTTCGTTTCGACCTTGGCTTGCTCCGTTGAGATGGTGCCCTCTGAAGTCTTGATTTTCACGTCGCCGCTCGCATCGACCACTCCGGTGCCTTTGTCGATGCGGATCGACTCTGCGGTGATGACCATGCCGGGCTTGCCTGGAGCAGATGATTCCACCTGCTTTTGCCGCGCTTCAAAGTCGGCCTGCGAGTTCTCCAGCAGTGCATCCACGAGTTCAAGGTTATCCGCGGTGTTGCGCACTATCAACCGCCCGCCTGATCGTGCTGACCAACTAATCGATGCACCCTCCGGAAAGGGGACCCCATTTTCCATGAAGGCCCCCTTTAAGTTTTTCTCCAAGGACTCCGCGATGAACTTGTGGTGGATGTTCTCCGGGAACACGTATCCTCTGGTGATGAGCGCCTCTGCCTTCTCTTCAAGCAAGACAACGGCATGCGGCTCCACCACAAGCTGAAGGCCCGAAAGTTGTGCGACATACTTCAAGGCAGCTCCCAGAGGAACATTCTTCAGATCCAGGGTGATTTTGGCTTCCGCTGCTTTGTTGTCGGCTTTGACGATGATGTTGACGCCCTTCTGGTTCGGGTCCGTCGTGGTGGTGTCGAGATCAAGGCTCTTGCTCCGAAGGAACTCCACTGCCTCGGTGAGCGTGGCATTACGAAACTGCATCTGCGGGATCACCATCGCATCCAGTTTGGCCTGGAGCGGACTTTTTTCGTCCGCAGGTTTGGCATCAACAGGTTTACCGGTGGCGGGATCGACGAGACGCGCCGTGACAAAGACCAGAGTGTGCCTGGTGATGTCTTTCGTCTGTTGGGTGACGGTTCCCCCGGTCCGCTCCACCATTGTTTGCTTCGTGGAGGTGGGCGGAAATCCAAGGACAACGGTTCGCCCGGAAGTCATCGAGACGTTTGTGCTAACTCTCGTTATGCGGTCGTTGAAAGCAGGCTGCTCCACTCCGGTCTTGGCATCCTTGACCATGCCTTTCAGTTCTACGATCTGCGGTGACAGCTCAAGATCGATGTCGTTTTCTCCGCTCTTCGTGGCAACCACCGTGAGCGTGGTGCCGAGTTGTTTCGTGGCAGGCTTGCCTCTGGCGTCCTTGTAGGCGAACTCGCGACCTACCTCGATCTTGGCCTCCTGGCCAGATCGGGTGGTCACTCGCGGCATGGAGAGGACGTCCACGCCTTTGGTTGTCTCAATCTTCTTCCACAGGGTGCTGAGTTGCTCGTGATTGAGCATTCCACTGACACTGGGTGACTTCCCACTCGTCGCAAAGGAATCAAGCCAGGCCGCCGCGCCATGAGTGGCCTCGATGAACTTGGCCTCGACCAAGATTTGAGGAGCGTTTTTGTCCGGCGGCGCGGCTTTGGTGATGCCGAGGAAGGTGAGGAGTGCGATGCCGAGACTGAGTGTGGTTTTCATTGTTATACTTTGAGTGGGTTGTTTGGCGATGGATTGAATGCGGGAACGAAGCGCGCTGCCGCGCTGGAAAATGCCGACAAAGCCGAGGCTGAGACCGCGAGGGCTGAAGGTGCTCTCCACTTTCAGCAAGGTGTGCCCGTAAGCGACTCGCTCTGCCTGCGGCTCGTGGTCGAGCACCTGGGCATCGCACGCGGCCTCGCGGTCGAGCCGGACTCTGAAGAAGGCGAGCCAGAGGAGCGGATTGAACCAATGCAGCGCGACCAGAAGGCAAAGCAGCGCGTTGAGCGGCAGATAGCCGCGCTTGAGGTGAGTGAGTTCATGCCTGAGCACGAGCCGCGCCTCCTGCGCCGTGAGAGATTCATCGAACCGCACCGGCAGCAGCAGCAGGGGGCGCCACAAACCGGTCACGGCAGGACCGCGGACGACCGGCGACATCCACACCCGCGGCACACGGCGAAGACCGATGCCCTTGGCCAGCGCAGCGATCTCATGCAGCAAGGCATCGCTTACCGGCACGCGTTTGTTTTTGATCCGCCAAAGCGTCAGCGCATACGAACCCAGACAGATCACGATCATGCCCGCAGCACCAAGCAGCCAGGCCAGGCGCATGATTTGGCTCCAGGAAATGGGTGCAGGTGTTTCAGCGGCTCCGATAGCCGATGGCGCGACGTTTATAACCCACTCCTGCGCCCCCATCGCCGGCACGGGCATTGGCGCGGGCTCGGTGCGAACGATGGAGCCGACACTCCACTGACTCTCAGGGAACGCCGGTGTCAGAAGCACCGCCAGCACCGGCAACCACAGCGCATAGCGCCAGCGGGCGGGCACGCGATGGCGCAGCAGCACCTGCAAGCCCAGCACCATGACAGAGAGCAGCGAAGCACGGGCGCTGGCGGTGAGGAGCCATTCAAAAAGGTGTGCGAGTGTTTCCATGGCAGGTCAGGAGTTCAGGGATTGATCGAGGATTTTCTTCAACTCACGCACTTCCTCGGCGGTGAGCTTGCTGTTCTGCGCAAAGTGGACGAGCAGGGGCTTGGCCGCGCCGCCGAAGATGCGCTGCATGAAGGACTCGCCCTCCGCGCGGACACAGGCCTCGCGCTTCACGGCGGGCAGGTAGGTGCGTGTGCCGGAACTGTTTTCGCCCGTCTTGATCGCGCCCTTGTCGATCAGGCGTGTGAGAAGCGTGCGCACCGTGTTCTCCGCCCAATTCATGGTCGGGCGCAGGGTTTTCGTGAGTTCCGAAGCTGTCTGCGGAGAAGACTCCCACAGAGCTTCCATCAGGCTCCATTCAGATTCGGAAATGTCGGGCAGAGCTGGCATGATGGGGCCACTACACTACATTTGTCGGGATTTGGCAACTACAAATGTAGGGATTCGCAAAAAAAGTGGGCGGGCTTGTGTGCGCGACAGGCGAACAGGGGCTGTGTAAGCTGCCGGGAAATCGCTTTGAAGGGGGCCGGTCGGTGGCCCTGGACGTGACGCGGAGAGGGGGTGTGAGGGGGGATTCTATACGAGGATGTCCTTCACCACATGCGCTTCTTCCACGCCAGTGAGGCGGACGTTGAGGCCGCGGAACTTGTGGCTGAAACGATGATGGTCGATGCCGAGGCAGTGCAAGATGGTGGCGTGGAGATCACGGATGTGGACGGGGTTCTCCGCGATGTTATAGCAGAAGTCATCCGTGGCTCCGTATTCGATGCCGGGCTTCACACCGCCGCCGGCGAGCCAGATGGAGAAGCAGCGGCCGTGATGGTCGCGGCCCATGCCGGGATCACCCAGCTTGCCCTGACTGAAGGTGGTGCGACCAAACTCGGTGGCGAAAACGACGAGGGTGTCATCGAGCAGGCCGCGCTCTTTGAGATCTTTGATGAGTGCGGCGGTGGGTTGGTCGATGTCGCGGCATTGGTTGGGCAACTGCCGGGCGATGGCGATGTGCTGGTCCCAGCCGCGATGGAAGAGTTGGACGAAGCGGGTGTTGCGCTCCAGCAGACGGCGGGCTAGGAGGCAGTTCGCGGCGTAGCTGCCGGGTTTACGCACTTCGGGGCCGTAGGCTTCGAGCGTGGCGGCGGTTTCGCCGCTGATGTCGGTGAGGTCGGGCACGCTGGCCTGCATGCGGTAGGCCATCTCGTAGGCTTTGATGCGGGTGATGGTTTCGGGATCACCGAGGTCATCGGCGCGCAGTTGATTGAGCTGGGCGAGGTCGTCGAGCAAGGCACGGCGTTGCTCGCGCTCCACACCGGGCGGGTTTTGCAAATAGAGCACGGGATTGGCCCCGGGACGCAGCCCCACGCCCTGATGGGAGGAGGGCAGGAAGCCGCTGCCCCACAGTCGCGAGAAGATGGGCTGCCCGGGATTTTTGCCGGTGCCCTGCGATACCATGGCGATGAAGGCTGGCAGATTTTCGTTATCGGTGCCGAGGCCGTAGCTCACCCAAGCGCCCATGCTGGCATAGCCGGGGAGCTGGTTGCCGGTGTTCAGGTAGGTGATGCCGGGGTCGTGGTTGATGGCTTCGGTGTGGAGGCTTTTGATGAGGCAGATTTCATCCGCGATGGTCTGCATGTGCGGCAGCAGGTCACTGATCCAGGTGCCGTGTTTGCCGCAGCGTTTGCCGGGCATCAGTGGAGGCACCACGGGGTAGGCGGTCTGGCCGCTGGTCATGCCGGTGAGTCGCTGGGTGCCTTTGATGCTCGGCGGCAGTTCCTTGCCCGCGTGCTGGTGGAGCATCGGTTTGTCATCAAAGAGGTCCACATGGGAGAGGCCGCCGCTTTGGAAGAGGCAAAGCACACGTTTGGCCTTCGGCGCGAAATGCGGGAGGCCCGGCAGTCCGATGCGTGGTGTGTCAGCAGCAGCAGCGTGCAGGCTTTCCCGGCTGAGCAAGCTGCCGAGCGCGATGCCGCCGATGCCGCGTGAGACATCGCCGAGAAAGCTGCGGCGGGTGAGATGGGCGAGGTGTTCGTGGAACGGGTTCATGGATTGGCGGGTTGGAAATGAGGATTGCAAAAGCGAGCGATGTCGGTCATTATGTCGGTCATGAAGACTGCGACCAAATCAGCGAAGAAAAAGACGAAACCAGCGGTGGCGAAGGTGCTCCCCACCGTCTTCACCGTGCGTGACATGAACCGCAACACGGCCCAAGTGTTAGCGGCCTGCCGCCAGCATGGCCGGGTGATCGTGAGGCACCGCGCGGGGGAGGAGTTTGAGTTGGTTCCGGTGAGTGAAATGGCTCCTTCTTCGCCTCGGCCAGACTTTGTTGAGCGGATGAGGCTGCATCGTGAACGGATGCGGGCGATGGGAGCCAGGGGGCCGACGACTCCCGAAGGCGTCGAGCATTTGAACAAAATCATCGCCGGGGAAATATGAAGGTCTATGCCGACACCAACATCTTCACGAACCTGTGGATCGATCTGACGCACAGTGACGAGGCCATGCAGTTGATTGAAGAGCTTCGGTCCAAAAGCGCGAAGCTGCCCATCACGCGGCTGCTTCGACTGGAGATGACAAACGCGCTGCAACGCCTCATCTATGAATCGCGTCACGGTGTTCAAGGCATCCGCGTCTCGGCGGAGACTGCGCTCGCCGCGCACGGCTGCTTTAACGAAGAAGTAGAAGCGGGAGAGTCTCTTCAACGAAGAGCCGTTGATGAAAATGCGCTTGAAGCTGAGTTCGAAGCACTCGCCTACCGCTACACGGCCGCCGAGGGATTCCGAACTTACGACATCATGCATGTCGCTTCGGCCTTGGTGCTGGGTTGCGATACGTTTTGGAGCTTTGATGCCCGTGCGAAGAAACTCGCAAGCCTTGTGGGTTTGCAGACAAATCCTTGAGCGAGCTGGAAGCGGCGCTTTCATCAGTTCCGGGTCACGCTTTCGCTGAGGTTGAGGATGAGTGAGGCGACCTGCATCCACGCGGCGTGTTCGGGTGCGGGGATTTGGCTGTCGCGGATCGATTCGCCCACGCTCAGCGCCTTCTCGGCAGCGTTTGGGGTGGCGAGGTAGCGCTGGCGTTCGCGGATGAGGGCGGAGTGCAGCACGGTGAGCTCGGCTGGCTTGGCTTCGCGTGAGGTGGCTTCGCTGAAGGCCCAGCGGAGCTTGGTGACATCGTCGCCGGAGTGATGCAGGGCTCGCTCGGCAAAGGCACGGGCGGCTTCGACGAACTGCGGGTCATTGAGCGTGACGAGGGCTTGCAGCGGCGTCGTGGTGTTGCCTCGGGCGATGGTGCAGACCTCGCGGTTTGGCGCGTCAAAGGCGGTCATGTTTGGCGGTGAGGCGGTGCGTTTCCAGAAGGTGTAGAGACTGCGGCGATAGAGCTTCTCGCCGTGGTCCTGCACAAAGGTCTGCGCAGTGGCGGGCGAACTGCCGTAGTGGCTGACCTCGCGCCAGAGATCACCCGGCATGTAGGGATTCACGCTGGGACCGCCGATGCGCGGCACGAGCAGACCGCTGGTCTTCAATGCGGTGTCTCGCAGGAGTTCAGCAGGCAGTCGAAAGCGTGGGCCGCGGGCGAGCAAGCGGTTTTGCGGATCGCGCTCCAGCATGGCGGGAGCGGCGGCGGAGGTCTGGCGATAGGTTTCACTGGTGACCATGAGTTTGATGAGATGCTTCACATCCCAGCCGCTCTCCATGAACTCCACGGCGAGCCAGTCCAGCACATCAGGATGGCTGGGCCACTCACCCTGCATGCCGAAGTCCGCCGGGGTGGCGACGATGCCGGTGCCGAAGAGCATCTGCCAGAAGCGGTTCACGGCCACGCGTGCAGTGAGCGGATGGTTTTTCATCGTGATCCACTTCGCGAGGCCGAGGCGATCTGGAGTCGCGCCATCCGGCATGGGCGGCAGTGCCTCAATGGTGCCCGCGCTGACCTTCACGGTAGGCTGGGCGTAGTCGCCGCGATTCAGGATGAAGGTGTCACGCGGCTTGGCGGCCACATCCATGACCATCGTCGAATGTGCCTGCGTGAGTGCCGCGAGACGCTCTTCGAGGTTCGTGAGGTCCACGCGGTTCCGGCGCAGTTCTTCGGCATGGGCTGCGCAGTAGTGCCATAGTTCGTTCTGTTGTGCAGCATTGCGCTTTGCTTCCTCTGTCTCCAGCAGCGCGATGATGCCCGCTGGCAAATCACTGTCATCATCCTGGCCCGTGATGACAAAGAACTCGAAGTGACCCGGCACGAGGCTTTTTCCATGACCAAAGACGAGCTGCGTGGTGAGAAAGGGTGTCTCCGAGGTGCTGAGTGGCTGGGCAAAGGTCGCGGTGAGGCGTGCCGGGCCATCGCTGGTGAGGTCGGGCGACCAACCGCTGTCGTTGCGAGGATCGAGACAGCCTGCGGGCGGGTATTTTATATCCCAGGAACTCGCTGTGGTGCGTGCGATGCGCTCCAGCTTGTGCAGATTGATCTGGTCGTTGGCGATGGCACCCGCCGTGGCCGCGATGGCGGTGACGACAAAGGTGCCTTTGTCCGGCTGGTCATCCCCGGCAGCGGATGCAGTCTTGCCCTTGGCTCGCGCCCGTTTCTCCTTCGGCCCACTGCCCCATCCGCCGCCTGGCAGACTCGGATCGGGGTGAAAAACCACGCGGATGCCGGTGACAGGCTCGCTGAGCTTCGGCAACTCCATGGAGACATCATACGCTGCCATGTCCGCCACCTGCGGCAGGCGCACGCCGTTCTCGCCGTCCATCTCGAAACCGTTGCCGCGATTCGGCGTGGAGATTTTCAAGATGCGAGCGGGATGCATTTTCAGTCCTTTGCCGCGCACGTTGAGCATTGAGCGCTCTCGTTGCTCCCAGGTTGTCAGCGTCTTTGCATCCACACTTCCCAGCTTGGTTTTCAGTGCGGCGATCTGCTTCTGCAAAGCAGGCACCTCATCCGTCTTGAGCACGGTTTTGGCACTGACAAATGGGCCCGGATTGATACCGGCATTCCCATCCAGACCGCGATCGCTCAGGGAGTTGAAGAACGCAAACATCTGGAAGTAATCCTTCTGTTTGATGGGATCAAACTTGTGATCGTGACACTGTGCGCAGCCGAGCGTGAGGCCCAGCACCGCCTCACCCAGCGTCTTCACGCGGTCGGCGTTGTAGTTCGTCAGGTTCTCCTCCGGGATCGTGCCGCCCTCGTGCGTGACCATGTTGTTGCGCTGGAAACCCGTCGCGATCAACTCCGCCTCAGTGCGCTGCGGCAGCAAATCGCCAGCGAGCTGCTCGATGAGAAACCGATCATAAGGCTTGTTGTCATTGAAGGCTTGAATCACCCAGTCCCGCCACAGCCACATGGTGCGACCGCCATCGATCGAGAAGCCGTTGCTGTCCGCGTATCGCGCCGCATCCATCCATTCCAAAGCCACGCGCTCACCGAAGTGCGGTGACTTTAGCAATCGCTCCACGAGTGCCTCATAAGCCTGCGGACTCGTGTCCTTCACAAATGCCTCCACCTCCGCGGCGCTCGGCGGCAGACCCGTGAGATCGAGCGACAGGCGTCGGATCAGCATCGCGCGATCCGCCTCTGGAGAGGGCTTCATACCCTCCTCCGCCAGTCGCTGCCGCACCAGCGCATCAATCGCATTCTTTGCGCCCTGCGGCACCGGTGGCCGCTGCGGTGGGATGAAGGACCAATGTCCTGCATACTTCGCGCCTTGCTCGATCCAGGCTTTGATCTTCGCCTTATCCGCCTCCGTCAGTTTGAGGTGCGATTTCGGCGGTGGCATCAGTTCGTCCTCATCGTCGCTGATGATGCGGAACCATGCCTCGCTGTTTTTCAAATCACCCGGCTTGATGGCAATGACGCCGTCCTTGTCCGCATAAGCATCCTCCGCCACGTCGAGGCGCAGCTTGGCTTTGCGTCCCTTTTCATCGAAGCCGTGGCAGGAGAAACAGTTCTCCGAGAGGATGGGCCGGATGTCGCGATTGTAGTCGATGGTGGCCGCGGCTAATGACGAAACACCAAGCGGTGATGCCAGAAGGAGTGTGAGGATGCTTTTCATGGTTCAGTTTCCTGCGGCGACCGGGGTCAGCGCGATGTCTTTGAGGGTGGCGACTTTGACGCCAGCGGGAGCTGTGTCCGTGGTGATTTCCAGGGTGGTGTTCCCGGCGTGGAGCGCCGTTACTCCAAAGCTGATTGCGGTGGGCGCTGACTTGACGGGCTTGAGTATTACTCCAGCCAGTTGCAGCGACAGCGGACCGCAGGCATCAAGGTCCTGGCCGCGCAGCATGACCTGATAGCGGCCCGGCTCGCGGACTTCGAGGGCATAGCGGACTCCGTCACCGGACCGGGCGAATCCTTGCGCGGTCTGCTGCACGACGCGCACCCGGCCCGAGAGGGCTTGCGCAGCGCTGCCGGGCACGATGCTCGCGCCAGCCCGGCGTCCGGCGGATTCCTGGCCGCCCACCAGAATGGTTGGCATGCCAAACGCGCGGCCCCCGGCGATGATCGCATCCCAGCGACGCCGGCACTGCTTGGCGAGTTCGTTCGCCCGATCCGGAAACGTGGGGGAAACGTCGGTGGCTTCGCCGGGATCGGCGGCCAGATCGAAGAGCGCCGTCTTGCCACCGGCCAACGCATGAAACTTGAACCGCGGGCCGCGAATAGACAAATGATGGTCCTCGTAACGCAGCGCCTGCGGATCGGGGATGACGCCCGTGGGAGCACGGGGCGAGCCTTCGAAGGCCATCGCCATCCGGAACGCACCCGGATGGTCGTCGGGTGCGGCGGGATTCTCCAGCGCCGGTCGCAAGCTCCGGCCCGAGAAGGGCAATTGCTTCACTTTCGTCTCCTCGACCGACGCGAGGTCCAGCAACGTCGGTAGGATGTCCTCGGCACAACCGAACTGCGGACGGTCTCCCGGCGGGATCGTGCCGGGCCACCGGATCAGCAGCGGCACCCGGATGCCGTTTTCCCAGATCGTGGCCTTGTGGCCGCGCAGATGGTGGACGTTACGTATCTTCCAGTCCTCCGGCGAAAGCGGTTTGCTGGCCGGATCCTTGTCGGTCATGCCGTTGTCGCTGACGAAGACAACGACAGTGCGGCGGTCCTGCCCGGCCTCTTTCAGTCCATCCAGCAAGCGCCCCACGGCCTCGTCGAGCTGGGCGATGGACCCGTAGCAGGCGGCCAGTTCCGGCGAGAGCCCCTGACCACGAAACGGCGTCGAAAAACGCTCGTCGCAGACCCAGGGCAGATGCGGGATGATGTGGGCGACCGTCATGAACCACGGGTCGTCACCCGCCGTGCGGATGAACTCCAGCGCCCGGTCAGTGAGAATGTCCGCGGTCCAGCCTTCGACTTTATCGCTGCCCGCCTTGTGCGTGATGATCGGGTCGCGTTGCAAGTAACCGCCGTCGATCAGGAACGCATCGTCCCAGCCCCGGTGCCACGGCTGCGACTCGTGGGTGCGGGTGCAGTCGGACTTGCCGACGTGCCGCGTGCGGTAGCCGGCCTGCTGGAAGAACGCGGGCGCGAGCACTTCGTCGCGGCGCAGGTTGGCCCGTGGCGGCACGCCCCACACGCCGGTGCCGAGGTGTTCGCGGCCCGTGTAAATCGCGGCCCGCGAGGGCGAGCACGCCGCCGCGACGACGAAGTTGCGGAAGACCGCCGACTCGCCCGCGAGCAGGTCGAGGTGCGGTGTCTTGACCACCGTGTTGCCGGTGAAGCCGAAATCGCTGTAGCCTTGGTCGTCACTGATGATGAGCAGGACGTTCGGTTTGTCAGCAGGTTTGAGTTCCGCCGCGTGCAGCGCGGCCAATGGAGCGACGATTGCGGCGATGACAGCGAGAGCGTGTTTCATGGTTTTGGCAGTCATTTTTCCGGTGGTTTGATGGAGAGCGAATCGGACCTGATCTCGGCCTCTCCGCTCTCAGGGTCATACAGCAGATTTCCGTCGTCGGACGATTCCACCATCATGCCCGAACTTAAAATCACCCGCCGGAGACCTTCGACCATGGTTAAACCAGTGACCGGATCCTCAAACACGCGGCGCCCTTCGACATCGAGGACTTCTTGGCCATTGTAGAGGATAACCCTCTGGCCGGACGCGCGAGGCTTGACGTGGTGCAGCAGGTCTTCCATCACGCTGTCTTTGCTTCGGGGCCGAGGTGGAGTTGCCGCTTGTGTTGGGTTTGCTTTGGACGTGACCTTTTCCACAACGGTAGGTTCATCGCCTGTCGAACGCTGTTTTCGCGGAAGCAGCCAAATACCGGCCACGAGCAGCGCGGCGAGAAGGGTCAGCAGGCGGTGGTGAACTTTCATCGTTGGGTCTTTCGAGTTTACTATTTCACGGAGTCCCATGCAGGATTGGGAATCGGGATCACCGCCTCAGTCTGCTGGAGCCAAGCGGCGAGCAAACCCATAAGCTCTCGCGCCTTCTCCGGTTCCTCGGCGGCCAGATTCCGGGTCTCTCCGATGTCTTCGGCCAGATCGTAAAGCTCGATGCGGTCGGTGAAGTCGGGGTTAGCACAGAAGAACCGGATGAGCTTCCAGCGGCCACGGCGCACGCTCGCGGCAGTTTCGCCATAGGGATAGTAGTTGTATATCTCCTTGCGCGTGGTCGTCGCCTCACCCATCAGCGCAGCGACCTGGGAGACACCGTCGAACGTGGCTCCCTCAGGACGGGGCAGCCCACAAAGCTCGATCAGAGTGGGGAAGTAATCGACACTGCTGAGCAGAGCCGCGCTGCTGCGGCCGGCGGGCACGACGGGCGGCCAACTGACGATGGCCGGAACCCGCGTGCCGCCCTCGTAGATCGAGCCCTTGCCCTCGCGCAGGGGCGCGTTGCTGGTGAGTGGCACGCCGGCCCAGGCATCGTCGGGCTCGGACTTCTTGTCCGGATGCACCACCGCGCCGTTGTCTGATGTGAACACGATGATGGTGCGATCGGTAAGCTTGAGTTCGTCCAGGGTGGAGAGCAGGCGGCCCACGGCATCATCAAGGCTTTTGACCATGGCCGCATAGACCGGGTGGCGTTGCGCTTCATTCTCTTTGGATCGTTTGCCAAAGGCACTGACATACTCGGGCTTTCCCTGCCAGGGGCCATGCACGGAGAAGGCCCAGTAGTTGAGGAAAAACGGGCGGTCCTGGTTGGCCTTGATCCAGGCCGCGGCCTCCTCGGCCATGCGGTCTTCCAAATGCTCGCCCTTCCGCGCGGGCAGTCCCACCTGAGTCATCAAGCGTGAAGCATCCAAATAGCCGCCCGGCGGTGCGCCTGCGGAAGTGTGTGGGATGTCGCTGTCGAATCCTTGCTGAAGCGGACCGTGGGGAGACTCGCCCAGGTGCCACTTGCCGAAATGTCCGGTCGCGTAGCCGGCTGCCTTGAAGGTTCGCGCCAGACTCACACGGTCAGTTCCCAGCCGCGTCACCGGTTGCGGCGGGATCAAACGATGATCCGCCGGACGCGATGCATAAAGCCGCTTCATCAGATTCACCTGCGGTGCATGGGCGGAGGCCGAAACCAGACCGATGCGGGCGGGATAAAGACCGGTCAGGATGCTGGCGCGGGTCGGAGAGCAGTAAGGATTGGCAGCGTAAGCCTGCGTAAAACGCACCCCACGAGCCGCGAGCCGGTCAATGTTGGGCGTATCATAAAACCGGCTCCCAAAACAGCCTAAGTCACGCCACCCAAGGTCATCGGCGAGGATGAAGAGGATGTTGGGCTTTGGCTTCGGCCCATCGGCTGCGTGCAGCGCGGCCAGCGTTACAAGCAGGGAACTCAGGAAGATGAAGGCGCGCTGGTTCATATGGCTTAGGGCAGCGGAGCTTTGTCAGCAATGATCCAGGCAGCGGTCACCTCATCCATGAAGTGATCCGTGCGGCCTTCGATGGGGCCGGGTGTATTGGATCCCATGGAAATCACCAGCGTGCGTGCCTGCACCGGCACATCCAGCCGCACCGTGATCGTTTGCCAGCCTGTCTCCGCCGCCGCTGGGAAGATCGCCTTGCCAGTGTTGGTGAGCGAGGCATCTCGCATGTCCCGCCAAGTGTTTTCCCAGTGCCCGGAAACACCCGCCGCATCCTCCGCAAAGGTCGCGACATTCAAACTGTAGTGCTCTCCCTGGCCGGGCTTGGAGGCGTGATAGTGCGCCGTGATTTCGATCTGCAAGGGCTTGTCGGTCACGGGCCGGGTCTCCGAGAGATTCGCCATCACATTGGCAAAGTAGCCCTTCCCCTCCGGCGCGGGACCGAGACGGATCATGCGCCCGCCTTCTTTTGCCACTGGGCGCGTGCCACCACCCTCGACGATCTCCGTATCCATCCCCGACCACTGCGCCACCTGCGGCACCAGATGCACCTGCGACAGCGTTTCCTGCCTCTCAAAACCCGGATTTCCCAGTGGCAGCAGCATCCGCCGAATCCCATCCGCCCACGAGGGTGTGTTCAGCGCCCACACCACCGACGTGCTGAAGCACCCGATCACCAATCCCGCCGCCGCAGCGGCAAGCGGACGCCATTGCTGCCAGATCGCCGCACGCTGCGGAAAACGCACCACGCTGGTCTCAGGCATGACATGACTGGCGGCGATGTTTTGCATCACACCGGCCTCGACAAGACGCCGGCGTGCCTCGGGCGAGGAGGCGAGCAGCTTCTTAAACTCGGCCAGTTCCTCCGGCGAGAGCGCATCGTCCTCGTAGGCGAGGAACAGTTCTTCCAAGCGGGTCGTGTTCATTTCAGGTGGGGTTGAGTTCGATGCGTTTGCGGACACACTCCGCCAGCGCCAGCCGCAGGCGGCAGAGCGCCGTCTTCACACTGCCAATGCTCTGGCCGAGATGCGCGGCCACCTCGGCGATGGGTAGATCCTGGTGATAGCGGCGCGTGATGAGATCCCGCGACCGCGCCGGCAGAGCATCGAGACACTGCGTGAGTGCCGCCGTGTGGTCCTGCCAGAAATCCGCGCGCTCGTCTTGCTCCTCGTAAGCCTGCTCCACCAGCGCCGTCAGCTCGGAATCCGCCACGGGTCGCTCGCGACTCTGTTTCCGCCAGCCTTCCAGCGCCACCAGTCGCGCCGCCGCCCGGCACCAGGCGGCCACGTTCACCACGATCTCGCCATGCCGTGTCACGCGCTCAAAGCGCACCCAGACCTCCTGAAACACATCCTCTGCCAGAGCCGCATCCCGCACCAGCGTGCGGATATGAGCTTGAATCAGCGGCCTGCATTCCAAAAACACCCGCACCTGATGATCCAGAGCGGCATCATCAGGCGGGACCATGGGTTCATTGGATTCGGCCTTCATCAAGGTGCGTTTCAGACCAGTGCCGCAACCCGGCGAAAGGTTACACACTTTTTCTCACGCCTTTGGACCGAGGTCAGGATCATCACGAACTTTGATGAGCAGGTGCACATGCTGCGCACCCATCATCAGCGCCGTCAAATCGAGGTCGTCCTTCTTTGTTTCCGCCTCGTGGCAGTCATAGCAATGCTGCTCCGGAAATGCCGTCGGATGGGCGGCAAGAAGAGGGGTGGAAAAGAGGAGCCAAAGAATCACAAGGCAACCGCTTCTTAAGGATTCCGGGATTTCGAAACAAACTCCGTCGCAGCGCTTCCAGCCGAGAAACGGAACGCGTTTTTGCCTTTCACGAGCATGGCAAAGGGGCCGGGCACGGCGGCTCCGGCTTGAGGTTCGCGGGGCTGGCCGGCGATG
>Ga0172376_10004538_pt1 | contig 15835 bp, 14 predicted proteins | sample Lak35m_FD_121114 | JGI IMG/M metagenome (GOLD analysis project Ga0172376, IMG submission 121114) | Freshwater microbial communities from Kabuno Bay, South-Kivu, Congo - kab_092012_35m | ecosystem: Environmental > Aquatic > Freshwater > Lake | place: Democratic Republic of the Congo: South-Kivu... | reverse complement strand
GTGCGACCGGCCATGACGGCAGAGGGGATTGGAACTGGTGGGGTGTGTCGTCGAGGGCGTTGGGCCATCGCCTCGCTTCCAACTTGACATAACAACCGTCATGGCCGGGGACGCGGCAGCGTCCCCGGCCATGACGGGTTTTAATCAGCTGACGCGGACCATGCGTTTGCCGATGTTGTCGCCGGCGAGGAGGCCGATGAGGGCTTTGGGCGTGTTCTCGAGGCCGTCCATGATGTCCTCGGGGACCTTCACCTGGCCTGACCTGACCCAGGACTGGAGGTCGGCGAGCGCCTTGTCGCGCTCGTGGTCGAAGTCCATCACGATGAAGCCCTGCATGGTGAGGCGCTTCGTGACGATCAGGCCGGGGATGCCACGCGGGCCGTGGGCGGGGGCTGCGCCGTCGTACTGGGAGACGGCACCGCAACAGGCGACGCGGCCATGCATGTTCATGCGGAAGAGGCAGGCCTCGAGGATGTCACCGCCAACATTGTCGAAGTAGACGTCGATGCCCTTGGGTGCGGCCTTCTTCAGGGCGCCGCCCACGGCCTCGGCCTTGTAGTCGATCACGGCATCGAACCCGAGTTCGTCCTTGAGCCAGGCGCACTTCCTTGCGCCACCCGCAATGCCGACGACGTGGCAGCCCTTGAGCTTTGCGATCTGGCCTACGAAGACGCCGACGGAGCCGGCGGCAGCGGAGACGACAACGGTCTCGCCTGCCTTGGGCTTGCCGACATTGAGAAGGCCGAAATAGGCGGTCAGGCCGGCGATGCCGTAGACGCTGAGGAGATGCGAGATCGGCTCGATGCGCGGCTGCTTCTGGCAGTGCCGGGCCGGGAGGGCTGCGTAGTCCTGCCAGCCGGTGTCGGCGAAGACGAGATCGCCCCTGGCGAAGCCCGGTGCCTTTGCCTCGACGACTTCGGCGACGGCGCCACCGGCCATCACCTGCCCTGCCTCGATGGCCGCGCGGTAGGTCGCGCCCTGCATCCATGCGCGGTTGGCGGCGTCGAGCGAGATGAGGCGCGTGCGCAGGAGGAGCTCGCCCTCCTTGGGTTGCGGCATGGCGCCTTCGGCGAGGCGGAAATGTTCCGGCCCCAGCTTGCCCTTGGGCAATTCGACGATGTGGATCTGGCGGTTGGTCATGGTTGTGGGTCCGGTTGTCAGCTGCCGAAGGCCGCGCGCAAGGCCTTTGCTGCTTCGGCGATTGCCGCCTTGGCCACGGGCACGACGCCGGACATGTTGAAGAAGCCGTGCACCATGCCGGGATAGTCGACATAGGTTGCGGCCACGCCCGCCTGGTTCAGCCTGTCGGCATAGGCCTTGCCTTCATCGCGGAGCGGATCGAAGCCTGCCGTCACCACATAGGCGCGCGGCAGGCCCGACAGGTCGGACGCAGCCAGGGGCGAGAGGCGCCAGTCACCCGGATCGGCGCCGGCGGCATACTGGTCGAAGAACCAGTGCATGGCCTTCTTCTCCAGGAAGTAGCCTTCGGCGAAGGCATTCATCGACCCGGTCTCGGCCTTCCATTGTGTCACCGGATATATCAGCAGCTGGAAGACGATGCGGGGGCCGCCCTTCTGGCGGGCCATGAGACAGATCACGGCGGAGAGATTGCCGCCGGCCGAGTCGCCGGCCACGGCGATCCGGTTGGCGTCGATGCCAAGCCGGCCGGCGTTCTGTTCGACCCACTTCACGGCCGCGTAGCAATCGTCGGCCGCGGCGGGGAATTTGTGTTCGGGTGCGAGGCGATAGTCGACGGCGACGACGCGGGCACCGGCCTCGTTGGCGAGGTTGCGGCACAGGGCATCGTGCGTGTCGAGGTCGCCGATCACCCAGCCGCCACCATGGAAGAAGACGAGGCCCGGCAGGGCCGCGCCACCATCGGCCACAGGCGTGTAGACGCGCAGCTTCAGCGTGCCCGCGGGGCCCGGCATTGTCATGTTCTCGATCTTGCCGATCGGGACCGCCGGCGGTTCGAGGGCGGAGGCCATCATGCGGTACATCTCGCGCCCCTGGACGGCCGGAACCTCCCAGAGCTTGGGCATCGGGTTGGCTGCCATCTGGTCCATCAGGCCCTTGACGATTGCATCGAGCGCCATGGCTTCACGTCTCCTGTTTTCGGTCGGGCGCATCAAACAGGCGCCTTCATGCGTGTGCAAGCGATTCCCGCGCAACCCTTGACATACTCAACAACCGGAACGCGGTGGAGCCGCGCGGCATTAACTTGTGGCAGTGCAGGAGGGGTGCTGGCGCGGCGTCGTGGATGGCAGATGCGGGATGTCTGGCAGCAGAGACAGGAGGTCAAACAGGTCAAGCCACTCGGGGTTCGATGCGTCGATGAGGTTGAGCTTCCAGCGCCGCCGACAGTGCCGGATGATGTCGCGGCGGAGCGATGCCTGGGTCAGGCTGGCATGCGGCTCGTACCAGACAAGGCGGGTGACCTTATGACGGCGCGTGAAGTGCGAGGCAATGCCGTCGCGGTGCATGGCAACGCGCCGGACGAGATCGGGCGTTGCCCCGGTGAAGAGCATTCCATCGCGCTGGTCGGCGAGAATGTAAGTCCAGGCCCTGTCGCTGTGCATGTTGACCTCCCTTCGCCATCAAAGGGAGGGTCGTTGGCGGCAATGGGGCGGGCGCGACAGGCTGTTACAATTTCACCTCAGGCCGCGGCGCCCGACCTCAGACCACGATGACGTCGGGCGGCGGGCTTTTGGCATAGAGGGCCTCGACCAGCGTCGCGCGACGGTCCAGCGTGGCGCGCTGGTTGACGTAGCCCTTGTCGGTGATCTCGTGGCCGTCGATCGACGGGGGCTCGGTCATCAGCATGATGCGGGCGATCCGGCCCGACGAGCCGCCAGCGCCCTTGTTGTGGCGGGCAAGCCGTTCACGCACGAAGGCCGTGACCTCGGGCGCCCGCAGGATCTCGTCAGGCGTCGCGCGCGCGGCGTCGGCGCAGATCTCGCGGGCAGCCTGCATGTTCGGCCAGGCGAGGACGGCGATGTATTCGCGGTCGAGGCCTGCGATGACGCAGTCCTGGATGAGGGGCGATGCGGCTGCAATGACCTCGGCGCGCAGGGTTCCAACCGAAACCCAGGTGCCAGACGAGAGCTTGAAGTCCTCGGTCACGCGACCGTCAAAGACGAGACCCTTGGCAGCCTCGTAGGGGTCGACGAACTTCGCGGCGTCGCCGAGCTTGTAGAAGCCCTCCTCGTCGAAGGCGGCCTCGGTCAGGTCGGGGCGGTTGAGGTAGCCCGGTGTCACGGTCGGGCCCTTCACGCGCACCTCGAGCTTCTGGCCGTTGGGCACGAGCTTCAGCGTCACGCCCGGCAGTGGCAGGCCGATCAGGCCCACGCGCTCGGTGATCCAGTGGACGACGGTGATGCCCTGCGTCTCGGTTGCGCCGTACATGGTGGTCAGTGCGATGCGCTGGCCGGTCGCCTTGATGGCGAGGGCCTGCATGCGCTGGTAGACGTCGTCCGACAGGGTGGCGCCGCCATAGCCCATGAAGCGCAGCTTGGCGAAGAAGCGGTCGCGCAGCGCGTCGTCCCGCTCCATCGCGTCGGCGAGCATCGAGAAGGCGATCGGGGCCGAGCCGAAGACCATCGGCGAGACCTCGCGCAGGTTGGCGATCGTCTTCTCGAAGAGGCCCGGCACCGGCTTGCCTTCGTCGAGATAGATCGTGCCGCCGGCGTTGAGGTTGCCGTTGAAGCCGATGTTGCCGGCAGAGATGTGGTTCCAGGGCATCCACTCGAGGCTTTGCGTGACCTCTTCGGGGTCTGCGGGTTCGGCCCTGAGGGCTTCCTGGCCTGCGATGACGGCGCACATCATGCCGTGGGTCTGGATCACGCCCTTGGGCATGCCGGTCGAACCGGAGGTGAAGAGATACTTGGCAATGGTCGCGTGGTCGATCTTGTCCATCGCAGCACGCACTGCGGGGCCTGCATTGGTGCGGCACAGATCCTCGAACGCTGTCGAGGGCAGGCCCGGGGATGGCACCAGCGTGACCACTTCGATGCCGCCGAGATCGAGCGCCTGGAGCGCGCGGGCATAGACGGGGCCATTGTCCGCGAAGACCATCCGGGGCCTGGTGAGCGCCACCACGTGACGCAGCTTGCCGTGGTCCTGGCTGAACAGCGAATAGGCGACCGAGACGGGCGCGACCGGCACCCTCGCCTTCATCGCGCCGAGCATCATGGCGGCGTGCTCGATCGAATTGCCCGAGAGGATGAGCAGCGGCGTGTCGTGGCCCATGCCGCGATCGAGCAGGGCCTGTGCGATCACGTCTGCGCGCTGGTTCATCTCGCCATAGGTCATGAAGCGCCAGGGTCCTTGCGGCGTGCGCTGGGCGAGGAGGTTGCGCGCGGGATGCATGGCCGCCCGCTCCTCAAGCAGATGCACGACCGAGCGGTGCATCGGGCCGAGGTCATACAGCGAGCGGATGATCCACGAGCCGTCGGCGCGGCGCTGGGAGTAGATCTTGGGTGGCAGCTGCGGCAGCGGCTTGAAGGGCGGCAGGGTTGTCGAGGGCTTGCTCATCTGGCTGTTTCCATTTCCGCGTCTATGCACTAGCTGTCAGCGCTGAATGCGGCATCGCCTGCGCCCTGTCAATTGCGTCGGGAAAGGCCCATCCGCTTTAAGGGAATCGGGATCATGGCTGGCGTCGAGACTGTCTACCGCAGCGAATTCAAGCAGCGTGTCCTGGCGGGGCGGCCCAGGTCGCTGCTGGACGTTGGCTGCGGCAGCGGCACCTTCCTGCGACCGCTGCGCAATGATGTGCTGCGGCTTGCGGGCGTGGATCCGGACAGCGATGCCGTCGATGCCCTGGCCATGGACGGGTTCGAGGCCTCGGTTGCGTCCGCGGAGTCCCTGCCCTTTCGTGACGGAGAATTCGACGTCGTCGTTTTCTCCTATGTGCCCCATCATTGCGCGGACTGGCCGGCGGCACTGCGCGAGGCGATGCGGGTGGCGCGGCACTCGGTCGAGATCCTCGACATCTGGTTCGACGAGAGCGTGCCCGACCAGGCCGTGGCGCGCGACTTCGACCGCTGGTGCAAGATCATCGACCGGCGCGGCGGCATGGTGCATGGCGAGGCGCTGTCGCCGGGCACGCTGATTGCGCCGGCGCGGGGCGCTGCGGGGATGGCCTTTGACTATGTCTGCCGGCGGCTTCACGCCCCCTGGGCGCTTGCCGATGTCGAAGCCACGGCGCAGGCGCGCCTCGCGGAGGCCGGCCATGATCCGGCGCTTGCGTCCGAGCTTGCGCGCATCCTTGAGGCGGCGCGGCGCGAGGGGATCAGCGAAGAGGGCTGCGTGCAGATGACGATCGAGATCGGGGGGTGAGGACGCATGGTCCCCACCCTCACCCTGTCTCAGTTCACGCGGCGCGTCTTGCCGGCCCAATAGGGCTCGCGCAGTTCGCGGCGCAGGATCTTGCCTGACGGATTGCGCGGCAGGGCCTCGATGAAGTCGACCGACTTCGGCAGCTTGTAGCCGGCGATGCGCGCGCGGGTCCAGGCGATGATCTCGTCTGCCGTGGCGCTGGTGCCGGGCTTCAGCACGACGATGGCCTTCACGGCTTCGCCCCACTTCTCGTCGGGCACGCCGATGACGGCCACATCGGCGACGGCTGCATGTCCGAAGACGGCGTTCTCGACCTCGGCGGGATAGATGTTCTCGCCGCCGGAGACGATCATGTCCTTCACGCGGTCGTGGATGAAGAGGAAGCCGTCGGCGTCGAAGAAGCCTGCGTCACCCGTGTAGAACCAGCCGTCCTTGATCGACTTGGCGGTCGCGTCGGCCTTGTTCCAGTAGCCCTTCATGACGACGCCGCCGCGGATGAGGATCTCGCCGACCTCGCCCTGCCTCACCTCCTTGCCGTCCTCGGCCACGACCTTGATGTCGAGACCGGGATAGGGCTTGCCGCAGGAGCGCAGCAGGTTGCCGCGATGGTCCGCCGGCTGCAACGCCGTGCCACCGCCGACGGTCTCGGTCAGGCCGTAGAGCTGGAAGAAGCCGCAATCCTTGAAGATCGACTGGGCGGTCTTCAGCAATTCCTCGGTGATCGGCGAGGCGCCGTAGAACATTCGCTTCACGCAGGAAATGTCTGTCGTCCTGATGCGCGGGTGCTGGACCAGCATGAGTATGACGGCGGGCACGAGGAACATGTTCCGTATACGGAACTTTTCGATCATGTCAAACACGCCGTCCGGCGTCACCGTCTTGATGACGACACCCAGGCAACCCTGGGCCAGCGTTGTCAGGCCCATGTTCACGCCTGCCACGTGGAAGTTCGGCATCGCGACAAGGTTGGGATCGCCTGCGGAGAAGTCGGCCCAGTTGGCGTCCTGGCTTGCCTTGAAGAAAGCGATGTAGTTGCCATGCGTCAGCTGCACGCCCTTGGGGTGGCCGGTCGTGCCGGACGTATAGAGCTGGATCGCGTCGTCATCCGGCTTGATGGTCAGCATCGGGTCGCGATCGGACTGGCTGTCGCGCCAGGCGTCGTAGGCGGGCCATGATGCGTGGCCGCCGTCCATGGCGATCACGTGCTTGAGGCGCGGGCATTCGGCCCTGATCTTCTCGATCATGGGCACGAACTCGGCACCCACGAACATCACCTCGCAGCCGGCGTCATTGAGGACGTAGACAACCTCGGGCGGCGCGAGGCGCCAGTTCACGCCGACGAGGACGGTGTTGGACTTGCACGAGCCGAGCTGCACCTCGAAGTAGCGATCGGAGTTCATGCCCATGTAGCCGATGCGCGCGCCGGGCTTCTGGCCAAGGGCGATCAGGCCGTTGGCGACCTTGCTGACGTTGTGGTCGAACTGGGCGAAGGTGGTCTCGCGGCCCTCGAAGAAGAAGGCCGTGGAATTGCCGCGCCTGGTGGCCTGCTGGCGCGAGATGTCGGCAAGCGAGTTCAGGCCGTTGAAATCGTACATCAGGACCTCCCTTTCATCTGTGTTTGGCGGCAATCTAGCGCGGTTGTGCGCAGAGGCAATGCCGGATTGCCCGCCCTGGCGAGGCGGGGTAGCCTGCCGAAAAACCACTCTCGTTCCATGGAGAATCCCTAGATGGCGCGCATTCCCTACCCTGATCCCTCCACGCTTCAGGCTGACGCGAGGGAAGCCCTCGGGAAACTGGCGCCACTCAACATCTTCCGCATGATGGCCGGTGGTGCGGGGCTGCTGCCCGCCTTCCTGAAGCTGGGCAACCACCTGCTGTTCCGCACGAAGCTGGATCCAGTGCTGCGCGAGATCGCCATCATCCGGGTGGGCGTGCTGTCGAAAGCCACCTATGAGGTGCACCAGCACGAGAAGATCGGGCGCGACATCGGCATGAGCGAGAGCCTGATCCGGGCGATCCATGCGGGTGCGGATGATCCCGCGTTTGATGCGCTGCAGCGCCTGGTGATGCTGTTCACCGACGATGTCGTGCGCAACGTGCGGGCCGGCGATGCCACGTTCCAGCCGCTGCTCGGGCGCCTTTCGCTGCAGGAGGTGCAGGAACTGACGGTCACGATCGGTTTCTACATGATGGTGAGCCGGTATCTCGAGACGTTCGGGATCGAGGTCGAGCCCGCCGGAACGGCGGGCGTCGCCATGCCCGATGCCCAGAAGACGCGCAGCTGAGACCAGCGTGCTGCCCTTCCCTTGTGGCCGAGGCGCGGCATAGACTGGACCGCATATCATCCGGAGGAACCGAACCATGACGCTTGCGGACACCTGGCTCAAAGGCTCGCAGGAGCTGCTTCCCGAGACTGTCGCGCTGCGGCGCAAGATCCACGCGCATCCGGAACTCGGGCTCCACCTGCCCCAGACGGTCGCGGCCGTGCGCGAGGCGCTGGCCGGGCTTGATGTCTCCTTCGAGGAGGGTCCCTCATCGTCCGGCATGATCGTCACGCTTGCGGGGCCGAGCCAGGGGCGCACGGTGCTCTTGCGCGGGGACATGGATGCGCTGCCGATGCCGGAAGACACGGACCTGCCCTTCAAGTCGAAGGAGCCCGGCCGCATGCATGCCTGTGGCCACGATGCGCACACGGCGATGCTGGCCGGGGCTGTCAAGCTGCTGCACCGGAACCGCGCGAAGCTGGCGGGCACGGTGAAGTTCATGTTCCAGCCGGGCGAGGAAGGCCATTTCGGCGCGCTCAAGATGATCGAGGACGGGCTGATCGACCGGCATCCGAAGCCGGATGGCGCGTTTGCGCTGCACATCACGCCCAATGTTCCCTCGGGCATGTTCACGTCGCGGGCGGGTGCCTTCATGGCGTCGACCGACGTGATCGATGCGCGGGTGACCGGACGTGGCGGGCACGCCTCGATGCCCCATATGGCGCTTGATCCGATGCCGATCGCCTGCGAGATCGTGATGGCGCTGCAGGCGATGGTGACGCGGCGCATCAGCGCCTTCGATCCGGTGGTGCTGACCATTGCGCGGATCAGCGGCGGGACCACGAACAACGTCATTCCAGAGGCCGTTGAGCTTGAAGGCACGCTGCGATCGGTGTCGGAGACCGCGCGCAACACCGCGAAGGCCGGCATCACGCAGGTCTTCCAGAAGATTGCCGAAGCGCATGGCGCGACCGGGAGCATCAGCTTCCGCGAGGGCTATCCTGTCACCGTGAATGACGGTCGCATGGTCAGTCTTGCACGCGAGACCGTGGCGTCGCTGTTCGGCGAGCGGGGCTTCATCCCGGCGCCCTCGCCCGTGATGGGGGCCGAGGACTGGTCCTATGTGCTGCAGCGCATTCCGGGCTGCATGGTGTTCCTGGGTGTTGCGCCGGAGGGCTGCGACCATCACCACGCCGCGCCATGCCATTCGAACCGCATGCTGCTGGACGAGAAGGCGATGGCGAATGGTGTTGCGCTCTATGCCGCCGTTGCCGAGCGCTTCCTCGAGCATGGCCTGCCGGCAAACTGAGGAGCCAGGTCTCGATGTCGCTTGCCAAAGCCGGATATGCCTATCGCCGCGGCCTTGCCGACCTTGGGAACGGCACCTTTGCGTGGCTGCAACCCGATGGCTCGTGGGGCTGGTCGAATGCCGGGCTGATCACCGATGGTGACCAGTCGCTGCTGGTCGACACCCTGTTCGACCTCAAGCTCACCCGCCAGATGCTGGATGCCATGCGCGATGCCGCGCCGAAGGCGGCCGTGCGCATCGGGACGCTGGTCAACACGCATCACAATGGCGACCATTGCTATGGCAATGAATGCGTCCATGGTGCAGAGATCATCGCCTCGGTCCATGCCACCGAGGAGATGAAGCGCGAGCAGCCGGCGATGCTGGCTGGTTTCATGAAGGCGGCCCCCGGCCTTGGCCTCATGGGCGACTATTTCCTGCACTGCTTCCGCGCCTTTGACTTCGAGGGCATCACGCCGACGCTGCCGACGACAACCTTCAGCGGGCACCTGACGCGGAAGGTTGGCGACAAGACGGTGGAGCTGATCGAGGTGGGACCGGCGCACACGGGCGGCGACGTGCTCGTCCATGTGCCGGCCGAGCGCACCGTGTTCACCGGCGACATCCTGTTCATCGAGGGCACGCCGATCATGTGGGCGGGGCCGGTCGGCAACTGGATTGCAGCCTGCGACCAGATCCTGGCGCTGGACTGCGCGACCATCGTGCCCGGACACGGGCCTGTGACGGACAAGCGCGGGGTGAAGGCGGTGCAAGCCTATCTCAGCTATATCCGTGACGAGGCCCGCAAGCGGTTCGATGCCGGCCTGAGCGCGCGCGATGCGGCCCATGACATTGCGCTCGGGGACTATGATTCATGGGGGGATGCCGAACGCATCGCGGTGAACGTGGCCACGCTCTACCGCGAGTTCGCAAAGGACGCCTCACCCGCCAACCCGGCCGAGCTTTTCGGGCTGATGGCCGAGATCTGGCAGAACCGACGCCGCTAGCAGGATCGTGACATGACCACACTCGTACTTTACGAACACCCGCTCTCGCCCTATGCGCAGAAGTGCAAGATCGCGCTCTACGAGAAGGGTGTCGACTTCACGGTGAAGATCCCGACGGCCATCGGCACCGGACAGGTCGATCCCGGGTTCCTTGCGGCAAGCCCGCGGGGCGAAGTGCCGGCGCTGGTGGACGGGGACTTCTCGGTCTTCGATTCGACGGTGATCCTTGAGTACATCGAGGATCGTTTCCCGAGCCCGCCGCTCCTGCCGCGCGATGCGCGACTGCGGGCCAAGGCGCGGATGATCGAGGATGCGATGGACACGCTCTTCGAGCCCATCAACTGGGGGCTTGGAGAGTTGCGCTGGTTCAAGCGGGCGGAAGGCGAGCGCGCGCGGGTGATCGAAGCGCGGGCTGCCAGCCAGGCGCGCGACTTCTACGCATGGCTCGAGCGGCAGCTTGGCGACGGGCCCTGGTTCTGCGGCGACAGGTTCGGCTGGGCGGACCTGTCTGTCATTCCCTACGTCAACGGCTCGACCGGGCTTGGCATCGGACCGTCGGCCTCGTCCAGGCTGGGCCAGTGGCAGGCGCGGGCGAATGGACGGGCGTCGGTTGCGAAGACAGCGACCGCGGCTACCGAGTCGTTGCAGGGCATGGCGCTGGTCGGCGAGGCCGTGAAGCAGCGCCTGTTCAAGCGTGAGTATCGCGACCACCGGCTTGAGTGGATGATCCGCTCGGGCGGGCTTGATGTGGTGCTCGAAGGCCTGAAGGCCGACACGATCCGTTTCTCGAACGAGTTCAAGTGAGACCCATGACCGAGATCATCTTCCATCATTACTGGCCTTCTCCGTTCTCCGAGAAGGTGCGCGTCATCTTCGGCATGAAAAAGCTTGCGTGGCGTTCGGTCGAGATCCCGAACATGATGCCAAAGCCGGACCTGATGCCGCTCACGGGCGGGTATCGCAAGACGCCTGTCATGCAGATCGGCGCTGACATCTATTGCGACACGCAGTTGATCATCCGCGAGCTCGAGCGGCGCTACCCCGAGATCCCGATCGTGCGCGACGGCGGGCTTTCGTACGGGCTTGGTTTCTGGACTGACCGGCCGTTCTTCCAGGCGACCGTGCCGATCATTTTCGGCGAGATCGGACCGATGGTGCCGGAAGCCTTCAAGAAAGACCGGGAGAAGATGTTCCCGGACCGGCCCTTCGACTATTCGATGATGAAGGCGGCAAGTCCAATGTTCCGCGATCAGTGGCGTGCGCACGTCGCCATGATCAACGATTCCCTTTCACCGCATTGCAACTTCCTGACCGGTGATGAGCCGACCATTACCGACGCACACTGCTACATGAATATCTGGTTTCTGAGCGGACCGCTGGCGGCCATCGCGGACGGCCTGCTCAAGGAGTTCCCGCTCGTGTCAGCCTGGTACGAGCGCGTGAAGATGCTCGGGCATGGCACGTACACACCGATGGATTCGAAAGAGGCGCTGGCGATAGCGCGGGCGGCCACACCGGCGGCGGCAGGAGCTGCGGACAGCTTTGATCCCAATGGACGCAAACCGGGGGACAGGGTCAGCGTGATGCCGGATGACTATGGCCGGGACCCCGTCGTGGGCGAGATCGTGTTCTCGAATGCCCACGAAATCGCCATTCGTCGCAGCGCGCCAGAGGTTGGCGAGGTGGTGGTGCATTTCCCGCGCGCCGGCTTTATGGTCATGCCCGCCTGAACGGAGATCCACATGAACTCGCCTGAAGCCGTTCCCGTCGTCATCGAGGCCGCCTGCGGCAGGCTTGAAGGATCGCGCAAGGGCGCGACGAGCGTTTTCAAGGGCATCCCCTTTGCCACCGCGCGGCGCTTTCGGGCGCCGGAACCTGTTGCGGCCTGGAGCGGCGTGCGGCCTGCCCATGCCTTCGGTGACATGGCGCCACAGAACCCGACGCCGCTGCAGGGCCTCATCGGGCAGAATGGCGGCGCGCAGTCCGAGGATTGCCTTTCGCTTAACGTGTGGACGCCTGGCCGCGACGGCGCGAAGCGTCCGGTGATGGTGTGGATCCATGGTGGTGCATTCACGACGGGGGCCGGCAGCCTCGGGCTCTATGGCGGACGGGCGCTGAGTGAATCCGGGGACATTGTGGTCGTCACGATCAATTACCGGCTCGGCAATCTGGGCTTCCTCAGGCTTGCTGGGCTGACTGGCGGGCGCATCCCCTCAAGCGGCGCCGAGGGCCTGATGGATCAGATCGCAGCCCTGTCGTGGGTGCGCGACAATATCGCAGCCTTCGGCGGCGACCCGGCCAATGTCACCATCTTCGGCGAGAGTGCGGGCGGCATGTCGGTTGTCGCGCTGATGGCCAGTCCGCTGGCCCGCGGCCTCTTCCACAAGGCCATCTGCCAGAGCGGTGGAGGGCACTTCATGAACACGCCCGACCACGGCGACAGGATTGCCGAGGTCTTCCTCGGACATGCCGGGCTCGACGCGCTGGCGCTGGAGACGGCGCCGCTCGAGGTGCTGCTGAAGGCGCAGGCGGCGCTGATCGCCGAGCTCGATGGTCAAGGCGATCCGCACAAGCTGGGCACCATGCCCTTCCAGCCGATCGTCGATGGAACGGTGGTTCCGGTTCGGCCGATCGATGCGATCCGGCAGGGCTCGGCGGCCGGCATCCCTCTGATCGCAGGCGCGACGCAGGAGGAGTGGAAACTCTGGACAGCGCTCGATCCGAAGATCCATGCGATGGATGACGCGCGGCTGTCCCGCTGGGCCGAGCGCATGTTCGGCGCGCACGGGCCGCACCTGATTGCGTCGACACCGGCGCCTTCGACCTATGATCGCTATGTCGCCATGCAGACGCTCCGTGCCTTCCGCGAGCCGACTGCGCGACTGCTGGATGCGCAGGCTGCCGTCGCGCCCGTGTTCCACTACCGGTTCGACTGGCGCTCGCCTGCCGCCGGCGGCGCCTTCGGTTCGTGCCATGCGATCGAACTGGGGTTCGTGTTCGGCTCGTATAGCCTGAAGGGTCCTGACAATTTCTTCGGGACGGGCGAAACCGCCGATGCGATCAATCGCGCGATGATGAACGCCTGGACGTCTTTTGCGCGCTCGGGACAGCCGAGCGCCGGCGAGACGCCCTGGCCTGCCCGCATGCGCAGCGGAGATGGTCTTATGGTCTTCGGCGGCGCGAATAGCGTGGCGGCGATGGAGCCCTGCGATCGCAATTCCACATGGGCTGCACTGCCCGACGCGCGCGTGGGTGCCTGAGCTTCGTGCCTAGGCGTTTTCGAGCATGACCTTGCACTGGGTCACAGGCTTCCTCAGCGCCTCGAATGCCTCGGGCAGCGCATCGAGCTTCACGACGTCGGTGATCATGTGGTCGACGTCGACGCGGTCCCTGGCGATCATGTCGATCACGTAGTCGAAGTCGGCTGGCCTGTAACCCAGAACGAATTGCAGACAGAGTTCCTTCACAACGCCGATCAGGGGCAGGATCATGTCCATCTGCTGGCACACGCCCGCGACGATGATCTTGCAGTTGCGCGGGGCCATCATCATGACTTCGTTGATGAGGCCGGGAGCGCCGACACACTCGAAGATGAATTCGGGCGCCTGGCCTGCAATCGCCTCGACCTGCGGGATCAAGGGCTTGGCCGGATCCACGGCATCGGTCGCGCCGAAACGGGCGGCCATCCTTGCGCGCGTGGGGGCACGGTCGCTGACGATCACATGGCGGGCGCCGAGGAATTTGGCCCACAGCATGACCGACAGGCCCACGGGTCCGGCGCCAATGACGAGCACGGTTGCGCCGCGCGGCATCTGGGCCTTGTCGACCGCGTGCAGGCCGACGGCCAGCGGTTCGACCATGGCGCCTTCGCGGAAGCTCACGATGTCGGGCAGGCGATGGGCGCCGCTTGCGCCGATGCGGACATATTCGGCATAGGCGCCGTGGCTTTGGCCGAGACCCACCGGCACGCCCTTCTCGCAGACGCTGAAGGCGTCGCCGCCCGAGCGGCAGGCCTTGCATTCGCCGCAACGTATGTAGGGGAAGCCCGCCACGCGGGCGCCCTCTTTCCAGGTGCCCTTCACGGCCGCGCCGACTTCCACGACCTCGCCCGCGAATTCGTGGCCCATGACCGCGCCTGCCGGCAATGGCTGGATCGATGAGGCTTCGGTCATGTGCAGGTCGGAGCCGCAGATGCCGCAGTTGCAGACCTTCAGGATCAGGTCGTGGGGCCCGCATTTCGGCCGGTCGATGGTTTCAACGACCAGGGGTTTACCGACTTCCCTGAAAACGGCTGCGCGCATGGTGTCCACTTCGGTTGTCAATGAGCCTGCCTGCTGACACTATGTCATGGACACGGCATTGCCAATTGCATAGAGGAAATACCGCCATGGCCATCAAGCTGCGCAACGGCATCTTTCTTGCCCCCTTCCATCCCCTGGATGAAGACCCGACGCTGTGCATCCACAGGGACCTCGAGCTTATCGAGCATCTGGACCGTCTGGGCTATGAGGAAGCATGGATCGGCGAGCACCACTCGGCCGGCTATGAGATCATCGCTTCGCCTGAACTGTTCATCGCGGCGGCGGCGGAGCGTACGAAGCGGATCCGGCTGGGGACAGGCGTTGTCTCCCTGCCCTATCACAACCCGCTCACGGTCGCGAACCGCATGATCCAGCTCGACCACCAGACGCGCGGGCGTGTCATGTTCGGCGTCGGCCCGGGACTTCTGCCCTCTGATGCGTTCCAGCTTGGTATCGATCCCGCGACGCAGCGTGATCGCATGGTCGAAGCGGTCGAGGTGATCCTGAAGCTTTTCAATGGCGAGCGTGTGACGCAGAAGACCGACTGGTTCAACCTTTCCAACGCGATCTGCCAGCTTCGGCCCTATACGTGGCCGCATCCGGAGATCTGCGTGGCCTCAAGCGTCACGCCGTCGGGTGGCAAGCTGGCCGGCCGGCACGGGTTCGGGATGCTATGCGTGGCCGCGACGCAGACGGGCGGCTATGACGCGCTGGGCATCAACTGGAAGATCGCCAACGAGGTTGCGGCCGAGCATGGGCGCAAGATGGATGCGGAGAAGCTCAGGCTTGTCGGCCCCTTGCATATCGCCGAGACGAAGGAACAGGCGATGCAGAACGTGCGCTATGGCTATTACAAATGGGCGGACTATTTCCAGAAGATCAGCCCGGCCAGCGCCACGCAAGCCAAGGGGACCGATCCGCTTGAACAGGGCATCAAGGACGGCGTCATCGTGGTGGGCACGCCGGACGATGCCGTTGCCCAAATCCGGCGCCTGCAGGCCAAGCAGGGCGAGTTCGGCGCCTTCCTGCAGCTTGCGCATAACTGGGCGAATTTCGAGAATACGAAGAAATCCTACGAGCTGTGGCAGCGGCACGTCCAGCCGGTCATCAACAACGTGAACGTCAACCGCGTCGACAGCTTCAATGACGCCTCGACGAATTCCGAGAAATACATCGGTGCGGCGATGGGGGCGGCCATGGCGACGATCCAGAAGCATGCGATGGAGCAGGCCGGCAAAAGCCAGAAGCCGGCGGCGGAGTAAAGGCGCCGCGACTCCCTCGCCCGCGCGTTCGCGCGCCACTCATCCCCATACACCTTGCGCGTCATGGCCGGTCGCACGGCCTTGACGAGGTTCATTTGATTGGCAGGTGCTCTGGGTTGGTGCTGCGCGCTGCAGAGGCGAACTCCCTCGTCCGGGCGTTCGCGCGCCACTCATTCCCATACACCTTGCACGTCATGGCCGTGTCGCATGGCAGTGCGAACCGGCCACCCAGAAACTCTCCAGAGCTTGTCAAAGGGCGCGCGGCCTCTCCAGCGAGGCTGCGTGACCTATGACGTGCATTGAGGTTGCCCTGGGTGGCCGGTTCGCACTGCCGTGCGACCGGCCATGACGAGGTTTGTTTTTCTTAGTGAGTACT
>Ga0172376_10004536_pt1 | contig 15837 bp, 10 predicted proteins | sample Lak35m_FD_121114 | JGI IMG/M metagenome (GOLD analysis project Ga0172376, IMG submission 121114) | Freshwater microbial communities from Kabuno Bay, South-Kivu, Congo - kab_092012_35m | ecosystem: Environmental > Aquatic > Freshwater > Lake | place: Democratic Republic of the Congo: South-Kivu... | reverse complement strand
TGGCCGACCGGTGCGGTTTACGCATCCGCGCGAGGCCTGCGCCGCGCGGATCGCCATGGTGACGGAAGACCGCAAACGGCTCGGGCTGTTTCCCGATCTCGACGTTGCGGCCAACGTGAGCCTCTGCAGCCTCGAACGGACGCTCATCGGCGGGCTTGTCAGCGGATCACGGGAAGAGGCCCTCGTCGCCGCGCCGCTCTGCGCCGTGGGCGTGAAGACGCCGGGACCGCATGCATCGATCATGGGGCTCTCGGGTGGCAACCAGCAGAAGTGCATCATCGGTCGCTGGCTGCTCACCGATCCCCAGATCCTACTGCTCGACGATCCCACCCGCGGCATCGACGTCGGCGCCAAGGCCGAGCTCTACTCGCTGATCGACCGGCTCTGCCGCGACGGCCTTGGCGTGATCCTCACGTCGAGCGAGCTGCCGGAACTGCTCACGCTCGCCGACCGGATCCTCGTGCTCGCCGAGGGCCGGCTCACCGCCGAATTGTCGCGGGACGAGGCAACCGAAGCACGCATCATGAAGGCAGCGACGGGCGTAGCCATGAGCACCACGGCACACTAGGACAGCGAGCCGATGCGTTGCCTCGATTTGGAGAGCCGCTGGGTGACGGTGAAAGTCTCGGCTTCGGAGGCGAGGATACGCCAACTCGCCTCGACTTCCCCCGATCACCCGGCTCGTCAATAGCACTCGTAGGCTCGCGGGTCGGCGGACGCAGATCTTCTGCCTCCCGCGAGCCGGCGCTACACTGGATGCATGCAGCCTTTCGATCCTGATCGCTATTCGAGACAAATTCGCTATGCGCCGCTCGGCGCCGCGGGCCAGGAGCGGCTCGCGGCAGCGAGAGTCGCCGTCGTCGGCACCGGCGCGCTCGGCGGCGTCGTGGCGATGGCGCTCGTGCGGTCGGGCGTGGGGGTCGTGCGGCTCATCGATCGCGACCTCCCGGAGGCGAGCAACCTGCCGCGGCAAGTGCTCTTCGACGAAGCCGACGTCGCCGCCGGCCTGCCCAAGGCGGTCGCGGCGAAGCGACGGCTCGAGGCGATCAATTCAGCCGCGACCATCGATGCGGTCGTGGCCGACCTCACCGCCGCCAGCTGCGAGCAGCTGCTCGCGGGCGTCGACCTCATCGTCGATGGCACCGACAACTTCGAGGCCCGGTTTCTCGTCAACGAATACGCCTGCCGGCACGGGCTGCCCTGGGTCCACGGCGGCGCGATCGGCGCGGAGGGGCGCGTGCTCGCCGTCGTGCCGGGCCGCACGGCCTGCCTGCGGTGCCTGATCCCGGAGCCGCCGGCCGCCGGCACGCTGCCCACTTGCGATACCGCCGGCATCCTCGGGCCCACGGCACTGGTCGTGGGGGCGGTCCAGGCAGCGGAGTCGATCAAGCTCCTCGCCGGCAACGCAGACCACGCGGGCAATCGGCTCTTCGTGTGCGACCTCTGGGAGGGCGTCTGGCGCACGGTCGATCTCGAGCCACTCGCGCGGGAAGGCTGCCCGACCTGCCGCGGCGGAGATTTTCCGTGGCTCGAAGGGCGGACGGCCGGCAGGGCGGCGGCCCTCTGCGGCCGCGACGCGGTGCAGGTGGCCCCGCCCGCCGCCGGCGCCGTCGATCTCGCGGCGCTCGCACACCGCCTGGGCGCAATCGCGCCGGTGACCGGCAACGCCTGGCTCGTGCGGGCCGAGGTGGAGCCGGGCATCGAGCTGTCCATCTTCGCCGACGGCCGCGCGATCGTCGCCGGCACCCGCGACGAATCCCGCGCCCGCGCGATCGTCGCCCGGTATGTCGGCTAGGGCGCATCGGACTTACGTATATCGCCGGCTTCGGGCCGGCAGAAGTCGACTCGCGGTGGCCGCGGCGGCCAAATGCTCGTCGAGCTTCAGCCGATCCCTTCGCCTCCGTCCGTGGTTTGCCGAGTGGTCGCTACACGTATTCCAGAACGGCTCTAGCACAGCACGAAAAAACAACTCAGCTGGCTTCGATACAGAACGGGCGAGGCGAGCGGGTCGGCGAAAGCGTGACGAGCTTTTGGACCGAGTCCGCGAGGGACAACGCGAGGATCCGAAGGAGTCGCGCAGCGACCGCCTTCTGCCGCCCGCGAGCCGGCGACTCACTTGGTGCAGATCCGCTTGCGGAGCAAGCGGTCTACTTTCGCAAGCGGTCTACTTTGTGAGCGGTGCTTGCAAGTAACCTGCCCAATCCCAGGCGAGCGGAGCCCCCGCTGCGGCGACTCCCCAGGCAGCGAGTTCCGCCTGCAGTCGGTCGCAGCGACCGCGTGAGATCTCCGCGGCCGGCCCGCCCGGGCGACAGACGACGAGCGGCACGGACGGGCCGCGATTCCTCCAGGCCTCGTGAGGCAGAGCCGCTGGGGGCAGTTGCACGACGAGGCAATCGATGCCGGTGGGCACTGGCGGCGGTGGCGCCGTGCCATCGACGGCGAGACCGACGAGCATCGTGCCCTTGGATGGCCCGAGTACTGCGGCCTCCGCGCCGCGATCCCGCGGGAGCACGGCGAGCACGACAGAGGGGTGCCGCGTCCATGCGACGATCCGTTCGGCCAGATGATCCGCCGAGGCTGCAGCATCGACGACGGCCACCACCGCCACGCCCGCTGCATCGGCGGCGGCGCAGAGAGACTCGGGCGGGTCGTCGATCAAGGCGGCCATGGTGGCGGCGCGCAAAACCGCCGCATCGAAATCGGCTGCGGGCAAGGCGAGGCCCCGTGGCACCCAGCGTCTGCCGTCGAGCCAGAGCGACCGGCCACGAACGCCGAGCCGCCGCAGACCGATCAGTCGATCGACGCGGGCGATGGTCGTGCCCGACGCCGTAGCCTCGGCCTCGAGCCGGTAGAGATTCGGCATCTCAGGCGTCCAATAGGATGGCTCCGTGAGGATGCCACGGGCGACCGGCGGCGTGCCGCCGAGGTCGACGAGCCGCAGCGACGTCGGCAGCGTCGTCGCCAGCGTGCAGCGGGGCCCCGACAGCCGGCCATGAAGCACGGGGCGGCCGCCGTCGGCCGCGCCGACGAGCCGCGCGTAGACCTCGGCCCGCATATCGTCGGCCTGCCCGAGCACGGCCTCGATCCGCGGTGCGGCCGTCACGTCGCCGGCCCCTCCGCGAACCGCTCCCGCGCGATGTCGCCAAGCCGCTTGAGATCGAGCTTGCCCGACCCGAGGACGGGCACCTCGTCGATTGCGCTGAAACTGTCAGCGGACGGAATCCAGAGGTTCGGCAGGCCACGCTGGGCGAGCCGCTTCACGATGTCACGGGGCTCGTGGCTGGTCGGCAGATGGAGCACGATCAGCCGCTCTCCCTTGGCGCGGTCCGGCACGGCCGTCACCACGGCGAGCAGTTCGCCGTCGGCCGCGCCGAGTTCGGCGTTGACCGCCTCCTCGATCGTGAGGTGCGGCACCATCTCGCCGCCGATCTTGGAAAACCGGCTCTCGCGTCCCGTGATCGTGATGAAGCCTTCGCGATCGATCACGGCCACGTCACCGGTGCAGTACCAGCCGTCCTTGATGACCTTCGCCGTGAGGTCCGGTCGATCGAGATAGCCCTGCATGACGTTGGGGCCGCTGATCCAGAGCAGACCTTCCTGGCCGATGGGCAACTCCCGATCTCCTTCGCGGTCGGTGATCTTCGCGCGGGACCCGAGGATCGGCTGCCCGACCGTGCCCTCGCGGGCGTCGGGCGGCCGGCCCGGCACGTGCCGCGAGGGGGGCACGTTGGCTGTCACGAGCGGGGACAGTTCCGTCGCACCGTAGGCCTCGCTCGGTCGCACGCCGAACTTCTTCTCGAAGGCGTCGCAGACCTCCTTCGGCAGCTTCTCAGCCGCGCCGAAGACGGCCTCGAGCGTGGAAAAATCCTCGGACGGCGTCCGCCGCGTATAGATCCGCAGAAACGTGGGCGTGGCCATCAGGATCGTGGCGTGGTGCTCGCGGGCGAGTTTGCCCACCACCTGCGCGTCGCGCGGGTCGGTGTGGTAGACCACGGCCGGCTCGAGCGTCAGCGGCGTCCAGAGCGTGGTCGTGTAGCCATAGGAATGAAAGAACGGGAGCACGCCGAGGGCGACGTCGGCTGCCGAAAGGTGGAGCAGGTGGTCGATCGCACGGACATTCGATCCGACGTTTTCCTGCGTCAGCACGACGCCCTTCGGGTCCCCCGTCGATCCCGACGTGAAGATCACCGTCAGCACGTCGTCGGGGCGGATTGACTCGAGCCCGAGGAGCCGCTCGAGCATCGGCAGCGGCGTGATGGTGGCGTGCACGAACGCCATGATCTTGTCGAAAGCTGTGAGCTGATTGCGGAGCGAGCCCGCATCGAGCATGCAGTCGCCCAATTCGAGCTTCACCCGCGCGAGAAACGCCGGGCTCGAGATGACGTGCTTGAGCCGCGCCCGTGCGATGCAGGTGTCGAGGATCGACTGGCTCGCCGTGTAGTTGAGGTTTACGGCCACGCGGCCAGAGAGGGCGAGCGCCGCGTTGACGACCGCCGCCCCGGCCGTCGGTGGCAGGAGCACGCCCACCATCCTCTCGTCGGGGGCGAGCACCCGCTCGAGCACGCTGCGGGCGGCGAAGATGCGGGTGAGCAATTCGCGGCCGCTGAGCCGGGTGCCGAGCGAATCGGCGACCTTCAGCCGTCGGGCGGCGCTGCGGCATGCGCGGAGCATGCGTCGCTGCAACACGAGCCCGGTGTCGGTGGTCGCTGCCCCTGTCGTCGCTGCCCCTGTCTTGGCGGTCGCGTTCATGGGATGACTCCCTGCTGCTCGAGGCGTGGCCGGTTCCAACGGGCTCGTTGCCCGTTTGCGTTGGATCATTAGAATCGACCGGTCAAAATCGGCCGCTGCAATTAGAGTCATCCGCAGCCGAACTGAGAAGTTCGTCGCCCGAGCCGATCCGCCACCTGTCCGGCCACCGTGCCGCTTCGCCGATGCCCCGTTACCAGCCGTCGCGGATCGAACCGAAGTGGCAAGCCTGGTGGGACGCGCACGACACCTTCGCCACGCCGCGACTGCCGGTGGCCCGCAAGGCCTACGTGCTCGACATGTTTCCCTACCCGAGCGGTGATGGGCTGCATGTGGGCCATCCGGAGGGCTACACCGCGACCGACATCGTCGCGCGGTTCGAGCGGATGCGGGGCACGACGGTGATGCACCCGATGGGCTTCGACGCCTTCGGGCTGCCGGCCGAGGAGCACGCCATCCGCACCGGCACACCGCCCCGGGAAAGCACCGAGCGGAACATCGCCACCTTCACCCGCCAGCTCAAGATGCTCGGCTTCAGCTACGACTGGAAGCGCGCGCTGGCGACGACCGACCCGGAGTATGTCCGTTGGACGCAGTGGATCTTCCTCGTTCTCTTCGACACCTGGTTCGACCCCGTGCTGCAGAAGGGCCGGCCGATCGCCGAACTGCCCATCCCCGCCGAGATCGCCGCGGCCGGCGCGGCGGCGGTGGCAAAGCATCGCGATACCCATCGGCTGGCCTATCAATCGGAGGCGCCGGTCAACTGGTGCCCTGCGCTCGGCACGGTGCTCGCCAACGAAGAAGTCATCGGCGGTGTGAGCGAACGAGGCGGCCATCCCGTGGTTCGCATCCCGCTGCGGCAGTGGATGCTGCGGATCACGGCCTACGCCGAACGCCTGGAGAAGGAACTCGAGGGTCTCGACTGGCCGGCGAGCATCAAGAAGCTTCAGTGCGACTGGATCGGCAGGAGCGCCGGCGCCGAGGTCGATTTCCCGATCGCGACGGCAGGCTCGGGGGCGGAGGTCTTCGCGGAGTGGAAGCAGTCCCGCGGCCAAACGGGATTTCCGGAGAAGCCCGGCAGCGACGTCCTGCGGATCTACACGACGCGGCCCGACACGCTCTACGGCGTGACCTCTATGGTCGTCGCGCCGGAGCACCCTCTGCTCGACGCCCTCACCACCTCCGGACAGCGGGATGCCATCGCTGCCTACCGCGAGGCGGCGGCCCGCAAGAGCGACCTCGATCGCACCGACCTCGCGAAGGAAAAGACCGGCGTCTGCACCGGCTCGTACGTGATCCATCCGCTCACCGGCAGGCCGATTCCGGTGTGGGTCGCCGATTACGTGCTGGCGACGTATGGCACCGGCGCGATCATGGCGGTGCCCGCCCACGATGACCGCGATTTCGAGTTTGCGAAGACGTTCGGGCTCGACGTGCTGCCGGTCGTGGAGCCGGCCGATGGAGAAACCCTGAAGCCCGGCGAACTGTTCACCGGTGAAGGCAGGGCGATCGCCTCCGGCCCCTACACGGGCCTTGCCACGGGCGACTTCATCGCCCGCGTGGGGAGCGACCTCGCGGCCGCCGGCATCGGCCGGCCGGCCGTCAACTACAAGCTCCGCGACTGGCTCTTCAGCCGCCAACGATTCTGGGGCGAGCCGTTTCCAATCCTTCACGAAGTCGATGCCACCGGCCGGCCCACCGGCCAGATCCGCGCCGTCGACGAGTCGGAACTGCCCGTGCGGCTGCCCGAGCTCACCGACTTCAAGCCCGGCGACACGCCCGACCCGCCCCTCTCCCGCGCCCAGGCCGACTGGCTCTTCGTCGAACGCGACGGCAGGCGGTATCAGCGCGAGACGAACACCATGCCGCAGTGGGCCGGCTCCTGCTGGTATTACCTGCGGTTTCTCGATCCGCGCAACGAGTCACGGTTCGTCGATCCTGCGATCGAGAAGGCGTGGATGCCGGTGGATCTCTACGTGGGTGGGGCGGAGCATGCGGTGCTCCACCTGCTCTACAGTCGATTTTGGCACAAGGTGCTCTACGACCGCGGCCACGTCTCCTGCCCGGAGCCGTTCGGCAAGCTCGTGAACCAGGGCATGATCCTCGGCGAGGTGGAGTTCACCGGCTACCGCAAGGCCGAAGGGGGCTGGGTGTCGGCCGGCCAGCAGGGAGAGCACGACGCGCCCGTGCGGGTGCCTGCCGAGCAGGTCGAAAAACAGGGGGAGCACTTCGTCCTCCGCGACGCGCCGAAGATCCGCGTGGAGAGCCGGGCCTACAAGATGTCGAAGAGCCGCGGCAACGTCGTGAATCCCGATCAGGTGGTCCGTGATTTCGGCGCTGATTCGCTGCGGCTCTACGAGATGTTCATGGGGCCGCTCGAGGCCACGAAGCCCTGGAGCACGACGGGGGTCGGCGGTGTGCGCGGCTTCCTCGACCGCTGCTGGCGGCTCGTCGTCGATGAACGGGCCGACGACGTGTCGCTGGCGCCGCAGGTCTGCGACGACGCCCCGACCGACGACCAACTCCGCGAACTCCATCGCACGATCGACAAGGTCACCCGCGACATCGGCGCGCTGTCATTCAACACGGCGATCGCGCGGATGATGGAATTCGTCAACTTCTGCACGCCGCTCGAACGACGGCCGCGGGCGATCCTCGAGCCCTTTGTGACGATCCTCGCCCCGTTTGCGCCCCACCTGGCCGAGGAACTCTGGGAAATCCTCGGCCGCCCCGCCCCGGTCTCCCTCGCCGCCTGGCCGGAGGCCGACCCCCGCTGGCTCAAGGACGAAACGGTAGAGATCCCGGTGCAGGTGCAGGGCAAACTCCGGGGCCGCGTCGTCCTGCCGGCCGACGCCGATGCCGAAGCCATGAAGGCCGCCGCCGCCGCCGACCCGAAGATCGCCGAACTGCTCGCCGGCAAGGAGATCGTGAAGGTCGTCGCCGTCCCCGGCCGCCTCGTGAACTTCGTCGTGAAGGGCTAGTGCGCATTGTATGTTCGGTGAAGCACCGGCTCGCGGGCGGCAGAAGTCTTCTCGCTGTGGCCCTCGAAGACTCGGTCCAAACGCTCGTCGAGCTTCCGCCGACCCGCGAGCCTACCTCTCCAGGTTCGTAACGGCGCGTTGTTCGGGAGACGGGAGGCGAAGGGATCGGCTGAAGCTCGACGAGCATTCGGAACTTTCGACCTTCTGGGGCATGCATCGCCGTAGGTCGTCAGCGGAGAAAGTTTCGCCGCGAGTCGACTTCTGCCGTCCCGCAGCCGGCGCCCTTTGAACCCGGCACCCTTTGAAGCCCGCGAGCCGGTGCCCGCGCCCGTCACGCAAAACTTGCATTTGGCGAGCCGCTTGTCCGTGCTTTAGGATGCCCGCTTTCCGATCCGACAGGGGTGTCTTCAGGACGTGTGACATGAGCGTGCAGCGTGTTTTGGCTCTGGTGCTCGGTGGCGGCCGCGGGACGCGGCTCTATCCTCTCACTCGCGACCGCTCCAAGCCGGCCGTTCCCCTCGCCGGCAAGTATCGCATCATCGACGTGCCACTCTCCAACTGCATCAACAGTGGCGTCCAGCGGATCTACGTGCTCACGCAGTTCAACTCCGTGAGCCTCCACCGGCACATCCGCCGCACCTATACGTTCGACCCGTTCAGCGGCGGCTTCGTCGAGATCCTGGCGGCCCAGCAGACGCTCGACAACGCCGGTTGGTATCAGGGCACGGCGGATGCCGTCCGGCAAAACATCCGCTATCTCCAGCAGCCCGACATCAAGCACGTGTTGATCCTGTCGGGTGACCAGCTCTACCGGATGAATTACGCCGACATGCTCGCGACGCACACCGCGACCGATGCCGACGTCACGATCGCCGGCATTCCCGTCCACGACGATGCGGCCTCCGCGCTCGGCATCATGCGTTTCGACGATGCGGGCTGCGTCCGCGGCTTCCTCGAGAAGCCGCAGACCAAGGAGGAGCTCGAACACGTGCGGACCGATCCGGCGTGGATCGATCGGCATGGGATCCCGGCGAAGGGCCGCAGCCTGATGGCAAGCATGGGCATCTACCTCTTCAACCGCGACTGCCTGCTCGACCTGCTCACAAAGACCGACTATCAGGATTTCGGCCGCGAGGTCTTTCCGGCGGCGATCCGCTCGAAGCGGGTGCAGCTCCATCCCTTCGACGGCTACTGGGAAGACATCGGGACGATCCGCTCCTACTTCCAGTGCAACCTCGATCTCGCCAGCGTTGCGCCCCCCTTCGAGCTCTCGAGCGCCGAGGCGCCGATCTACTCGCGCGGCCGCTTCCTGCCCCCGTCGCGGATCGACGGCGCGAGCATCAGGGCGAGCCTCGTGTCGGATGGATGCATCGTCGAGCAGGGGGCCGTCATCGAAAATAGCGTGATCGGCCTGCGCTGCCGGATCGGCCGCAACGTGGTGATCCGCAACTCGGTCATCCTTGGCTGCGACTATTACGAGGCGGAGGAAGATATCGCCGCCAACGCCGCCCGGGGCATCCCGCCGATGGGCATCGGCGAGGGCACGATCATCGAGGGCGCGATCGTCGACAAAAACGTCCGGATCGGCCGCCGAGCCCGGATCGTCAACGACCACGGCTGGGAGGAGATCGCCGACAGCGATCGCTTCACCGTCCGCGACCAGGTAGCAATAGTGCCGAAGGATGCTGTCGTGCCCGATGGCTGGCTGCCAGAGCCGAGCCTCGCGAATGCGTAATCCCGGGCGGTCAGTCGACCTGCCGGCCTGTTATCGCAACACGCTTCGCGTTTCAGCCGGCTCGGCGGAGTCGCCGTCCGAATCGGCGACGACTGCGGGCAGTGGTTCAGCCAGCGTCGGCTGCCCCGCTTCTGATTTCCCGCTGTCGCCCTTCACGATCAGCGGCCAGGGGCGAGGGGCGGCGTTGAGCGGCAGGATGCCATTGCTTCGCGCCCAGAAGTCATTTTGCGGGGCCGAGCCGTTCGGCACCGGCCCCGAGTAGTCGAACGGATCCGGGCACATCGTGCAGCCCGTCGAGGCCGCCATCACGAGGATGGCGGCCAAGGCGAAACCGGTCCGCGACGGGTTGTCCCCACTCCGTCTCGTCATTCCCGGTCTGCCGGCCGTTCGACCGTCACTCCCCAAGCACAATTCAGCGGCTGCTCCCCACCCCGACGACCCACATAATTCATCGGATCGATACGAACGGCCGCTTGAGGAAATCGACGCAGCGCTACAAATCCACCCCCATATGGGCCATGAGCAGCTTCATGTCGTCCCAGACATGCCGCTTGGCACCGGGATTCCGCAGCAGGTAGGAGGGATGGTAGGTGCAGATCACTTGGGCCGGTCCGTAGGTGAACCAGCGGCCCCGGAGCTTGCCGATCGGCTCGTCGGTCTGAAGCAACGCCTGGGCTGCCGAGGTGCCGAGGCAGCAGATGAATTCGGGCGCGATCACCTGCAATTGCCGCTCGAAATAATCGCGGCAATTGGCGACCTCCTGCGGAAGCGGCGGGCGATTGTTCGGCGGCCGGCATTTGAGCACATTGAAGATGTAGACATCGTCGCGGGAGAGGTGACAAGCCTCGATGATCTTGGTCAGCAGTTGCCCCGCCCGCCCCACGAATGGCAGGCCGGAGGCATCTTCGTCGGCCCCGGGGGCCTCCCCGAAAAAACAGAGCCGGGCGGTCGCCGGGCCGGTGCCGAAGACGGTGTTGGTGCGACTACAGGCAAGCTCAGGGCAGCGGACGCACGCGGCCACCTCCTGACGGATGATCTCGAGGCTGGCTTCACGATCGCGTGGAGCGAGTGGCGGGCTCGCGGGGGAGTGGGCTGCCCTGCGGTCTGCCACTGGTTGCGCGGTTGCCTCAGCTGGCAGACCGGCTCGGTGCCGCCCGACCTTGGGAACGTCGGTCACCCCGGCGTCGGCCAGGCTTTGCAGCCGCTGACGGGCCGCCCGCCGTGATGCGGTTCCTGTGGACTCGCGCGAACTTCCACCGGCTGCCATGGCGTCCTTTCCGTCAAACCCCTGGCGGCGGCATCAGAGTGCGCGACGATGCCGCTTCGGGCCGCGTCCCTTGCCGAGCAGGGCCGCCGATGATGGCTTGGCCGGTGCCGCGGGAGCCGCGGCTTCGGCGGCCTCGCCCTGCTGGGCATCCGCCAACCTGCGGGCATCCTCGCCGCCACCGATGCTCACCACCGGCGCGGGCTTCGGGCGACGATCGAAGGCCTCGAAGCCGGCGATCTCGTCGCGCTGGAGCAGCTTTTCGATCCGCATCTCAATCCGCGTGAGCGGCGGCCCTTCGTCGGGTGCGACAAACGTGTAGGCCACGCCCTCACGGCCCATGCGGCCGGTGCGGCCCACGCGATGGACGTAGTCGTCGCAAAACTCGGGGATGTCGTAGTTGACGATGTGCGACAGGCTCGAAACGTCGATGCCACGGCCGACCACGTCGGTCGCCACGAGCACCTTCACCGTGCCCTCGCGAAACTGCTTCATCACGCGGTCGCGAACGCTCTGGGCCAAGTCGCCGTGGATACAGGCCACCTCGCCCGGCTGCCAGCTGCGGCGCCGCGACAGCCGCTCGTGGATCTTGTCGGTTCCCCGCTTCGTGCGGCAGAAGACGATCACTTGACGCGGATTCTCCCGCTCCAGGAGCCGCTCGAGCAACTCGAACTTGCGCGTCGGATCGACCGTGAAATAAAATTGCTCGATCGTCTCGACGGAAATCTCGTTGGTCGAGAAGTCGAGGATCTCCGGATCCCGCATGTAGCGGGTCGCGAGCTTCGCCACCGGCGGCGGCACCGTCGCCGAAAGGAGGAGGGTCTGCCGGCTCTCGGGGCAACGGCGGAGGATTTTTTCAATATCGGGCCGAAACCCAATGTCGAGCATCCGATCGGCCTCGTCGAGCGTCACGATCTCGAGACCGGAAAGCGAGATCGTGCCGCGGCTCAGGTGGTCGAGCACGCGGCCTGGCGTGCCGACGACGACCGCCGGATGCTTCGCGAGCTTGTCGATCTGCCCCTTGATCGGTTTGCCGCCATAGACGGCAACGCAATGAATGCGTGTCCCGTGGGCGAGCTTCTCGAATTCATCGCGCACCTGCACGGCGAGCTCGCGGGTCGGCACGAGCACGAGGGCCCGCGGGCCTCCGCCCCGGCCGGGCTTCATCATCTGCTCCAGGATCGGCAGCACGAACGATGCCGTCTTGCCGGTGCCGGTGCGGGCCTGCCCCAGCACGTCGATGCCTTGTAAAGCCCGCGGGATCAGGCCCGCCTGCACGGGCGTGGGCGTCGTGTAACCCGCGCGATCGACCGCTTCGAGCGTCGCCGCGGAAAGCCCGAGATTCCTGAATCCGCCGGCGACAGCCGCCGCCTGGTCGTGCGCACCGTCTTGCCCCGGCAGACCATGCGTTGCAATGGCCCTGCCCGCCGGTGCGGCGGACCTGCCCGGCTCCGCCGGGAATCCGCCCCGTTGTTCCACAAACACTCGCGATCCTCGTTTCAGCCTTCAGGCCGCCATTCCGCGACAGCCTCCAAACATCTGTTTCAGCGAACAGAAGTTACCACGGAAGGGGGTTCGCGGCAAACGCCCGCCCGGAAAGAGTCGTGTTTCCGGCGGGAAACGCCTCGTCCCACACGCCTCCAGGCGTGCGAAGACACCACCAGCATCGACTCAACGGTCGAACAGCTTCTTGATCGCCCAGACCGTGGCGGCACGGCCGGCCCGCGCGATCGACCTGGTCAACGGGATGTTCTTCGGGCAGACGGCAACGCAGTTTTGTGCGTTGCCACACATCTGGATGCCGCCCTGCGCCGTCAGCGCCTGCAGCCGTTCGTCGGCGATCATTCGGCCGGTGGGATGGCTGTTAAAGAGCATGGCCTGGCTGATGGCGTGGGCGCCGACGAAGCCTCGGTCAAATGCAGCCTTGCGGCGGGCCTCGAACTCCTCGACCGTTTCGTCATCCCGCCTCACCGTTTCGATCTTCGTGTATTGCGGGCAGGCCTCGAGGCAGCAGCCGCAGCTCATGCAGGTCGAGAGCGGATAGGCATCTTCCTGTTCCTCCGGCGAAATCCGCGGGCCGGGCCCGTGGTCGTAGGAATCGTCAACCGGCACCCATGCCTTCACCCGCTCGAGTGCGCTGAAGACCCGCCGGCGATCGACGACCAGGTCGCGCACGACGGGAAACTTCGACATCGGCCGCAGTTCGATCTCGTCAGGATTCTCGGCGAGCAGTTTGTCAACGAGGGCCGAGCAGGCCATACGCGTGCGGCCATTGACGACCATCGTGCAGGACCCGCACACTTCCTCGAGGCAGTTGCAGTCCCAGGCCACGGGGGCCACCTGGCTTCCGTCCTCGGCCCGAGCGCGGGCCGCGATGCGTTGCAGCACGCTGATCACGTTCATGTTCGGCTCGTAGGGAATGGCGTGCCGCTCCCAATAGCTCTCCTGCCCAGGGGCATCCTGACGCAGCACCCGCACATGGAGCGTGTGACCACCGTCGCCGGCATGGCCGTTCGAGCCGGCGTGGGAGACTTCGTCGATTGCAGCGGACTGGATCATGAGTTCATCCTCCAACGATCGTTCGTGCTGGGTTCAGACGCCGGCCCCCACGGGCCGGGATCCGGCGACGGCATGGGCGTCGCGGGCGTTCTTTTGCCGCTCCTTCCAGACCTCCTCGATCACCTCGGCCCCGACGAGGCCGTAGAGCCGCGGACGCGGCGGAATGAGCGATGTATCGATATCTTCATACGAAATCTGCGGGTGGCCGTCGGCCCCGTGCTTGGCGATCGTGCTCTTGAGCCACCGCCGGGTGTTCTCCTCGAAACGATCGCACCACTGCTCCGCCTCGCGGCGTTGCGCGGCCGGCTCGGTGGCCGAGATGCCGGGCATCGCCGTCGACGGCTTGAAGTGGGCGCCACGGCATTCGTCACGCAAAAGCGCCCCCTTGAGGATGAGCTTGGCGATCGGAAACATGTCACCGAGCGACTTCGTGAACACAACATTTTGATTCGTCCAGTTGCCACTGTCCGAGAGCGAGCACCGCTGCCATCGCTCTTCCAGCGCACAAACCTCGTCGTAGGCGGCCGCGAGCTGATCATTGCGCCGAACGACCGTCGCCGCTCGGGTCATCAGGCTGCCGAGTTCCTGATGCAGGTCATAGGGATTCTCATTGCTGCCGCGCCTGGCGAGCAGTGCCTCATGGCGGGCCTCCTGTCGCTTCAGCGCCGCAGCGAAAAGACGCGACGACTCGTCGGCGGCCAGGCCCTTCGCACCAGACGCGATCACGCTCGGCGCACAAAACAGTCCGCTAAAGATGCAGGAGAGCAGCGAGTTGGCCCCGAGCCGGTTGGCCCCATGGTATTGGTAGTCGCACTCGCCGATGGCGTAGAGGCCTGGGATGTTCGTCTGCTGATTGCGGGGCGAGCCTTCCTCGAGGCCGCCCGAGGCCGACTTCTGGTAATCGACCCACAGCCCGCCCATCGAATAGTGGACGGCGGGAAAGATCTTCATCGGCACTGACCGCGGATCGACACCCTGGAATTTTTCGTAGATCTCAAGAATCCCGCCGAGCTTGCGGTCGAGCATCTCCCGCGAGAGGTGGGTGAGATCGAGGTAGACGCAGAGCCGATCCTTTTCGACCGACAGGCCATCAGTCGTGCAGATGTCGAAGATTTCCCGAGTCGCGATGTCACGAGGGACGAGATTGCCGTACTTGGGATACCGCTCCTCGAGGAAGTAGTAGCGATCGGCCTCGGGAATATCGCGCGGGTCGCGAGCGTCCTGCGGCTTTCGCGGCACCCAGACACGGCCCCCCTCGCCGCGGGCGCTCTCGCTCATCAGCCGCAGTTTGTCGGCGCCCGGGATCGCCGTCGGATGAACCTGGATGAACTCGCCGTTGCCATACCAAGCGCCCGCCTGATACGCGCGGCTTACCGCACTGCCCGTGCAGACCATCGACATCGTCGAGCGGCCGTACACGAGCCCGCACCCACCCGTCGCAAGAATCACGGCATCGGCCGGGAAGGAGTGGAATCGCATGGTGACGAGATCCTGGCAGATCGCGCCGCGGCAACGCCCATGGTCGTCCAACACAGGCTCGAGGAAGTCCCAAAACTCCCACTTCTTGACCTTGCCGGCGGCCTCATAACGCCGCACCTGCTCGTCGAGCGCATACAGCAATTGCTGACCGGTGGTCGCCCCGGCAAACGCAGTCCGCTTATAGAGCGTGCCGCCAAACCGCCGCTGGTCGCGAAACCCCTCTGGCGTGCGATTGAACGGGACTCCGAGGCGATCCATCAGATCGATGATTCGCGGCCCCCAGTCGGCCATCTCCTTGACCGGCGGCTGATGCTGCAGAAAGTCGCCGCCATAAATGGTGTCGTCGAAGTGCTTCCACTCGCTGTCGCCCTGCTGCCGGGTGAGCGTGTTGACGCTGTTGATGCCACCCTGCGCACAAACACTGTGCGAACGCTTCACGGGCACCAGACTTACGAGATCGACATTCACGCCGAGTTCGGCGAGCCGCATCGTGGCCGACAGGCCGGCGAGACCGCCGCCGATGACGAGAACACGTGATTGGGGCATGGGGTTCAGCCTCCTGGCGAAGATGCGGGAACGACCGGCGAGCCTTCAGGAGCGGTACGGACGGCCGGGCCGACGGCCGGAGCCTGTCCCTCGAGCATCCGCTTCACCTCGTCCATGCGATTCTCGATGACCTTCGCCTGCTCGATATCGAGTGACCGCATGCCGAAAAGTGCTCCAAGGCCGGCACCCCCGAGGAGCAGCCCGACGGCGATGCTCAGCCAGTTGGCCCGCCGCATCGCGGCCGGGCTCGTCCAGAGCCCCCAGGTGATGCCGAGCGTCCAGAGGCCGTTGGAGAAATGGAAGACGGCCGACAGGATGCCGATGACATACAGAATCGCGACACCGATGGGCTGCAGGGCAACGGCCGCAGAGCTCGACGCATGATGCGGATCGAACTTTCCGCCGCCAAGCGGCGCGCCCATCCAATGCAACTCGATGACGTGCCAGATGATAAACGCGAAGGCGATCATGCCCGTCGCCCGCTGCAGCGTGTAACGCACGTTGCCCACGTACGGATACGAGCCGAC
>Ga0172376_10004533_pt1 | contig 15841 bp, 10 predicted proteins | sample Lak35m_FD_121114 | JGI IMG/M metagenome (GOLD analysis project Ga0172376, IMG submission 121114) | Freshwater microbial communities from Kabuno Bay, South-Kivu, Congo - kab_092012_35m | ecosystem: Environmental > Aquatic > Freshwater > Lake | place: Democratic Republic of the Congo: South-Kivu... | reverse complement strand
GGGTTGAGGAGTTCAGCCCCCAGCAAAGGGAGCGGTGTTAACCGGTTCCCCATGGCTTTCCAACCTTTGACCTCGATAAACTGTTCCAATTCCAAAACCTTCCGGTCTTTTTTGCGGGTTGTTCCCCACTCAAAAGCGACCCGAGGGGATGGGTGTTGCCAGGCAAAAGCCGCTTTGGCCCCCTTGTCCTCGGAAACAAAAACAAAACGCTTACCTTGGGTGGTGGTTTCAATCAAAAAACGCTTGATGTACCAAGCCTTGGAAGCCGGTACATAATGGCAAACATTCAATGGGATTTCGGGAAGCCACTTGTTGAGCAGAAGTAGTTCAGCGGTCTCGAAGCGACGTTGAAGATTCGGCTCCAACAATTCGTAACAACCTTCTTCGTAAACCGCCAACAACAGATCACCGGTGTTAAAATGACCTAAAAACACCCCTCGCCCGTCCTGGTTCAAACGACCCACCGGCGGATCAAACCAAAAAGGACGACCCCCCAATTCCGATTGGCCTTTTTCTTTGAAGACAACCTTTTTGATGGGGTATTTGGTGACAATATTGCCCAAAGCCGAACGGTTTTTGATTCCCAATTCGGCAAAATCAAAATCAAAAGTTTTGTTATGCGCCCTGCACCCGGGATGCAATTGAATCTGCACCCTTTCGGACTCCGCATTGGCATGGCACGAGAGGTATTGAACGCGGGTATGGGCGGTACCCTTGGTCAAATCGTATTCTTTGTCCCGGATGATCCCCCCTATTTGAAAACGCTTGCCCAAGCTGTGCCCCGACTCCCCGTCGGTATAGATCATGTTATAGGCTGTTCGATCGTCCTGACGTCGGTAGAGGTCCACCCAAAGAATATCTTTGCCCACATAGGCCTTTTCGGAAACCTTGGTGACCAAGCATTTCCCGTCTCGCCGTATCACCACAATTTCATCCAAGCTGGAACATTCCCCGACGAGTTCCTCCTTTTTGAGACCGGTACCCACAAATCCCGTCGAACGGTTCACATAGAGTTTTTCGCTCGCCAAGGCCACTTGGGCCGCCTGTATGGTATCAAAAGTTCGGATTTCGGTTTTTCGTTCACGGCCTTTACCAAATTCCTTGAGGAGTCGCTGATAAAAATCAATGGTATAGGTGGTCAGGTTGGATAAATGATGGTCCGTTTCCTTCATTTGATCCTGCAATGCTTTCAACTGTTCGGTAGCCTTGAAGCTATCGTACTTGCTGATCCTTTTGATTTTGATTTCGGTCAATTTGACGATATCATCCCGAGTTATTTCCCGGCGGAATCGTTTTTTGAAAGGCTGCAAACCCCGGTCTATCGCCGAGATTACCGCTTCCCAAGTTTCGCATTCTTCTATTTTGCGGTAAATCCTCTCTTCGATAAAAATCTGCTCCAAGGATCCCGCATGCCATTGTTCCGCCAAATCGGACTTGCGCAATTGAAGTTCCTGCTCCAACAAAGCCATGGTCTGGGCGGTATTGGCCCGAAGAATATCGGAGACACCCCGAAAAACCGGGGTCTTTCCCTCAATAACACAGGCGTTGGGCGATAAGGAAACCTCACAATCGGTAAAAGCGTACAGCGCATCGACTGTTTGGTCAATCGAAACGCCGGCCGGTAACTGAATTTCGATTTCAACCTTTTCGGCGGTATTGTCCACCACCTTGCGGATTTTGATTTTGCCACTATCGTTGGCTTTCAAAATCGAATCAATCAAACCACCGGTGGTTGTGCCAAAAGGAATTTCCCGAATGACCAGGGCTTTTTTGTCGTTTTCTTCGATCCTTGCCCTGCAACGTATTTTGCCACCGCGGCTTCCATCCTGGTATTGGCTGATATCCATGAACCCACCTGTAGGAAAATCCGGGTAGAGGGTAAAGGACTGTTTACGAAGAACGCGAATCGATGCCTCGATTAACTCAACAAAATTATGGGGCAAAATCCGGGTCGCCAATCCGACAGCAATCCCCTCCACGCCCTGGGCCAGCAACAAAGGAAATTTGGCCGGTAAGGTCACGGGTTCCTTTTTGCGACCATCGTAGGTCATTTGCCAAAGGGTGGTCCGGGGATTGAACAAAATCGTTTTGGCAAATTTGGACAAACGAGCTTCGATATAACGGGATGCGGCCGCTGAATCCCCTGTTCGTACATCGCCCCAATTGCCTTGGGTTTCGATGAGAAGGTCCTTTTGACCAAGTCCCACCAAAGCATCACCGATGGCCGCATCGCCATGCGGATGGTATTGCATGGTCTGCCCTATGAGGTTGGCGACTTTGTTAAAGCGCCCATCGTCAATGACCTCCATGGCATGGAGGATACGACGCTGTACTGGTTTGAGCCCGTCCTCCAGTGCAGGTACCGCTCTTTCCAAAATAACATAAGACGCGTAATCCAGGAACCAATCTTCGTACAAACCGGAAACCGGTTTGTGAACCGTGGGGTCGTCTGGGTTGAGCATCAAGACAGGGGGCGTAGGGGGTATTTTACGAGGCACCGGGAGGAGTTTGGGATGGTTGCGAAGATAAACCCGGCAACCAAGGTTGAATAAGCCAACCCAAGAAGGGGACCGACAAAGCGCCCACCGCATTGAGCCAGAGGTAGGGGGTATGCGCCCCAAAATACAGGACCAGAACCAGGGCCTCCGTCAACAAAGCAGCCAACAAGACCGAAGTACCCCCTAGTTTTTTGGTAAAAAAGGCGCTCAAAAAAATACCCAGGATGGTACCATAGACCAAGGAACCCAGAACATTCACCGCTTCGATCAGGGTGCCCAAGCGGTCCGCCAACAAAGCAAAACCCAAAGCATACAAACCCCAGGCGAGCGTAAAGAGCCGCCCCATCCTCAAGGCCCGTGGTCCATCCGGTGATTGCCCCGTGTAACGGGAATAAAAATCCACCATCGTCGTTGTGGACAGAGCACTTAACTCCGCGGATGTGGACGACATCGAAGCACAAAAAACCATGGAAATTAGCAAGCCCACCAAGCCGACCGGCAAAAAATCCAAGACAAAACGTATGAAAATAAAATTGGTATCCGCTACATCTTCTTTGGCCACCGGACCTAGACCCTGGGACTGAGCCAATAGACGAAGCGAATCCAGGCGATGGTCGCTTTGCCTAAATGCCCAGGCCAAGCTGTCCTTGGTCGCGATCGCCCTGCTGGCCTGCCATGCCTCGGCAACCCGACGGCGTTCCTGAACTTGGCTTTCGAAGGCAACCTTGTGCGATTCTGCAACCCGATCGGGATACTTAAAATTCAAAGGCGGGGTTTCAAAAACATAAAACACATACATCAAAACACCCAAACCCAAAATGAGTAATTGCATGGGCAGTTTCAAGAAAGCATTCCATAGCAGCCCCTGGCGACTCTGATCGAGGGATTGTCCTCCCAGGTAGCGTTGAACCTGGCTTTGGTCCGTTCCAAAATACGACAACATCAGAAATCCTCCGCCGATCAAACCGGTCCATAGGCTGTAACGATCGTTCCAATCCCATCGCAGCACCAAGGCCTTGGTTTTACCGGCCAAAGCCGAAAGTTGAAGCGCATCCGAGCCGCTCCAATGCGCGGGCAGGCTTTGAAACATCCACCAACCGGCCAAGCCCATGCCCAACAATATCACCGACATTTGCAAGAGCTGGGTCCGCGCAACCGCCCGAGATCCTCCGCTCAAGGTATAGGCCAAAACCACCGTACCGGTGAGCAAATTGGTCCATAACAAATCCCAATCCAAGGCCGTACTGAGGATCAAGGCCGGGGCATAGATGGTCAAACCGGCAGCAAGTCCCCTTTGGGTCAGAAAAAGAAAAGCCGCTAAACGCCGAACCCGGCCATCAAAACGACTTTCGAGGTACTCGTAGGCGGTGTACACATTAAGCCGGTAATAAATAGGCAAGGCAACCACCGATAACAAAACCATGGCCAAAGGCAAACCCAAATAAAATTGGATAAAACCCAAACCTTCGCGGTAGGCCAAACCAGGGGCGGACAAAAAAGTAATGGCACTGGCCTGCGTTGCCATGATGCTAAGCCCCACCATCCACCCGGACTGGGAGCGGGAGCGCAGGTACGACTCCGCTTGGTCTTTGCGGCTCATCGACCATAAGCCGTAAGCCAAAATGAGGCCTTGACTACCCAAAAAAACCAACCAATCCAGGGCACTCATTCCCCCAAGACGGTCAAATAGATCAACAACCCCACAAAAGCCAACCAAAACAAGGCCAAGATGGCATACCAAAGACGCCAGTTTGGGTGAGAGCCCGTTCTGCTCTCTTCTAAGGTCTCCGAAACGGTGGCAGGCTTAGGGTGCATACTCGACCAAATTCTGGAGCAAACGATACGCACCCGGAACGCCTTGGGGACATTGACGAAACAACGACAAGGCGCAATAAACAACAGACCCACGACCGTAATGGCCCACCAACAAAGAACCTTTTTGATTCTCTTCCCCGCGATCATTCATACCCAGGACAGGAACCCAACGGGGATCCCATTGTTGCCCAAAATACAAACCGCGTTCTTGGATCCAACCCTCAAAATCAACGGACGTCAAACGGTGGGGGTGGTTTAACAAACGGTGGCCGGTTTCCAAAAAACGAACCTCTGCATTTTCTTCCGTCACCCGGGCACGGCCCAGGGTCAGGGGAATCAGGGTCCATTGTTTTAACAACAAATTGGATGTGGTTTGGTATTGAATCAGCAAATGCCCTCCCTTGGCAACATAGTCGTTTAGCAAAGGTTGTATTCGAGACAGATGCCGGCAGGTATTGTAAAAGCGAACACCCAAAACCAAGGCCGGAAAGGATCGAAGCATCGCCGCCGTGACCGTAGCCGGATCAAGATCGATAACGCGATAACCCATTTGGGATAAAGCCGTTGCGACCTCATCCCCGGCCCCCTTCAAGTAACCCACCACCGCGGATGAACGTTTCTGATTCAAACGTACCAGCGTAGCTTCCGTTGGGACAACCCGCGTTTGGACGGGAATGTGCCCGTATTCCAAACGCCAAACAGAGGCCACCTCCTGGGAAAGCCATTGCCCTTGAACAGAACGGAACAAGGAAGGCTTAAGCGTTCCCCCTTGGCCCGCATCGCGACTATCTTCCACAAAAACCGCATCCCAGGTGTACAACGAATCGGCACGTGGATTCACCAAAACCGGGGATTCCGACTTTAAGCGCCAACCGGCAGGCCAGGACGAAAAACCCCAGCGCAAGGTATCCCCATGGATGAGGTTCGGATTCCCCCCCTCGAATCGCAAAGTAACTCGTATGGGCCATTCACGTACCCCTTGGGGCACGACCATCCGTCGAGGTTCCGCGCTCATTTGCCAGGCCGGAACAACCTCCAAAGGCCGATATCGCTCCCCAAGGACCGGATCGGTCCACTTGTAATTCAGGGGCCAGCGATACGATACCGTTACGTCCTGTCCGCCCATCGAATAGGTCCAACTGGATTCCAGAACCAAGGCAGGTAAGGATTCCGCCCCGTGAGAGCACCCCTCCGGTACCGCATAATGCGCTGAACGAGGGCCTTCGGGCTTCCAGAAGGGTCCACTCATGGGCAGATTCTTGGGTACAGGCAGAACGTAGGTATAGCGTTGGAGCGAATCCTTCAAGAAGGCAGTTTGTGGATCGGGCTGGCCTTGCCACAGGGTTTGGTCCACCCCACCCCACCCGGGTTGCACAAGTCGAAGACCCCGTGGTCGGATTTGAAGTCGTGATGCGTGGGTTCTTCGCAAAACCTGCCAATCCCAAGCCAATGTATCCCCAGGGACCACCGCAAATCGGGAAGCCACCGCCTCCTCCCACAGCCCACTTATTTCGGCCATGAGACGGTGAACCTTGGTTTGACGCTCCTTGGCGATGAGGCGATCTTCTGCGGTTACCGAGGAATCTGCTAAAATATGTTCCAACAATGGATTCATCGCAAGCAATGCCTCCATCCAAGCATCGGTATTTTCGGTCTCGAGGAGGGGCAAAAACCGATTCCATTCTTGGTACCATGCCTTCCAAACCGGATTGGCCCCGTCGTTGGTTGCATTGCGTTCCAATCCTTCCAAGGGATTGCCCAGCGCCGAATCCCCGGCCAACCTTTGGAAATACTCCAACTCGCTGCCGCGTTGACGTGCAGCCCCAAAACCTTGACTCTGGTGCATGGATCGGCTTTCGGCAGCAATCTCACCGTAGGAACGACCCAAGCGGGGATTGTAAGCCCCGACATCCAAACGCAAGAGCCCGGTCTTGTCGTAATCCTGACGGCCGTAAAACCACCAACTGGTATTCCAAAGCAAGCGCGTTGGTTGCCAGATCGTTACCCAACGAAGTTGTTCTGGAAATCGAAGGGGGTCTCCAGCCGCCTCAAACGCCTCAACCGCCAATTGGGCAGAGGCCGTATGGTGACCGTGGGTGGCCGCAGGCCCCGGACTAAAACGAGTAATCAAAAGCCGGGGCTTAAAAAGCCGAATGACCCAAACCACATCCGCCAAAACCCGCTCGCGGTCCCAGTGCTCCCAGGTTTCATCGGGATTCTTGGAATAGCCAAAATCAAGGGCCCTAGTAAAGAACTGCTCCGCCCCGTCCACACGACGCGCAGCCAGCAATTCTTGGGTACGGATGATCCCCAAATCGTATTCGGTATGATCCCCAATCAAATTCTGTCCCCCATCGCCCCGGGTCAAGGACAAATAGGCCGTGCGCCAACGGTGATGTCGGGCCATAAAAGCCAAAAAACGGGTGTTCTCATCGTCCGGATGGGCGGCAATGTAGAGCACCGAACCATCAAGACCCAGACCCCGGATTTCCTCCCGGATTTGATCACGCGTCCAGCCAGAACGGTAGCCAAACCCACCCTGGGCTAGCACCATTCCAGACCCTAGCCAAAACCATAAGCCAAAACCCAAAGCCACGAGAACCCATCGAGGGCCAACGCCAAGGCTAGGGAATAAACCGTACCTCAAGTGCAGGAATTATTTACGCTTTTTGCCAACGGGCACAGCAGGACCCGCTGCTTCCAACCACACCTTGTGCTTGGTAGCAATTTCTCCGGCATAACCTTGGTACCAATCCGAATTCTCGGCCTCGCCTTTGATTTTGGACTGTTCGGCCTGCTCAGCGGCCAATCGGTATTCCGCCCTTGCCGCATGGACTTTGGCCAAAATCCAACGGGGATAAAAATGTTCCCCGTTCAAACGAACGGCCTTTTGGGCCAATTCCAAAGCGTAGGCATGATCGTTCCCTTGATCCATCACAAAAGCTGCAGCATTGGCACAAGGGTACCAATCGCCTGGGCGGTCTGCAAAAAATTTCTTGACATTGGCCATACCCAATCCCTTGGCATCCGATTGTAGGGCAACGGTCCAGGTTTTTTGACCCCAATGCATGCGCAGGCGGGCTGATGACATCCCCTCGTATTCCAAGGAATAATGCAAACGTTCAGCAAAGGTTGGCGCATCCTGGACCTGGACCTCGGTACGCAAAACATCAAGATTCTCTTTGAAATTGGTCGATCCCCATTGACCCTCGTTGCTGTTCAAGGCCAAGACCCAAGGTTTATCTGCTTTGGGGATCAGGTAAAGTGCGTATTTCCCGGCTTTGAGGGTTTGTCCACCAAATTGAACCTCGGTGCTCACCGAAATCCAGGTGGCCGAGTTGGCCCCACTTCGCCATATTTCATCGTAAGGAACCAAGCTGCCCCAAAGCGTACGGCCGTTAACCCCGGGCGATCCATAATCCACTTCGATATCGGTCACCCCCATCGTGAGGCGTGCGCCGCAACGGGGCGAGGGTTGAGGTAAAACCAACTGGGCGGTTACCGTTTGCAATCCCAACAGGGACCAAAGAAACAAGGCGGTTAGGGTGTTCGTGAAAATCTTCATGGTAGTTTTTTTTTCAAAACTAAACCAAAGCAAGGCTCCTTCGGGGTCTGTCGACGCCTTGGCTTTTATTTTAGGGGCATGAAAAATGAACTGGTCTTGGTCGAACCCCAAATCCGGCCCGGGGTCGCCCTCCTTCGGCTTAACCGGCCCAAAGAACTGAATGCCCTCAACTGGCAGTTGATGGCCGAACTCCGGGATGCCCTCAAGGTGCTGGACCAAGACGATTCGGTCAAAACCATGGTCTTGACCGGTAACGATCGAGCCTTTGCCGCCGGCGCTGATATCCATCAAATGGCCGACAAAAGCGCCATGGACCTTTTGTTAATTGACCAGTTCAGCACCTGGGAGCAAATACGTCGCCTCAAAAAACCCCTCATCGCGGCGGTATCAGGATTTGTATTGGGTGGTGGTAACGAATTGGTCATGCATTGTGATTTGGTCATCGCCTCCGAAACCGCACGCTTTGGTCAACCCGAAATCTTGCTGGGTATAATGCCCGGTGCCGGAGGTACCCAGCGATTAACCCGTCAAATTGGCAAGGTCCGCGCTATGGAAATGGTTTTGACCGGTCAGGCCATCTCAGCCAAGGATGCCTTGGCTTGGGGACTGGTCAACCGGGTGGTCCCTGTCGAATGCTACCTTGATGAAGTCTTGCGTTTGGCATCGGATATTGCCCAAAGGGCCCCCTTGGCCCTCCGCCTTGCCAAAGAATCGGTCCTCAAATCCCAAGACAGCAGCCTCAGCGAAGGCCTTGAATTTGAGCGAAAAAACTTCTATTTACTGTTTGCCAGCAACGACCAAAAAGAAGGCATGGAGGCCTTTATGAACAAAAGACCTCCTCGATTCACCGGCACTTAGATCCAGCCCAAAAGAATTCCGCAGGTCAAAACCAAAAAATACACCATCATCCAGAGGGCATAAAACCCGGCTGCACGGTGCAAGGCCGGCCGGTCGCCTCCTACCCCACTCAGGCCCATTCCCCGTAACATCAAAAAGGCAATGGCCCACCAGGCTCCATAATTTTGGAGAGGGGCCACAACAAGGGCGCCAACCCAGCCTGTCCACATCACCTTTTGATCCCAATTCCAAAAACCCAATCGTGTAGCACCGGGTTCCATCAACAAGTCCATTCCCATCACCAAGGAGGCCGCCCCCAGATCCCTTAGCCAGGGCTTCAATCCGCGATCAGAAACGACAGGTATCCATCCCCTTACAGCCCAGACCAAGATAACCCAGTTCAATCCAATCAAGGGAGGAACACCCAACCAGCGAGGCCCCAACCAAGGCCCGTAGTGATACGCCCCAAATACCAAACCGGTCTGAACCCCCAAGCATTCCATAGACCACCCCAAGGCATAACAACAAAAAACAACGGCATAATCCCGACGCGAAAACGCCATTCGATCCGACCAGGCGACCCAAATGGCCCCCAGACCCAAGACGGGAAACGTCATGCTCACAAAAAACGAAGCCCAAGGTGAAGCAACGATGCCCAATGCCCCACATCCAAACACCAAAGGCCACCACCAACGCCATCCCCAGGCTTGATCTGGTGTTATCATTCCCGGGATCAATCGTGGTCGGAAGAACGAGATCGATTCTTTCCTTTGGAATGCTTTAGGCCATACACCAACCAACGGCTCGTGATCTGAGCTGAATGCAGGCAAACGGGAATTCCCCCCCCGGGATGCACCGAACCACCACAGAAATAGAGCCCGTGGATACGGGGATGTTTGTTGGGGTACCGTCGAAAGGCCGAAAAGACCGAATTGGAATGCGGGCCGTACAAAGCGCCGGCATAACTACGCGTTGTTTTCTCAAAGGTCAATGGCGTCATAACATGCTCACTCACGATAAGTTGCTCCACCTCCACCTGAAGTTCGGCGGACAAACGACTCAAAATAGCGCTGCGGATAATGTTACTAATTTTGTCCCAATCTTGTTTTTGGTCGCAGGGCATATTCACCATAACAAACCAATTCTCGTGACCTTCCGGGGCATCACCCTTGTTCAGTTTGGAACTCACATAAAGGTAAACCGTGTTCTCGTGGGGCACTTGTTTGCTTCCAATCGCTTCAAATTCTTTGCGGTATTTGCGCGAAAAAAACAAATTATGCAAATCCAATTGGGGGAATTGCCCCTTGATGCCCCAATGAAAAACCATCGCCGACATTCCCAAATCTTTGGTTTTCATTTTGGGCTCCAATAAATCCCGCGAAAAGAGGTATTCCTTGGCATAAGCAATATCCACCGCCGAGACCACCCGATCAAACCCGATGCGTTCGCCATCAACTTTGACACCAATGATGCGGTTTTGAAAAACGTGAAAGCGATCCACCTTGGTCCCCAATTTGATTTCGACTCCCAATTCCTCAAGGAGCTTCTGCAAGGCGTCCCGGATAGCAATCATTCCACCGCGGGGGTAATAGGCTCCCAGTCCGTATTCCACGTGATTAATCAAGGCCAAGGTACCTGGAGCCTTGTAAGGATCGGAGCCGTTGTAGGTCGCTACCCTCGAAAACAGTTGAGCTGTTCGCTCTTTATCAAAGGCCGAACGATTGAATTCGTACAAACTCTGCAAAGCCCCAACAAAAGGCAAAGCAAAGAGCTTGAAGAAATTCGATAAAGTCCACAAGTCCGAACGACGATGAATGGATTTTTGCAAAAAGACCGGGGCCGTTAAATTGTAGAGCCACTGTATCCTTTTGAAATATTTACGGACTTTGTCCGGGTCTTCGTTGAATTTATCGTAGAGCTCTACCCCCAATTTTTCCTGATCCGCCCATGCATCCACGTAATTTCCTTTCCCGTAATGGTACCGTGTTATCAGATCCAATTTGTCGTAGTGCAGGTAGTCCTTCAAATCCTTACCGCAATCCCTGAATAATTCTTCCAAGGTATCGGGCAATGTGAACAACGAGGGTCCACAATCAAAGCGAAACCCATCGCTACGACGATCGTTCAGTTTTCCGCCTAGGTAATCGTTGGCCTCAAACAAGACCACCTGGCAACCAGCAGCGGCCAATCGTGCGGCGGATGCCATGCCGGAAATCCCGCCACCAACCACCGCAACACGGGCCTGTATTTTGCGGTGCCGATGGGACAGTCTGGAAGGATCGGAATGCGAGGGCATGGGCTTAGGGGGTTCGAATTCCCGAAAATAAAAGAATTTTGGGGCTGTTTATTGGACTTTACCCAAAAAAAACACCCAATCCCTTTCACCAACTGGAGCGGCTTGGTTTCGTTGCGCTGGGGTCAGGGCCTGCAGCGCTCGTTCCAAAGCCATTTGATCTTCCTTGACATGCCCGGATAGGCCCAACCACGAAGGTATTTCCCGCTCCATCAGCCATCTCAAAAGACGGTAACGGGGGTTGGTTGGTTCCGCCAATACCGCCCTGTTCAAGTCCTCCAAGGCCGCCTTGGCCCCGTTTAATTTGTGAAGAGGGTTGCTAAGGGATCGAACCGCCAAGCCGCGGTAGGCCCCGCGGTAGGCCAATGGAACCCGTTCTTTGCCCTGGGCCTGGGCTAGCAAAGCTCGATAGTCCGATTCCCCAAAACCGGAGGAAGCAGCTTCAAAATAAGCGGCCAAAGACCATGGACCCGGCTGCGAAACCGCAACGGCGTGGGGACCCTGAACATGGAGTGCTGCGGAGATACCCCACCAAGCCCCTAGGGCCAGGTAGGCTAACTTAAACGATGTTCCAGCACCGAATAACATAAGAGTGCTGCCTTTTCGGCATTGGAAATCCGAATGCGCTCTTGTAAAATTTGTTCTGAACTGGTGCGACGAATTTTCCGAAACAAATTCCGATAAAAACGGTAAGCCGTCAAAACCCCTATCCTAGCTCCCTTGGGTAAACGCAGAATCGCATCGTAGGCACAACGGAAATCTTCTTCGATGTCTTCTTCGATTTCACGCTTGGAGCGCTCATCCAATTGCAGTCCAAGATTAAGGTTGGGAAAATAGGTTCTGCCTCGGTTTTGGTAATCATCCTTGAGATCCCTCAAAAAATTGACCTTCTGAAAGGCGGCACCCAAGGCCCGAGCTCCGTCTTTGAGTTCCTCATAAAGACCCGCCTTTTCGCTGCAAAAAACACGTAAACACATAAGGCCCACCACTTCGGCAGATCCGTAGATATAGGTTTCGTACGAATCACGGGCATAGGTTACTTGGTCCAAATCCATGGCCATGCTATCCAAAAACGCATCGATCAGATCGCGTTCGATCCCGTAGCGATGCACCGTTTGAACAAAACAATCCAGGACCGGATTCAAACTGATCCCCCGATCCAAGGCCAAGTAGGTATCCCGTCGAAACTCGTCCAGTAGGGTGTTCTTATCGTAAGCATGGAAGGTATCCACGATTTCGTCGGCGTAACGAACAAAACCATAAATGGAATAGATCGGCGCTCGAAAAGAAGGCTGGAAAGCCAAAATCCCCAAGGAAAAGGAGGTGCTGTATTGTCGGGTAATCAGCTTGGAGATGGCGAAGTTGGTTTCGCGGTACAATTCCATCATAACGGTAATTTGTTGGTAAGCTAAGACATTTAAGGCTTAATGCATCGTTGGTTTAACGATAAAAACAAAATCATGGCCCTTTGGTTTGTTTAGGACGTGATCGGATGCTCTTTCATGAGTTCCTTGGCCACCACCTGTCCCGAAATCAACGAAGGCGGGACTCCGGGGCCCGGAACGGTCAATTGCCCACAGAAATACAGGTTGGACAGGGATTTGTGCTTCAAAGAGGGTTTGAGCAAGGCGGTTTGGGTCAGGGTATTGGCCAAGCCGTACGCATTGCCTTTGAAGGAATGGTAATCGTTCACAAAATCACGGTGAGCATAGGATTTGCGATAAACCACATGGCTGCGAATCGCTTGACCGGTCAGGCGCTCAAAGCGATCCATGACCAAATGATAATACTTTTCGCGCATTTCATCCGTGTCTTCTAGACCAGGGGCCAGAGGAACAAGAATGACCAAATTCTCCATACCATCGGGCGCAACCCCTGGATCGGTTTTGGATGCCAAAGAGGTATAAAAAAGCGGCTTGGTAGGCCATTGGGGACGGGTATAGATTTCTTCGGCATGCAATCCAAAATCCTCATCAAAAAATAAGGTATGATGCGTCAAGCCTTCCAAGCGTTTGGAAAGCCCCAGGTAAAACAATAAACTCGAGGGAGCCAAAACCCGCTTATCCCAATACGAAGCTGAATAATTTCGATGTTGGGAAGGTAAAATTTCCTGATCAAAATGTCGGTAATCGGAACCCACCACCACGGCATCGGCCTCAAATTCCTGGGTAGCCGTTACCACGGTACGGATTCGATTTCCCGTGGATGTTATGGATGTAACCTCTTGGTTGTAATGTATTTCTACTCCCAATTCCTCCGCCAAAGAAACCATGCCATCCACAATTTTGCCCATACCCCCCATGGGGTACCAGGTCCCCAGCCCTAAGTCCGCATAATTCATTAAGCTGTACAAAGCCGGGGTATTCTGTGGCGTTGCTCCCAAAAACAAAACGGGAAATTCCATCATTTGTACCAAATGAGGATGTTTGAAATGGGAACGGACATGGGACGCCATGGATTTAAAAACATCCATTCGCAACACATCCCAAATTAGACGAGGGCTAAGAAACTCCCCAAGACTACGTCCCGGTTTAAAAACCAAGTCCCTAATCCCTACTTCGTATTTGTAGGCCGCTTGCTTGAGAAACGAGCGAAGTCGTAGCCCCGCCCCTTTTTCGTAGGACTCAAAGAGGGCTTCCAAAGCTTCGGCCTGAGCGGGTACCACCAAGCGCTGGTCTGGCCCGTAAACGATGGTGTAAGCAGGATCGAGGCGAACCAGATCGTAATAATCCGAAACCTTCCGACCAAAAAGTCCAAAATACTGCTCGAAGACATCGGGCATCCAATCCCAAGACGGGCCCATGTCAAAACGAAAACCTTCTGCACTGAGAACCCTGGCACGGCCACCGGGTTCACTGTTCTTTTCGAGCAACCGCACGCGGTAGCCTTGGGACGCAAGGACGGTTGCCGCGGATAGCCCAGCAAAACCCGAACCCACCACCACCACTTGGGATTTACTGGGATTGGTACGACTCATAAGGGTATAACAACCCTAAAGCGCGCCTTGTTTTGAAAAATCAAAAAAGAGATTACCAATGGCGACCCCAACGGCAACTAGGCCGCGTTCAAGCCGTACTGGTCCCCGTAAACGGAAAGCTTACGCTTGAGGACTTTGCGGGCCAAGTGTATCCGCGTTTTGACGGTACCAATGGGTATCCCAAATTGATCGGCGATATCCTGGTATTTATGCCCTTTGAAATTGAGCATGAACGCCTCACGTAACTCAAACGGCAAAAGGGCGATGGCCTTGTTGAGATCATCCATGACCATTTTGGACTCGGCCTGGTTGGGAATGCGCTGACTGGGTTGGTTGATGTAGTAATCCTGGTCGGTTTGATCGCTAAACGTGTTGCGCTTTACCTTGCGCCGGTAATTGTTAATGAAGGTGTTCTTCATGATGGTATACAGCCATCCCTTGAGGTTGGTATCCGGGGCAAAGCGATCACGATTCGAAAATGCCTTGAGGTAGGTTTCCTGCAATAAATCGTGGGCATCCTCTTTGTTTTGGGTCAAAAACAAGGCATACCCTTTGAGGGCGAGGGCGTGGGTAGCGACCTGATCGGTAAAGTTGGCATCCATTTGTTTAACCTTTTTTGAAATTCGTTAAACAAACTTACAGAAAAAAACCAAAAAACAAGCGTTTGTTGAATTTTTTTTCAAAAAAGTTAAACAAAAGGGGAGTATAGGGTCAGGAGGCCCTTTTTTACATCCCCGAGCCCATCATCGCCTCCATGCTGGTCCACGAGAGCCCGTATTTTTCTCCCAAATAACGCTGCGTCAAGTGACCTTGATGGCAATAAACCCCTGCCCTCAGCCCAGGTTCCAACCAAAAGCTGGTTTCCATACCCCCACGCTGTCCGGCCTCCAGGAGAATGGGGGTCATGATATTGCTCAAGGATTCCGAAGCGGTCTGGGAAACCCTGGAGGTAATGTTGGGGACACCATAATGGATGACCCCGTACTGTTCAAAAACGGGACGGGTATGGTTGGTCAACCGGGAGGTTTCAAAACAGCCCCCGTGGTCGATACTGACATCGACAATGACCGAACCTGTTTTCATGCCTCGAACCATGTCTTCGGTAACCACCATGGGAGTGCGGCCGTTTCTAGCCCCCATGGCTCCAACCGCCACATCCGCCATGGCCAATTGTTCGGTCAAGAGTTGGGGATGCAAAACCGAAGTGTATACGGGACGACCCACCGCAGCCTGAAGGCGGCGTAACCTGCGTAACGAATTATCAAAAACCACCACTTCGCTGCCCAAGCCCAAAGCCGTACGGGTTGCTTGTTCGGCGACGGTCCCCGCACCCAGCACAAGAACCCTTGTTGGAGGAACCCCACTGACAGAGCCCAGCAAACGACCGCGCCCCTGGTATTGATTGCTCATGTATTCGGAGGCAATCAAAATGGCCATTGTCCCGGCTATCTCACTCATTGAACGAACAACCGGCAAATAACCACTGCGATCGGTCAGATGCTCGTAGGCAATTCCGGTAATACGACGGGTTATCGATTCCTTTAGGTAATCAACCTCCAAACCTGGAAGGTGCAAGGCCGAGAAAACAACCTGGCCCGAACGAAGGTAGCCCCATTCCTCGGCAGGGACCGGCCCAACCTTGACCACCACCGGACACGCATAAATTTCAGCGGGTCCATCGGCCAATTGAGCCCCGGCATCAGCATAGGCCTGGTCGCTAAAAAAACTGGGGACGCCGGCATCACGTTCCACCACCACCTGATGACCATTATGCACCAACAGGGATACCCCCTGCGGTGTAATGGCCACCCGGTTTTCCTGAAAGCCTCGTTCACAGGGTATTCCAATACGTAGGC
>Ga0172376_10004531_pt1 | contig 15845 bp, 12 predicted proteins | sample Lak35m_FD_121114 | JGI IMG/M metagenome (GOLD analysis project Ga0172376, IMG submission 121114) | Freshwater microbial communities from Kabuno Bay, South-Kivu, Congo - kab_092012_35m | ecosystem: Environmental > Aquatic > Freshwater > Lake | place: Democratic Republic of the Congo: South-Kivu... | reverse complement strand
GGAAGAAGTTACCAATGCTGCAATAAGTGCAAACGCCATGGAATTTATTGGCCGATTTCCAGCAGGACTTCAGACTCTTGTTGGTGAAAGAGGACAACAATTATCTGGCGGACAAAAACAACGAGTGGCCATCGCTCGCGCACTCCTAAAAAATCCGCGAATTTTAATTCTTGATGAGGCCACCAGCAATCTTGACAGTAGTAATGAGGCGCTAGTGCAAGATGCCTTGTCGCGACTCATGAAAAATCGCACGACTCTTATCATTGCTCATCGCCTTGCGACTATCATAAATGCCGATCGAATTGTCGTTATGGATAAAGGTAAAATTGTGCAGCAAGGACGGCACCAAGAATTATCTCAGCAAAAATCTGGACTTTATTACCAATTGCTTTCGAAGCAGTGGGTCACACAAAATTAGACAAATAACTGATTTTCTGTTCTAATTACGTTTCGCCTATTTTTTAGAGGATGAAAGCAAGTGCTTTTAAGGAAATCTTTTTTTTATATTTTACTCGCATCAGGACTACTGATGAGCTTTCGCTCACCGGAAGCTGTGGCCAAAAATAAAAAAAGAAAGGCTCACCACCTAAAATCTCGAGTTGAAGCTGAAGTTTTTGCAGACAATTTAGAAGGACAAGCAATTGGATATTACTCTCGTGGCAAACTCCGAAATGCAGCAGAGCTTCCCGATGAAACTGAGGGAGTCCTTAAATTATTCCCCAATAAGGGCCGGCAATATGGAACCAAGGATATGGTTCAACTTTTAATCGACAGTGGTTTGGCCATTCAAGAACAATTTCCACAAGGCGAGCGGCTTCAAGTTGGAGATATCAGTGCTAAACACGGTGGGCGAATTCGCCGCCATAACAGCCATCAAAATGGTCTTGACGCAGATTTGGTCTATTACCGTAGTGATTATTTTGAACAAGATCCCCGTGGACCGGGCTTTTTTGAGAATTTTGTTAAAAAAGGTGAGATTACTGAAATTTTTGATCTTGAACGCAACTGGGCGCTGTTTAAAGTTTTTGCCCAGTCAAAAAAAATTAATCGAATTTTTGTGGATCCAGCAATCAAAAAGGCCCTTTGCCAATATGCTTATGACCAAGACGATGTAGAGGGCAACCATGAAGTCTTTAAAATTTTAAGGGCCTGGCCCCACCATGCCAACCATATGCACGTGAGGCTTTCTTGTGGAGTGGAAGATAAAAACTGTCGCGAACAAAGACGCCCTGATGACATAAAAGGTTGCGGCGAAGTTGAAGAAAAAATTGCGCTTATTTTAAAAGAAACAGAGTTGTTCAACCAAGACCCTTCTTTGAATAACTCTTTGGCCACCAATGCGAGTGAAGAAGGTGATATTGAATCAATTAATGAAAATGGTGAGCAAACTGAAACAATCAGCAATGGAAGTCAGGGGCAATCAGACTTAGGGACAATTGTTCTTCCCCAAATTGAAGACTTACCTGTAATCAATAATGAACATGAATATTTGGCGACACGCCTATTCGGTCCACAGGTTTAATTAAATCAACCTTAACTGGCAGACCAAAAGCCAAAATAAAAAGATATCCAATAGAAATAGCGCTCCAAGCAATTTAAATTTCAACTTTAAATTTTCCATATCGTGGAACAAAATTGCAAATAGAGTAGCTGGAAGATAGGCAAACAAAATCACCGACCAAATATGAGGCCAGCCCCACCACCAATAGTCCCAAGTAAGGGCACCCCAAGCATTTAATGTGCTTTCAACCAAGGCAGCGAGAAGACAAACACCGCCCGCCACCCAAAAGCGAGCGTTAATGCCGTACCATTTAATTTTCTTATCTTCAGGCAACAATTTAGCAATACCGAGACCAAAAATTCCAAACATCAGCGTGGTCTCTATGTTGATACCCATTAAAATTAGATACGCTGTTTTACCGGGCTCCCCCCATAACGGAGCAAATCCTGAAAAATGAAAAATAAGCGAATTAAGGATTTCACCAATCCATTCTATGCCGTAATAAGCAAGGCCGGCGGCCACGACATGCCAATTTTTTTGTTTTACTTCACAAAAATAAAAATAAAGAACGATGACGAATATTGGAACGACATACCACTCGAAGTGAGTAGGATCGCGTAAAATTTGAAGGGCCCTTTGACTGGCCTCTGAAGCATTTGGGTATTGATTGGCCAATTGTGCTTGTGACAAGGGAGGTACTCCTTAAAAAAGTTTCCCTCCATCGTAACATTATTTAATACTGAATTGAAGCGGCGATTTCATCTAAAGGAATATACAGCTTGCCTTCTTTTTTGAGTCGCTCAGCTGTCTCTCTCAATTCCTTTTTAAAATTCTTTACGTGTACTTGCATCTCAGGTGGCAAATCATACTCAGTGTTAATTAAAGTCGTCACATTTGTAGGGCCAAAAAATAAAATTCTGGCCATTTCATACTTGCCGTAATCCCAGAAAGTGTTAAGTTTTTTGTAATCAAAATTTACTTGATCCTTTCCAGGAACAGGACAACGCATGCGCAAAGGCACGTGGCGAATATTCATATTGCCATAATCATAATGGTCAACAGAGTGCCCCATGGTTACATCCCAGAAATAGTATGTAACTGCATCTATTAAGGCTTCACCTTTAAAGATCTCTTTGGAATCAGGGAAACCAGGAACCCAATGAGAAACGTAGGTGGCCCATTTACGCACATAAAAATCATCATCTTTAACTTGGCTTAATATGTTGGCCACAAACTTTCGCATAACTGCGAAGAAGGCGTCCTGACATTCACCGTATTTCCCAAAAACTTTTTCAGGAGCTTTAGGGTATTTGAATGTTTGGTAAGAAGCATTCCCCTTAATGCCTTTGAAACCTTCTACCAGAAGGTCTCTTAATCCATCATAAGCACCGGGATAGGGAGCATAGGGCATCCACCATTTACTGGCCAATAGGGATGATTTAAAAGTTAAAACTGCATTCTCCAAATAAAGTGTAAAGCGCAAATGAGGATAAAGCAGTTTAAAAAGGATGTGATCCTTTGGCAGCGCAGTCTTTGTGATGGCATTGATTGAGTCCATTGGAAAATGCAACAGAGGATGGACAACCAAAGTGGCGGCCAACGCTCCCCCCTGCAAAACAAAATATTTCGCCAACTCCCAATTATTTCCTCCATCAGGATAAAATATTGTTTCAGTTTTATCGAGGTAAACACACACTACCTTATATTCATTCGTAGCAGTCTGTAGAAGTAATGTTTTGCTAGCAGTCACTGAAATACCTTCAAAGGGTTTTACCACTTTGACGGCTTCCAAATCGACAATAAAATATTTTTTATCGGGCTTCATGATGCTCCCGAAAATTTTCTTATCCTTCTCGTCAAAGTCGGGCTTGATAAACTTGGTCATCATGGAATCTTGCAAGATCCGCTCAAATTCCTGATCTGGCAAAGGTTCTAACCCTGGCTTCAACAAACCTTTTAAATAAGCGATTGGTGAATAGGCCAAGCTAGTCATGTAGCGAGCACCAACATGCATCCACCAATCAAAGGCCTCACGAAATGGCAAGCGAAGTACCGCAGGTGCTTCTCCCCATGGATGCTCAGGGCAAGGTTGAGGCCAAGGCCCCATGCGATCATAGAGGAAATCTTCTTTTTTCTTCGCTGCAGAATTGCCCATAATTAACTCCTTTATTAGGCATCAACTTTAAGAAACTGTTTCAAATATGTTTTGAATCTTTCGGGATCAATTGGCTTTGCTAAAATATTTTTTACACCAAGTCCGAGAGCATCTGTCACTTCATAGTCGTGGAGATTACCTGACATAAAGATAATGGGGATATCTTTTCGAACTCCCCCTTTAATCACATCGTCCCGCAGAATTTTCATCAAATCGAGACCCTCAATTTTTGGCATATTATTGTCGGTGATTATTAAATCAAACATCTGATTAGAAATTTTTCTTAGGGCATCAGAGCCATCTGTGGACCTAACAATTCTTGCGGCTTTTGAATACTCAAGGAAGATGAGTTCTTCAAGAGTGTCCAACATCGTTTCATCATCATCAACTAACAAGATGTGGAACTCCTTTATTTTTTTTACAAAAGTCATAAACTCCTCACGAACCAGTTTGCTTCAATACTTGAACCTTCTTTAATAAGATTTGAAATTCTGTACCATGATTTTCAGGGTGATTCTCTTTATCAAAACTTTCAACAAGGATTTTTCCACCGTAATAATCGATATACGTTTTCACAAGTGGCATGCCAAAACCGGTGCCCTTTTCTCCTTCAGTTCCTGGTCTTGAAGTTTGCTTATTTGGCCTAAAAATATTGGCCAAAAGATCACCGGGAATTCCGATACCAGAATCCTTAATCGTAAGTTTAATAAAATCATCTTCCACTTTAGCACTAATAAAAATATTGCCACCCTTAGGTGTAAACTTAATCGCATTGGAAATGATATTATTAAAAACATTATTGCTAAGGCTAGCTGGTTCTGCCAAAACTTCTAAGTCATGACCGTCAAATTGCACACTAAGATTTTTTTCTACAATTTTATTCTCGAAAATTTGTTCTGCTTTTTGATAGATTTCTTTTAAAGACACTGCCGTTAACTCAATTTTTGTTTTACCCGCTCTTAGTGCAGTCATTTCTTTAACGTGACCAATGATGTCGGTCTGTGTCTGAGTCGAGTTTTTAACCATTGACCATAATTTTTCATTGCGAGCAAATTCAAAGTTGCTTTGCTCATTTTTTTCCGCCATATAGACGGCCATTTTTAAAACGGAAAGTGTATTGTTCAAGTCATGGCATAAAATTCGAACTAAATTCTTATTGTCTTCACTCGCCACTTCGAGCTCTTGATTTTTCATATGCAACTCATTGGTGCGAATTTGGACCTTTTCCTCTAATTCCTTCATAAGAATGGCATTGGTGAGAACGTTTCCTGTCTCCGATGCCAATAATTTCATAAGTTCTATTTTAGAAGCTACTTTGAAGATGGAAGCTTGTTTGGTTTGGATATATATAGCACCGACAACTTCACCTTGATGTATAATGGGAAAAGCATAATAAAAAATTGAGTCAGGGTCCTTACTTTCCTCATTCTCATCACTGCCCAGGTTAGTTATTTCCACTCTCTCTTCAATTAATTTTTTAAGTACAGGCTGAGGAAAATATAGACATTGATCGCTGATTTCTGCTTCAGGAAATTGAGTTTCTCCACTGACTTCCCATGTGGCCACAAGTTTCCACGGAACCTTTGTAGTATCGCCATCAATAAGGGATAGAGAACCGAAACCAGATTTTTTACCTTCAATACTTTGATCGTTCCTTACAGGTAAAGCCAAAGAAGCAAAATCTGCTCCACTATTTTGACAAAACAAATGAAGGAATTTGCCCATCAAACGATGCAAGTCGGATTCTTCAGAAAGGGTGCGATTAAAGGCGAATATGGTGTTCAGATCAATATCAATATGTTGAGTAAAATTACCTTCTGAAATGGATAAAGTTGAAGTGACTGACTGGGATAAGGTAATCGACTGAGAGCCATGGCTAGAGCGATGGATTCTTTTTCTGGAGGTCTCAAGTAAAAATGGATACTGAGTTCGAAGCAAAAACACTTTTGCCTGCGCTCCCCAATTCTCGTAGTGGAGGGTCGCCTCCTTCAAGTAAGACTGGAATATTCTTTTCTTGCCTCTCGATTGGTAATACTCGGCAATATGCTCGCAGATGAGGCCCAATAGTCCATGTTGAAAATTGGCGTTTGCATCGTTTAACGCCCTTTCCATTAAATTTTCGGACTCATCACTAGGCCCTTGCATAGTCCAAAGCCAAATGCTCTGAAGAAGTTTATAGCGAGAAGAAAAATTTTCAGGCTGAATTTCTGCGAAATATTTTAATCTTGCAATATTATATTTAACTACTTTTTGCCAACGTGCTTTAAAGACCTCAGGAAACTGTCTTGCAATTTTCAAATAACATAACGAGGAAAAGAGATAGTAATCGAGGGCCGTTACCTGTCCTAATAGATAATTCTCAACATACTTTTCTGCTTCTTCAAATCTTTCACTCGCCTTCATCAAGTCCGAAAGATAAAAGTAGGTCATGCCATCGTAGACAAAAAACCAGGCCATTCCCATGCTATAGCCATTTTGTTTTTGCTCTTGCCGAAAAGACAGTTCGTCGAATTTATCATCGAGGGGCCCAAATCTGCTATGGGTTAGACCTGATATCGCTCCCACGTGCCGGCGCAAGACTCTTATTACGGGAAGAGTATAGCGGTCGTCGACTTTTTCCGTTACTAAAGTAAAATTACAAGACTCTTCGTACACTTCTTCCAGCCCCTTCCCCATAAAATATTTTTTCACGGCCAGGGACCACAAACTATAGTTGGCAAAATTAAAATCACCGGAACGCATTCCCGATTGAAAACTAGATTCTAATAGGGGTATGGAATTTTTAATTGGCTCAAAACAATGCTGGATGAAACTTCCTCGCGCCAGAAGGACTTTGCAGCGGTAAACTGGGTCGTTAAATTTTAGATTAAGATCAATGGCCAATTGAGAAAATAAATCTGCATTTTTTATATTCCCTAATTTAGCCGCTTCTATGAAGGCAAATAATCCGTAGGCAAAAGCACTCACTGGCCCATTGCCAAACTTAAGCGAGAGATCGACCGCACGGAGACATAAAAATAGCATCGCCTCTGGCCCAGAGATATAGGCAGCAGTCGACATGCAGCTTAATACTTCCATGGCCAAAAGTGCCTTGTTGTCAGTGGCCATTTCACGGGAAAGAATTTGCTTCGGATTAGTCAGTCCAATTCTTATCTTTACACTAAGGAGTAAGGGAACGGCATGAAATAGCTTAGGATTGGAAGGAAAATACACACCCAACTTATTTAAGGCCTGAGCGCCAGATGATATGGCGCGATCATAGCGACCAATGGTTGTATACTGAGTTAAAAGGATAATTTGAATTTTAACAAAATCTTCAACACTCTTAACGTATTCGAGGGTATCCTTTAACATCCTTTCGCTGAGCTCAAACTCACTGCAAAGGGCCAAGGTTTCGCCATTGGAGATTTTTAAATCCATAAGTAGTCGATAATTTTTTTCCCACGAGTGGTTGGTCATAAATTCTAATCCCAACTTATAAAATTGCCTGGCAGTAACAAAGGATGAGGATTCAAAGGCCTTCTTGCCTGCTTTATAATTTATATGAGCGGCTTCAATTTGCTTCACTTCGCTCTGGATTAGACGTCTACTTTTATTAAGATGGTAGGCAAGTGAAAAGTGATCCTTTTGCCATAGGTTTTCCATAACCATTGCGATCTTATAATGGTAACTTTCATGACCACCTTCTTCCACTAAACTATAGGCAGCTTGCTGGATACGATCGTGCAAAAACTTAATTTCAATTTTCCCAACTCCCACTTGGGCCAGTTCCTTAAAGTTTACTTGATCTTCATTAACTAATAAGAACCCCTTGGTAACCAGTGGAACCAGATGCTCTGCAACTTCGCTTAAGCTCTTTTCCATAACCATAGCAGCATGCTGGAGTTCAAAGGAGTTTCCAAGACAAGCTCCTACTTTTATGAGTTCCTTTGGTCCTCCTTCTAAGCGCAGGAGGTTTTGCGACATTAATTCAACTACGTTTGAAGTTATTTCTAGGCCTTTAATGTCCTTAAGGGACCAATCCCAGCGAGCAGTTTCAAAATTGATACGAATTAATTTTCTATTATATAATTCGCGCAGAAAGGAATTAACGAAAAATGGATTCCCTCTAGTTTTGTCAAAAATCAACGTGGCAAAATCTAGATTTCTTTGCTTTCCCTCTCCAAAGCTATCTGAAAGCAATTGGCAAATATGCTCGATGGTTAAATCATTCATCCCCAATTTAGGAAATGGGCCATGCTGTCTTTCAATTTCTCGCAATGTGAGCGTTAAGGGATGGGTTTCATCAACCTGACTATCTCGATAAGCGCAAATCACAAAAATGTTTCGGAGTTCCTTATTTAAAATAATTTGTTTCAGTAGAGCGATGGTGCCAATATCGGCCCACTGGATATCATCGAGGAAAATGACCAATGGTCTTTGGTTAGAGCTAAAAAGACTTATAAACTTTAAAAATGTATCGAGAAATCTGTTCTGCCCTTCTTGACCTAATAAAGGCTTTGGTGGTGGACACTGGCCAATGACTTCACTCAATAGAGGAATAACCTGAACTAAAAGCTGAGCGTTTTCACCTAGGACATTTTTTATTTTACTTTTCCAATTCTCTTTTTGTTGCTCACTCGTTTCAATGACTTCTAATAAAATTTGATTAAAGCATTCAATAAAAGTAACAAAAGGAATATTAGTTTGAAATTGATCGCACTTTCCGGCCGCATAAATGCCTTGCCCTTGGTGCACTGACCTTACAAATTCTCTTATAAGCGAGCTTTTACCTGAACCTGAAGCACCCACGATTGAGGCAAATTGGGATACGCCATTTTGTGATACTTCCTTCAAGCAATTTAGTAAGATATAGAGTTCACTATCCCTTCCATAAAGCTTATCGCTAATTTGAAAATGTGTGCGCAAATCATTAGTTCCCAAGACTATAGGTGAAGGCCATTCACCACTAGTGAAATAAGAAAGGGCCTTATCCAGATCAAATTTTAATCCGTAAGCGGTTTGATATCGCTGCTGGGGATCTTTAGAAAGAAGCTTAAATACAATTTTTTCAATGAAAAGTGGAATGCGAGGGTCTATTCCGCTTAGACTTGGCGGTTGCTTGGCCATATGCATATGAATTAATTCCATGGATGAACTGGAATTAAATGGCACCTGCCCAGTTAATAATTCGAAGAGAACGACTCCTAGTGAGTATAGATCACTTCTCTGATCGACACCGCGATTAACGCGTCCTGTTTGCTCGGGGGAAATATATTTAAAGGTTCCCTCAATCTTTTTTACATTTTGTCCCTGTTCTAGCTGTAGTATTTCGGTAGCGAGACCAAAGTCGATCAGTTGAACTTGGCCAGTATCTAAATTAATAGTAATATTATCCGGCTTAATATCGCGATGAATGATACTTGCGTTGTGAACATAGGAGAGCGCTTCACATATTTTTTTCGCGAGAGTTAGGATTTTAGGAATATCTCCCTTAAATCGCTCCATGACTTTTCTTAGTGAAATGGCCCTATTGTCTTCCAAAATGAGCGCTTTAAAATCCGCTCCCTCGTATATCTCCAAAACCTTGATGACTGATTGTGAATTGAGCTGATTGAGGATGTTGTATTCACGCCGAAAGCGAGCCAGAACCTGTGGGGTTGGAGTCACTTCAATGAGCTGTTTTATAATAACTGCGCGAGCTGTTTCCAGCTCTTCTCCGCGGTAAACGAGACAAGTTTCACCGCGGTATAATTCCTTGTGTTTCAAATAGCGAAAATGAGGCATAAAAGCTTTTCGAATTTTTACGAAAAACTTTTAATTTAAAATATTTTAAATAGTGGACTCTGCCCAGGAATTGAATCATTTTTTGGAGCGTAATGTTCTACGAAAACGATAAACCATTTCGTAAAATGGCTTCATAATTCGATCAATAAACGCCATTTTGCGAGTGACAATACTGGATTGATACGATCCTACAAAATCCATAATTATCTTAACTTCTTCATTTGTAAGCCCATTGTCTTTAAATATCTGAGCAAAGCGTTTAGCGACTACAGAAAACTGAAACTGGGAAATTCCCATCGGATTGTGTACTGGCGCAATTGGCCGCCCTTGGTATTTTTCTGGCCCACCAATCGCTTGACATAAAAACTCGGCCTGCAGTCTTGATAATCTATCAATGTCGACACCAACAAAGTGGTAGCTAATCTCTGGGTGGTCTACTAATTCAACATAAAGTTCGAAAATAATCCTTTGAAAGAAAGGCCATCCTCCATATTTGTTATAAATACTACCTGGCTTTCCGTCTGGCCTGCTCATAGGCCCATTGGCCCCAGCTGGTCTATCCCCATTGGACACTACATCTTCTAAAGTTTCGGCCAAAATCTTAACTGCCTCTCCCATGATCAATCCCTTTTTTGATAACTTATTGTCTTCATTGTGCTTTAAAAGTGACCAAGGACCAAGAGCGAAAGACTTGCCGCTCGACCGTTCTTCTGCCTTCGAAGGGGCGAATGGATTGTCAAAAAGATGAGAGTAGTGATAAGAATGCTTAGCATTTTTTTAACTATTTCCAGGAGTTCATTATGGCCAAGAAAACAGCAAAAAAAGCTACCAAAAAAGCTATGAAGAAAGCGACAAAGAAAACTGCCAAAAAGGCCGCCGCAAAGAAGGCTGCAAAGAAGGCTGCAAAGAAGGCTGCAAAGAAGGCTGCAAAGAAGGCCACAAAAGTAGCGACAAAAAAAGGTGCCAAAAAGGTCGCCAAGAAGGCAACTCCAAAAGCAAAAAAAGTAGCGACTAAAAAAACCGCAACCACAAAAGCAAAAGCACCTGCCCAATCCCTTGAATCCTTAGAAAATGAAAGACAAATGACGATTGAGAGATTGAATGCTATCCGCCGCGATCTTCGCAATCCCATGGAAACAGACCTAGAAGAGCAAGCTCAACAAATGGAAAATAGAGAAGTTTTAGAAGGCCTAGAGCAAGTTGAAATGAGAAAATTGGCCGGTCTCGAGCAACAAATTGAAAAGTTTAATAATTAATTAATAAAATTTTTCGTCGAAAGTAAGCAAGGCCTCTTTCTAATTTTAAATAAATTTAAATATAGAAAGAGGCCTTTTTTTCAGTGCCCTTTGAGCTGGATTTAGATAATCTAATGCCATGAAATTTTTTCTTCTGCCTTTCTTACGTCACGCATGCATCAATATTCTCGCCTCACTTTCCTTGCTGCTCAGTTGTCAAAAGGGCCATCAGCAAAAAGAAGAGCTAGAAAAAGACACCCTCAAAATGGCTTCAATGCCTATTCCCCACTTCAATCCCCAAGAAACCACAGAACTCGCAGCGCAAGTTTTCCTGGGTAAAATTTATGAAGCACTGTATGAAATGAATCCCTATGGCAACGAGCTCGAAGTACTACCTAATCTTGCTAGCGAACTTCCTCTTGTTTCCAATGACGGCCGAGAAATTACCGTTAAAATAAAACCTGGAATAAAATATCAAGAAAATCCCTGTCTTCCTCCCAAAAGAACCGTTAGGGCCAATGATTTTGTCACCACATTTCAACTCATGGCCGACCCGCGCCGCCCTTCACCTCATTATTCCTATTACGCCAAGATATTCCCTTTCCTAGGAGTTTGGAGAGAAGAACAAAAATTGTTAAAGACCACTGATTTTTCCAAACCTTTAAAAGACATCAAGGCCATTGATGAGCTGACTCTCAAATTTTACCTAAAGCGGCGGCACCATTACTTGGCCCAAGATTTTACTTCCCCCATGACCGCCCCTATTCCCCAAGAAATCCTTTCATGCCCTGAATTTGATTTGTCTAAAAATACGGTGGGAACTGGACCCTATTTACTAAGCGAAGTTCGCGATCGTTTGAATTTTAGTTTTGTTAAAAATCCTCAGTATCATCGCATTTCCTTTCAAGGCCGAAATTTGGCCACGATTCCGAGGATCAAAGTGAGAGTCATTCCAGAACAACAGACGGCTTGGTTAGCACTTTTAAATGGCGATATAGATTACTTTGAAATTCCCAAAGATGCCTTTGATGGCGCAATGAGAATGAATGAAGATGGACAACAGCGCCCCTCTAAAGAACTCGAGTCAAAAGGAATCAGTGTCTCCAAAGGAGAAAGCAAAAATAATGTTTATTACATTGGAATTAATCACCGCCACAAGGATTTAGCGCGAGCATGTTTTAGACAAGCTCTAAGTTTGGCAATAGATCGGGAAAAATTTAACACTTTATTTTTCAATCAAGCCGCAACCGTGGCCACATCCCTACTGCCACCGATGATGGAGGGAAATAAACCACCTCTTGCTTCAGAATTTATTAAATATGATTTAACCAAGGCCCAGGCCATTTTAAAACAATGCCCTCCCGAACAGCGCTCCTATGTCTTTTTGGCCAAAGACACGACCCTCGCCAGACAAGTTGGTGAATTTTTCGTCCAAACATGGGGAAAACTAGGACTGAAGATTCAAGTTGAACTCATGCCTTTTGCCAAAATAGTGAAGCGTGCGATTAAAGGCGAAGCAGACTTTTTTTACCTGGCATGGTTTGTGGGAATCCCCGTCGGCAACCAATTTTTTGACCTCATCTATGGCCCAAATTTTCCAGAATCATTTAATCGCGTCGCCTACCAAAATAAACAATTTGATAAGCTATTTCTCGAAGCACTCGACACTCCCTCCGTTGAGGAGCAAAATCAAGTTGTGCGAAAGATGAATCAATTTTCAAATCACGACATTCCCATTATTCCCTTAGTCCACGCGAAAGATTATTTTGCTGTAAAAAACAAAATTCAGTTTTTCATACCCAATGAGGTCTCTATTGGTTTTGAAAAATATTTATCCATCAATGAAAATGAAAATGAAAAAAAGTAAATTCTTTAAGGAAATAACTTATGTCGCAAATTGATTTAGGAACTTATAAGGAATTGACCATTCGACAACAAACCGAAATCGCGGAATTTTTTGGTTTTGAGACGCGCAATAAATATGGTCTTTATACGAGCGATGGACAGCTCGTCGGGCATGCGGCAGAACAAGGCAAAGGATTTTTTGGCCTTTTAATGCGCCAATTTTTTGGCCACTGGAGAAAATTCGATATTCATATCTTTAACTCTGATCGGCGAGTTGAAATGATTGCTCATCATCCCTTTCGTTGGATTTTTCAACGACTTGAAATTAAAAATCCCACCACGGGAAAAAAAATCGGGGCCATCCAACAACGTTTTGCCATTTTCTCTAAACGCTTTGACGTAGAAGATGAAAACGGCCGAGTGTTTATGGAAGTCAGCAGTCCCATTTGGAAATTGTGGACTTTCGAATTTTATCCTGCCAATGGAAGCTCACGCGTGCTGGCCATTATCAAAAAAAGGTGGAGTGGAATTTTGTGGGAAGCCCTGACGGACAAAGACCGTTTTTCTATTGAAATTCAGGACCAAAATTTAAATGAATCTGCTCGCAAAATTCTAGTTGCCGCTGGATTATTTATCGACCTTCAATATTATGAGAATAAGGCCAAGCTCCATCGCTCTAGTTCACTGGATCAATAAAGTGGGCCGATCCGCAATGAACTTCTTGGCCATTAATTTCTAATTTGTAATCAATGCTCGAAACCTTATGGATCATATAATTCACGCCACAGTATTTTGTGAGTGATGAATCAATGGCCTTCACTGCCTTGTCGGTGGGCACCTGCCCCATCAGCTTATAAATCAACATTGTCTTTTTAAAATGAACTGGCGGGTCCACATTTTTTTCGACTTCGATCTCCATGGCCAAGGAATCAAGAGGAACGCGCATTTTTTGCAGAATAGAAACGACATCCATGGCGGTACAGCCCATCATTCCATTCAACACAAGCTCCTTGGGAGTCGGCCCCTGATTTTCACCACCGTGGTCAGGGAGGGCGTCCATCAGGCCTTTAATCCCCCTATTATTGGACTCAAAAACCATCTTTCCCTTCCAAACAAGACCTGCATTCAATAAGTTATTTGACTGACTCATACACTGCTCCTGCGTTGCGAAATAAATAAGTCCCTTATCCTTGACGTTCGCTGCTATTGTGAATTATCACACCACACAAAGTCATTATGATATTTTTTAACTTTCTTTCCCGCGAGGTTTTCATGCGCTCTAAGCTATTTTTGTCTCTCCTGACAGTCATGGTATTCATCCTAATTGTATCGACCCTTTCTCCGGCCCATACGGCTGAACGCCGCACACTTCCAGGTACTGTTATGTTTGCCATAGAGGGGAAGTATGAAGGACGTGTTCTCTCCATGTCTGGTGGCAATTTGATTGGGACCATCAGTGAAGTAAGGCTCCCTGACTCAGGTTCAACCATAAAAAAATCAATTCAAAACGTTGCGATTGAAGCCCTTGAAATTGAAATGGCGCTAGACAATAACGTAGAGACTTTTAATTGGTTAAATGAATCTATTAATGGCAGACCAAGTCAGAAAACGGTTACGATTTTTACTTGCGACCTAAATTTTAACATTATTCAGAGTAAAGAATATTTAAAGGTCATCCCTGCGGGATTTTCAATGAGCAATCCCGATGTAGATTCAAAAATTAACGGAAAAATTGTTTTAAGCTTTAACGCTGAACAGGCCAGAGAAGGTGCAAGATCAGGCAAATGCCCTCAAGCTACTTTGACCAAGCCAAAAACCTGGTTCCCCAGCAATTTCCGCCTCGATATTCCAGGCCTGGACACGGTACAAGTCCGTACAGTAAGCGGCCTAGAAATCGCGTTTAAGAATTTGCAAACAACTGGCAACGGACGCAATACAACATCAGAAAACGTCTCTGTTAAATATGGCAATCTTATGATTTCACTCAGCGCTACCCTTGCACGTACAAAATCTTGGGAGGATTGGTATAATACTTTCCTTGTCCAAGGAAGGCGTTCTGACCAAGAGGAAAAATCTGGAACACTTGTACTCTTATCTCCAGATATGAAAAACGAATTATTGCGCATCAACCTTAGCAATCTTGGCCTATTTAAATTTGAAAATAATTTTGTCGCTGGCCCGACAGCTCCAATTTCCAATATTGAAGCTGGGGTTTATGTAGAGAAAATTGATTTCGACGTTAAATAACTATTAAAAATTATCGTGAACCTTCCTAAAGGCCTGCCACTCGCGGGCCTTTTTTTTTAATGGTCCTTGCCCAACATTTGATTTGCTCTTAAACTGAACTGGTTAATCCTTTATTTGAGGTATTTATGCAGCAATCTTTTGGACGTGCCCTTTCTAAACTTTTTCTGATGGCGATATTAAGCACCTATACCGCAACCGTATTAGCGGCGGCTCCAAATTTTCAAAACCTTACCGCTGATCAAGTGAAAGGAGTCATGAAGGATTTTGCCAGTAGTATGTATCCAACCACTGTCACCGGTGCTTCTTCCCTGGGCACGGTGTTTGGCTTTCAAGTAGGGGTGATCGGTGGCGCGAGTGAGTCTCCGACAATTGATAGCTTGGTTTCTAATGACGTCTCTAAAATGCCCAAAGGTGCTTTCATCGGTGTTGTGACTTTCCCCTTTGGATTAGGTCTAGAGGCCGGATTGATGCCAGTCACCGTGGGGGATTTTGAGTATGGCTATACCCACATTGGCGGGCGTTGGACTATCACTAAACTTCTCAATATCCCCATACTTGAATTGAAATTAAAATTTGATACGGTCAATGCAGATATTAAATTTAAACAAGAAGTAAGTGGAGTTCCTGTCAACGTAACTTATGACAATAAGGCCACTGCCTACTCCCTAACTGCAGGTATTAATCTTTTAGTCGTCGAGCCTTATGTTGGAATTGGCAGGATTGAAAGTAAATCAAGTCTGAAAGCAACTGGCAGTGCTACCATTTTTGATAGCTCGATTCCGGTTGGCGCCAATGAAAACGTTAAATCCAAAGACACTTATACTTTTCTAGGTGTAGATGTTGGTCTTTTATTCTTTAAACTTGGAGCCGAGTACGCCAAAGTCTATGGCAACTCAGTTTACACTGGGAAATTAGCTTTCGGATTTTAACTTAAACTAAGAATTTGAATGAAGGCCATGACCCCCACCCACCAAACAGAGAGAGAAAGTAAAACTTTGAAGGAGTGAGTGTGGGGGAGGCCGAAAGACAAAGAAAGAATTGACGAGACAGCATCCATACCGTACCCGCGCTTTCCTTCCATTTTTACTTTCATTTT
>Ga0172376_10004529_pt1 | contig 15850 bp, 11 predicted proteins | sample Lak35m_FD_121114 | JGI IMG/M metagenome (GOLD analysis project Ga0172376, IMG submission 121114) | Freshwater microbial communities from Kabuno Bay, South-Kivu, Congo - kab_092012_35m | ecosystem: Environmental > Aquatic > Freshwater > Lake | place: Democratic Republic of the Congo: South-Kivu... | reverse complement strand
GCCAAGCGGCGCGCCCATCCAATGCAACTCGATGACGTGCCAGATGATAAACGCGAAGGCGATCATGCCCGTCGCCCGCTGCAGCGTGTAACGCACGTTGCCCACGTACGGATACGAGCCGACATTTGGCAGGCCGCCTCCGATGATCGCGAAGCCGACGGCGGCGTGAAAGAGCATCGGCAGAAAGATGAATGCCCACTCGATCGGCACCAGCAGCGGCCCGAGTGAATGGATCAGGTCGACCCGCGACTGAAATGTTCCCGGGCCGGCGAGCACCGAAGCGTTGGTCACCAGATGGACGACCAGAAAGGCCCCCACCGGTATGAGGCCCGACAGGGAAAACAGCCGGTAGATCAGAAACTGGTGTCGGGCGAAAAAGGATTCCGAAGAATCGTTGGCGGTCACTGACTGCCTCGTGGCAACTGGTGTTCGGACATGGGCGAGCGGTCGGGATCAACCTTCGGGAGTATAGGTTCGCCGCCGCTGGCGGCAACGCTGAACGGCGATTTGGCGTCGGTACGGCAAGATTTTATACTCTCGAGCGAGACTGATTGGACCGGCATGGAGGGCAGTTGGTGTCGGATTCGAGCGCACTCCCCGAGCATGACCACGGCGGCGGCCGATCGGCCGCGCCGACCTCAGCGGGCGAGCCCACGCCATCGCTGATCCTCGATCATCTCCCAGACGGCGTCGCTCTCGTGGCGATTCCGGCGGCGGCCGCGGGCGACGCGGCGGATAGCGGCGGGACAATCCGTTGGGCCAACGGCCGCTTCTGCAGTTGGTGCGAGCCCTCGAGCCTTCACGGCCGCGGATTCTTGCATGTCCTCGGCAATCCGGAAGTGCTCGGTCCCGATCCGCATCCATTTCGAACGGCGTTGACCACCAATCGCGCCGCCAGCACGACGCTGCGTACGAACGACAACCGCTATCTGCACTTGCTCGCGATGCCGATGGCATCAGGGGACGGCCCGACAGAGGTCGTGGCCGCCGTTCGTGATGTGACGACCGCGATCCTCGAGCAGCAGAAACGCGCGGCGATCCACCAGGCCGGCCAACGCCTCGCGGACCTTTCGCCCACAGAACTGGCCGACATGACGATCCAAGAGCGGATCGATCTGCTGAAGAGCAACATCCTCCATTATTCGAAAGACTTGCTGCAGTTCGACGTCGTCGAGATCCGGCTGCTCGACCAGCAGACCGGCCGCCTCGAGCCGCTTCTCGCCGAGGGCATGCAGCCCGAGGCCGAGGCCCGCATTTTGTACGCCCGCCCTGAAAACAATGGCGTGACCGGCTACGTGGCCGCGACGGGCAAGAGCTATTTCTGTAGCGACACCACGAAGGATCCCCGCTACCTCGAGGGCTGCAAGGGAGCCAAGAGCTCCCTCACCGTGCCGCTCATGCTGCACGAAGAGGTGATCGGGACGTTCAACGTGGAGAGCCCCGAGCCGGGCGGATTCACCGACACCGACCTGCAGTTTCTCGAGATTTTCTCGCTTGACGTCGCCGCCGCCCTCAACACGCTCGAACTGCTCGTGGCCGAAAAGGCCTCGACGGCGGCCGAAAGCATCGAGGCGATCCACGGGGCGGTCGCCCTGCCCGTCGATGACATCCTCAACGACGCCGTCAACGTGATGGAGCGTTACATCGGCCACGACGCGGAAGTGGTGGAGCGACTGCAGCGAATTCTGCGCAACGCCCGCGACATCAAGCAGGTCATTCAAAAAGTCGGCGAAAAAATGGCACCGAGCTCCGCTCACGCCCAGCTGCGGCACGGCGAGCGGCGGCCGGCGCTCGTCGGCCGCCGCATTCTCGTCGTGGATGCCGACGAGCAGGTGCGTGCCGCAGCCCACGCCCTGCTCGAGCGCTACGGCTGCACAGTGGAGACCGCCCGCGACGGCGCCGAGGCCGCGTCGATGGTGCGAGCCGTCGGCCACGAAACCTACGACGTCATCATCGCCGACATCCGTCTCCCCGACATGAGCGGCTACCAGCTCCTGCTGAAGCTCCAGGAGATCATCGACCCCGTGCCGCTCGTGCTGATGACCGGCTTCGGCTACGACCCCGGCCATTCGATCGTGAAGGCCCGGCAGGCCGGCATCGAACTGGTGCTCTTCAAACCGTTCCGGGTCGACCAGCTCCTCGACACCGTCGAACGCGCTCTCGCCGCCCCCAAGGCCGTGTAGCACGCGGCCGCGCTGAGTGAGACGTAGGCTCAGGGATCGGCTGAAGCTCGACGAGCATTAGGAACTTCCGACCTTCTGGGGAACGAAGCTCCGTAGGTCGTCAGCGGAGGAAGTTTCTTTGCGAGTCGACTTCTGCCGTCCCTGAGCCGGCGCGCACCCCCCGGGCTGGTGGAACCGCTCTTGTGACAGCGTCTTTCCGCGGCAAAACGGGAGGCTTTGGCGGTCTGGACATGACCTTGACCCGCTCCCGGCAGCGCAAGTATTTCTCTCGCCTCACTTTGCCCTGCCACCGAGGAACTTTCGGTCATGGTCCGCTTCCACGCCCGCCACCTCGTGCCCGCCATGCTGCTCGCATCCTGCCTCGTGGCAGCGCGAGCCGAAGATCTGCCGGCGCCCGCTGCAGCCGAAGCGGCGGCTGCCCGCCGCGTGATCGCGGAGGCGATCGAGGCCGCACAAGACAAGCCACAGACCACCGACGAGCAGCCTGCAACGCAGCCGACCACGAATGCCGCCGCGCCGCAGGCAGCCGATGCGACAGTGCCGCAGGACCTCGTGATCGCGAAACTTTCCGCGGAAGTTGCGGCGAAGCAGCTCGAAGCGAAGCGGGTGGCCAGGCGGTCGCCGGCCGACGCCATGGCGATCCTCGATGCGGTGGCAGCGGAGCTTGCCCGACAGAACATCCCCGCAGACGCCCGCAGCCAGCTCGAGCGTCGGATCGAACGCACCCGCCGCGACGTCGAAGAATCGACCGGCAAGCGGCGGGCGGAGATCGCGCTCGACCAGAAGAACGCCACCATCGAGGCGCAGATCGACCGCGAGCGCAGCAAGCGGGTCGAAGTCGATGAGCGGCTCGCGATGCTCGTCGAGGAATACAACGTGCTCGTCGATGAGCGGCGGTTTCCCGAGGCCGAGGCGATCGCCAAGAAAGCCGCGGAGCTGGCCCCCGACAATCCGGTCGTGCGGCAGTTGCTCGCCCAAAGCCGGATGGTTCGCCGCCTCGATGCCCAGAAGACGATCGAAGGAGCCAAGCAAACCGGCTTCCTCGACGATGCCGAGGACGGCGAGCGGGCCAGTGCCCCGTTCGTCGGTCCGATTGAATTCCCGGAGACGAAAGACTGGGAAGACCTGACGAAAAACCGCTCTCGGCTGGCCGCCGAGGGCCGCCGCGGCTCACCGGCCGAACTCGCGATCAAGAAGAAGCTCGGCGTGCAGGTGCGGGCCTCCTACCGCAACGAGCCCCTCGCCGCCGTGCTGGCGGCGCTCGCCAAGCAGGCCGACGTGCCGATCCATCTCGACATGGTGGGGCTCGACGGGGAATCGGTCCGCAGCGACACGCCCGTCACGATCTCGCTCGACCAGCCGATCTCGCTCAAGAGCGCCCTCAAGCTGCTGCTCGAGCCGCTCCACCTCGACTACACGATCAAGGACGAGGTTTTGAAGATCACGAGCCCGCGGCTCGCCCGAGGCCAGGTCTACAGCGTCTCCTACCAGGTGGCCGACCTCGTCGTGCCGATCCCGAATTTCTCCTCCGACGGGCTCGGCATCACCGGCGCCCTCCGCGACGGCTACTCGCGGCTCTCCACCCGCAACACGCTTGCCGTGGAGACCGGCCCGGCGCCCGCCGGCATCAACGGCGCGAGCACGTCGCCAGCCAATGCAGCCGTCAATCCAGGGTCGCTCGCCCAGTTTCAGGCCGGGCTCAACAACGGCCCGCCAGCCACCGGCTCGAATCCCTCGATCCCATTCGGCCCGCCGACGGTCGGCGGCAGCCAGGCCGATTTCCAGTCGCTCATCGACCTGATCCAAAACACCGTCTCCCCGCAGACCTGGAACACGGTCGGCGGCCCGGGCGCCATCCAGCCCTTCGCAACGAACCTGAGCATCGTCGTGAGCCAGACCCAGGAGGTGCACGACGAGATCGCCAACCTCCTCGAGCAGCTGCGACGGCTGCAGGACCTGCAGGTGACGATCGAGGTGCGGTTCATCTCCTTGAACGACACGTTCTTCGAGCGGATCGGCGTCGACTTCGACTTCAACATTCAGACCAACGTCAACGAGCCGCTCAACATGTCGGCCGTGCCGACCCAGACGAACGGCTCGACCTACCCGACCCAACTCGGCATCAACGCCTCCCCCGGCGGCCCCTCGCAGACGATCGGCCTCGACAACAGCGGCAACCCCGGCGTGGCCCTGTCACCGCTCGCGAACCCGCTTGCCGTGAATCAAACGACCGGGCAGCCCAACATGCTGCCCGGCCGGCAGAACTACTTCTCGATCCCATTCCGGCAAAACAGCTTCGGCAGCGCCACCGTGCCCTCGCTCCCTGGACTCCCCGACCCGGCCACGTCGGCGGCCAACTTCGGCTTCGCGATCCTCTCCGACATCGAGGCCTACTTCCTCATCCAGGCGGCGCAGGGCAACACGCGATCGAACGTGATGCAGGCCCCGAAGGTGACGCTCTTTAACGGCCAGAATGCGTTCGTCTCCGACACGCGGCAGCGGCCGTTCGTGACGAGCGTCGTGCCGGTCGTGGGTGATTTCGCGGCCGCCCAGCAGCCGGTGATCACCGTGCTGTCCGAGGGCACGGCCGTCAACGTGCAGGCGGTGGTGTCAAACGACCGCCGGTTCGTTCGCCTCACGCTCGTGCCCTTCTTCTCGACGATCGGCAAGGTGGAGCAGTTCCAGTTCGAAGGTTCGCGGTCCACCAAGGCGAAGAGCAGCGACGAGAAGTCGGGCGTGACCGGTGACGCAGCCGGCGTCGTCGACCTCGAGGCGGGCTTGAATACCGGTGCCTCGAGCGAACGGGAGGAAGAGGTCCGGTCGAGCGGCACCACGATCCAGCTGCCTGAGTTTCTCTTCACCACGGTCACGACGATCGTCAGCGTGCCGGACGGCGGCACCGTGCTCCTCGGCGGCATCAAGCGGCTCCGCGAGGGACGCAACGAATTCGGTGTGCCGATCCTCTCGAAGATCCCCTACATCAACCGGCTCTTCAAAAACGTCGGTCTGGGCCGCACGACCGACAGCCTGATGCTGATGGTCACGCCGCGGATCATCATCCAGGAAGAAGAGGAAGACAAACTCCTCGGCGACTCGCGGCCCTGATGGACAGCCTCATGCCCCGTCTCTGGATCATCTGCGGATCGGTGCTCGGCTTTCTCGGTGTGGCCGCCGGCTCGTTCGGTGCCCACGGGCTCAAGGCCCTGCTCGAGGCCAACGGCCAGTCGGCCAACTGGGAGACGGCAGTCCGCTACTGCCTCTTTCACGCGATCGCGCTGGTGCTCGTCGGCATCCTCGCCTGGGTGCCGCAGGCGTCGGCGGCCCGTGGCCTCGTTTCGACGGCTGGCTGGAGCTTCCTCGTCGGCACCGTGATCTTCAGCGGAATGCTCGCGGCGCTCGCGCTCTCGGGCGTGAAAATCCTGGGCGCGATCGTGCCGATCGGTGGCGTGCTCCTGCTCGCCGGCTGGGCCTGCCTCGCCGCCGCCGCCTGGATGAGCAAGTAGACCGCTTGCTCCGCAAGCGGATCGAAATCGGTATCGCGCCGGCTCACGGGCGGCAGAAGTTCTTCGTCCGCCGTTCCGACGTCGGATTGGGGCGTCGCGGTGGCCCTCGCGGACTGGGTCCAAATGCTCCGCGAGCTCCCGCCGACCCGCTCGCCTCCGTCCGTACGACAGGCCTCCGTGCCTGTCGACAGCAGATCCGCTTGCGGAGCAAGCGGTCTCCTTTGGCAGGCTGAAGCCTACCCTACAGGGCGTTGTCTTCGGCTGGTGCTTCTTCTTCCGCCGCGGGCGCGTCGCCGAACGGGTCGGACGTGTCGCCCGATTCCTCCGCAGCCTCGTCCGCGGGCTCTTCGGCGGGTTCGGCTGCCGGCTCTTCAGCGGTCTCCTCCGCAGCCGCTTCGGCGGCGGGCTCCGGCTCCTTCGGCGCGGGCGCCTGCACCGGCTCGACTGGCTCCGGACGGCGGCGGCGGAGCACCTCCGGCTCGGCCTCGTAGATGTCGGAATAGCGTTGGCGAATCGCCTCGCGGTCACGCTGCACCGCCGAGACACGGGCCTGCGAGCGATACTGCTCGAGCTTGAGCCGATCGCAGCCCTGGATTCGCTCGAGCGCCCGCGAGACGGCTCGGCCACCGATGCCGTCGGCCTCGAGATTGGCGCCCTGCTGGAAATCCGTGTCAGCCTCGTCCACCCGGCCAAGTTTCAAGGCCGCCAGCCCACGGAAGTAAAACGCCCGCGGGTCGTTGCTCCCCGCCTCGATCACCCGCGTCAGCTCATCGTAGCTGCACTGATAGTCGCCCTGGTTGAATGCATGCACGCCGTTCCCGTAGCCCGTGGCAAGTGCCGGTGGCATCTCGCCGGCGTGCGCTCGTCCAGCAGCAAGTGCCGTGGCAAGGGGCGCGATGAGAAGCCCGAAAAGCAGGAAGGCCGACCAGGAACGCATGGCTGATTTCTCCGTGAAAGAGGCCCTTTTCGGTATCGGCAGAACGGCCCTGCCGGCAGACGGTGGCCCTAACGCGGGCGCAAAACTCCCCCATCCCCCGCGGCCCCCCGTGCCAGAGCGTGGCGGCGAAACGTCGCCTCGTCGAGAAAGACGGCCGGCCTCGTCAGTTGCATCAAGACCGCTTCGACAGGCCAGCCGAAAGCCTCGAGGAGCCGGTCGAAATCCCGTGGTGGGCAGGAGCCCTTCAGATCGACCAGGAGCACGCGGCCGTCGCGCTCGAAGGCGTTGCCATCGACCTGCCACGAGAGCCCCTCGCGCGGGCTCGCCCAGACGAACGAGCCATCGGGCTCGGTATACATTCGCTCCAGTCGATCCAGCCGGGCGAAGGCCTCGTCAAACCCGATACCAAGCGGTACCGCGAGTGCGTCGTGCGGCACGTCGAGCGTGGGCCACGCTCCCCAGATATCGGCATGCACCCGTCCCGCCTGCGCGCCTACGCGGTCCGGGTCGAACCGGTGCAGCGTGATCTCGAATGCATAGAGCGGCTCGTTCGTCATGGCGATCCTCCGGAATCCAGGGCCACGCACGACCGCACCCAGGCGGCATAGGCCGGCGATGCCGCGACGGCCGAGACGAGGATCTCAGGCGTTTGGTACCCGTGCACCCGCCCGATCACGGCAACGCAGTCATTCGCGCGTTCCGGGCTGGTCTTGCAGGTGCAACGATATTCCGCGGCCCGCTCGATGGCCTCCTGCCAGCGATAGGTGCTCTGCACGGGACCATCGACCTGCACGCACGCCGCCACGCGATCGGACACGAGCGCAGCGGCGCAGGCCTCGGCCGCCTCGCGGGTGGGAAACGTGGTGCGGATCTCGGTGACTTCAGGCTGCATCGACGATCCAAGGAGCGCGGACGGGTGCGGGCCGTACGTCGCTGTTTTCCGAGCCGCTCGTGAACCAAGCCGACCAGTCTGCACAGCCTGCTTCGCCCGGCGCGAAGATCGTCACGGCCTTCGGCCGCACGTCGAAGGCGTCGATCTCCGGCGCGATCGTGGCAACGTCGCCGCCGAACCGGTCACTCGAGAGAGATCGTCGCACGGCCGCCGGCCCGAGGCAAATCGTCCGCGCGCCCGCAGCCGGGCCGCCGGTTGCGCTGCCGGCAACGCGATGCCCGAAGACGACGATCGAGGCTTCCGGCGGTGATTCACGATGCGCAATCCCGGCCGCCGCCACGACGCACGGGCCCGCGGCATCCATCGCTTCGGGACTTCGCCGCAGCCACGTCGCGAGTGCGTCGACGGCATCAAACTGAAAGTCTGTCGTGGGCACGTCGCGTCGCGCCCGTCGGTGCCATGCATCGATGGCCCGCCGCCAGGCGGCCTCGACCCGATCCCGTGATTCCTGCGAGAGCGTCCCGATATCGCCGGCGCGGTCGAGCCATGCCTGCAGCCTGACTGAAGCGTCGAGCGGGCAGTCAGCCACGAGCACTGCCATCACCCGTCGGGCAAGCGTCGCCGGCTCCATGTCGTGAAGCATCGAGGCGAACCTGGCGAACAGGTCGACCGAGAGGCTTTCGTGGAGCGTCGGTGGGCGGTCGATGGCGTCGCACAACGCGGAGCCGCAGAGCGGATCGGTCGCGTGGCCGTGCGCGATGGCCACGGGGGCGTCGTTCCACGACCGGCCCACGGCGATGCCAAACCTCTCGGCCCACTCGACGCTCCGTGGCTCTTCGAGCCCCGCATCGCGGTCGCCGGTGAGCATCACGACGCGCACCGGCACTTTAACGTGCGACCCAAGCAGCGGCCGACCGCGGCCATCTGCGCCGGGCACTGAAAGCCCCTCTCGCGTCAGGCGACCGAGCCTCCCGAGCAAACGCATCCCCCGCTTGAGCGTCGCATGCATGACGCGGTCGCGCGCGGCCCCGCGCCGCGCCCGTGGCTGCCAGGGCCGTTCATGCCCCAGCCAGGCGGCGGTCAGGAGCCAGTCGAACGTGTCGCCGGCAAGGACGACGTCGACGCGGTCGACGGGACGATACCCGCCGTCGCGCCGGATTCCGGCCCGCGCCGCCGACCGACGGATGTCGGCCAGGAATTTCGCGCACTGCGAACGCCCCGGGGGATCGACGAGCGTGCCGTCGGTGATCGACCAATTTGCGGTGACGACGAGCATCCCCCACCTGTCCCCTTGCCAACGAACCCAAGAACGGCCAACTCTGAGCATCGACCAACAGGGGCCTTGCGCTCGACCCGTCGCCTGCACGAGCGCGAAACTATGCCGATCATGCGGGCTACAGCAAGCAACAGGCTGAAAACCGCCGGGGGGGACGGTAGAAATCTCGGCTTCGGAGACGAGGATACGTCAACTCGCCTCGATTCCCACCGCCCCCCCCAGCTCGTCAACAGGACAGGGGTCTGAGTCTCACCCTCAGTGACAGGGATACGCTCGCGGGTCGGCGGAAGCGTGACGAGCATTTGGACCGAGTCTTCGAGGTCCACCGCGAGGAACCTTCTGCCGCCCGCGAGCCGGCGCGCTCCCTTGAGGCTGAAAACCCCAAGGGGCCCTTTGCCTACTGGGCCACCGGCGACAGAAACGAGGTCGCGCAGGCCGATTCGAGCGAGCCGTCGAGGTCGGAGCCCGTGAGGATCGCCGTCGCCCTCGCGGTCGAAGGAGACGACACGCGATACGACATCTCGAACGTCTCCAAGCCTCCCGGCGGGATGGTCGGGATCGAATCGAACGCGATCGTCGAGCCGTCGATCCTCACCCGCGAAGGACGGGGGTCGCCGACGAGCCGGGCCTGATCGGGCAGGGCGACGACCAGGTCGAGTCGGCCGGACGGAGCTGTGCCGTTGTTCGACACGGTGCAGACGATCGTCGTAGCTCCTCCCACCTCGACCGGATCGTCGAGATCGGCGATCGAGAGCCGGAGTCCTGCCTCACGCGGCGTCCGCGGACGCGAGACAGTCGAACGCACGAGCGAGCATGCCTCGTCGGCGACCATCACGCCTCCGGAGAGTCCGCTGAGAACGCCCCGCACGCAGGCCCGCGAACCCGGCGAATCGCGATAGCTCGACGCGGGCGCTTGCGGCCTGAGGTTGATCTGCCGCCGCAACTGACCGCCGGGCTCGATCGCCGGGAGGTTCCAGGACACACTCGACGTCCCGAGCTTGTAGCCGTCGGATGCCTCGAGCGGCGAGAAGGCATTTTCCCAGGAGAGTTCGAGCGCCGTCACGCCTGATGCGACACCGCCGGTGTTGCGGACGGTCGCGACGAATTCAGCCACCGCGCCCGACTGGGTCTCGGCGGGGCCGGTGATGTCGAGTTCGAGCGTCGGCACTGCCGGAGGAGCCGTGGCGGTCGCGGTGAGTGGCGGCACCGTCGTCTGCAAAGGCGCCAGCGCTGCAGGCGGCGCCGTCGGTGCTGGAACCGCAACGGCGACCGGCGGCGGGGCATAGACCGGAGCCGGCGCCGCGAGCGGCGGCTGACTGGCAACGGGGGCTGGAGCTGTGTAGCCCGGCGCGGTGTAGGGCACCGGATTCGCGATCGGCGCCGGTGCGGCGTAGGGGGCCGGCTGCGTCATGGGCGGCGGAGCCGTCACCGCGGTCGGAGCAGGAGCGGAGAGCGGCTGCGTTACGGGAGCTGGAGCGGAGGCGATCGTTGCCGCGGCCACCTGCACACATTCGGTTGCGCCACCCATGTAGTTATGCGCTTGGTCGAGAATCTCGACGCGATGGCACTGGCGGCCCGGCTCGTCGAGCGAGAAGTCGAGGTTGAGCCGACGGCTGGTACCGGGCGCCATGTCGATCGTTCCTCGCTGCTCGATCGGACTGGCCGAGGCGGCGTGGTGAAACCCTGAGTCGAAGTAATCAACCACCCGCAGCCCGGTGAGCTGCCGGCCGGAGCGGTTCACAAGCTCCACCTCGAACGACACCTTTTCCCCAACCCGCGCTGCCAGGGGCCCCGTGATGTTTACGAGCACGGGATCGTCCGCCCGCGCCGCACCGGCCAGCAGGCAGAGAACTCCGACGATGGGGGCAAACCAACGTGCACGCATGCTCCGACTTCCTCCCGAGGATCCTGTCATTCGGGGGAAAGCGTACCACGATCCCGCGCAGCCTGCCCACCTGCGATTTTGCCGCAAAATACCGGGCACGGGAGGCTTCGGGCACCCCGTACCCTGGGAGCCGGCGTTGCTGACAAGCGCAGGCAGCATGCCGGAGCGTAGCCAGCATCGAGTGAGCGAAGGACAGGATGTCCGCAGCGAACGTCCGGCGACGGGGTACGGGGCGACCGAAGCCGGCGCGGCGCGTTGCGTTGTGTTGCGGGCAATTAGCCGTCGGTGGACCGGTGGCGAACGATGTCGCCCTCCACCATGTAGATCACGTCCTCGGCGATGTTCGTCGCCATGTCGGCGATCCGCTCGATGTGCTTCGAAACCGAATTCACGCGGAGCAGGTTCTCGACGTTCTCCGGATGCTCGACGATCCCCTTGAGCACTTTGCGGCGGATCTGCTGCCGGTATTCGTCGACGGCGTCGTCTTCCTCGCGCACCTGCCGAGCCAGCGCCGGATCGGCCTGCACGACGGCGTCAAGCGACTGCTTGACCATTTCCTGGGCCTGCATTGCCATCACCCGGATTTCCGGCGGCAGCTCACAGGGCTCGCCGTTGGCGAGTTGGGCGACGCGCTTGGCGATGTTCTTGGCGAGATCGCCCATCCGCTCGAGGTCGTTGTTGATCTTCAGTACGGCCACCACAAACCGCAAATCGGCGGCGACGGGCTGGTAGAGCGCGAGAATCTTGAGGCATTCCTCCTCGACCTCCACCTCCATGCGGTCGATCTGCTCGTCGCTGGCGGCCACGCGCTGGGCGAGCTGCACGTCGCGGTTGATGAGCGCCGTGATCGACTTCGAGATCGCCTCCTCGACGAGCGTGCCGACGCGGAGAATCCGTTCCTTGAGCTGGTCGACCTGGCGTTCGATGTGCTTCGTCATGGGCTGTCTTCAGGAAGGCTCAGCCGAATCGCCCGGTCACGTAGGCCTCGGTCTCGCGGAGGATCGGCTTCGTGAAGATCTCGGTAGTCGGCCCGTACTCGATGAGCCGACCGAGATACATGAAGGCGGTGTAGTCGCTCGAGCGGCTGGCTTGCTGCATGTTATGGGTGACGATGAGCACCGAATAGCGGCCACGGAGCTCCTGGATCAGATCCTCCACCTTGCCGGTGGCGATCGGATCGAGCGCCGAGCAGGGCTCGTCGAGCAGGAGCACTTCGGGCTCGGCCGCGATCGCCCGGGCGATGCAGAGCCGCTGCTGCTGCCCTCCGGAAAGGCCCAGCGCGCTGTCGTGCAGGCGATCCTTCACCTCGTCCCAGAGCGCCGCGCCACGCAGGCTGAGCTCGCACACCTCGTCGAGCACACCACGGCTGTTCTCGCCGTCGATCCGCAGCGAATAGACGACGTTCTCGTAGATGCTCATTGGAAAGGGATTCGGCTTCTGAAACACCATGCCCATTCGCTTTCGCAGCTCGATGACGTCCATGCGCGGGTCGTAGATCGAATCGCCGTTGAGCCGCATGTCGCCGGTGATCCGCACGCTCTGCACGAGATCGTTGAGCCGGTTCACGCTGCGGAGAAGGGTCGACTTGCCGCAGCCGCTCGGACCGACGAGCGCCGTCACCTTGTTGTGGGGGATCGGCATCGTGATCGAGTGCAGCGCCTGCTTCGCGCCATACCACAGATTGAAGCGATCGATCTCGAGCACGGGACGCTCGGCGAGCACTTGGTCGTGCACTTCGGCAGGCACCTCGCGACCGGCTGCCACGGCGAGCAGCCGGTCGCCAATGGGCGATTCGTCGGGGCGAGCGGCGGAATGCGGAACGATCTCGTGTTTGGTGGGCGCCTGCATGCCAAATGGACTTTCTGGAGTTACCGGAGCGGTTTCGTGGCGTCGGGAATCCTACCGCATGGACAAGGGGCGGCTCAAAACTGCTGGGCGACGAAGCGGCGTTTCAGTCGGGAACGAAGCCAGATCGCGGCAAGGTTCAAGAGTGCGATGATCGTGACGAGCAGAAACGTGATCGTGAATACCATCGGCTGGGCGGCCTGGCTGTTGGGGCTTTGGAATCCCACGTCGTAGATCAGGTAGGCCAGATGCATGAACTCCCGCTCCGGATGGATGAACGGGAAGGTGCCGTCGATCGGCAGGTCGACCGCAAGCTTCTTCACACCGACAAGCATCAGCGGCGCCACCTCGCCGGCGCCCCGCGCCATCGCGAGGATCAGCCCGGTCATGATGCCGGGCAGCGCCCGCGGCAGCACGATCCGCCGGATCGTCTGCCACTTGCCGGCTCCGCAGGCATAGGAGCCCTCACGCATCGAATTCGGCACCGCGGCGAGCGCCTCTTCCGTCGCCACGATCACGACCGGCAGCGTGAGCAGTGCAAGGGTGAGCGACGCCCACAGGAGCCCGCCGGTGCCGAACGTGGGCTGACCGTCGGCCACGAGGCTGGCCTTGAAGAAGAGGTCGTCGATGCCCGCACCGATGACGTAGCAGAAGAAGCCGAGCCCGAAAGCCCCATAGACGATGCTCGGCACGCCGGCCAGATTGTTGATCGCGATCCGGATCGCGGTTGTCACCGGCCCGCGGCCGGCATATTCGCGGAGATAGAGCGCGGCCAGCACGCCAAACGGGGCGACGAGGATCGCCATGATCAGCGTCATCGCGACCGTACCCCAGATCGCCGGGAAGACGCCACCGGCGCTATTGGCCTCCCGCGGATCGTCGGCGAGAAATTCCTGCCAGCGGGCGAGATAGATGCCGAGCTTGCCCCACCACGAGAGCCGGTTCGGCTGCCAGGCGTGCACGATGCCATCGAGCGGCAGCGTCTGCTTGTCGCCCGACGCCGTCTCAAACTCCAGCCCCCAGCCCGCATTCTCCTGCCGCAGCCGGGCGGCCTCCTGATCGACCGCCTCGAGCCGCCCCGCGACCCGCGTTGTCACCGCCTGTTCGGCGGCGCGGGCAGCCGCGTAGTCGGGGCTGTCGTCCCCGGAACGAAGGTCTGCTTGGACCACGGCGAGCCGTGCTGCGCGGAGCTGCCGCTGCAGGTCGCCGCGATCGTGACGATCGATCCGCAGCGCCTCGCGCCAGCGGCGCCGGGCGGCGGCATGCAGCCGCTCGAAAGCCTGCCACGTCTTGCCCGGCCCCTCGGCAACCACCTCATCGCCATGCATGAGCCGGGAGGGAAAACCATGAAACCGTCCGCCCTCGAGCCGCTCCACGGCCGTCGCCCATTCCGGGCGGCTGCTGACCGCGATCTGCGCGTCGTCGAACCATTCGTAGTGGCTGCCGGTCAGTTCGAAATTTTCCGATCGCACGAGCCGCCGTGGCCCCTGCGCCGCCTGCTCCCGGCTGGAGATCTCGCCGAGCGTCTTGCGGCCATCGACGAGCTCGACGAGTTCGAGCGGCTGCGGCCAAAATGTGCTTGCACCACGCACCACGATGAAGCACAAGAGCCCCGTGATCATCGCGAGCGCCGTGGCGAGCGCTCCGCCGGTGAGCCAGACCCAGGGCTCGCCCTGCGCGGCGACGTTGGTGTAGGCGCTTCGCAGCCGGCGCCGCCCGCCCTTCGAACCCTCGGAGGCCGTCATCGCATCAGAGCTCATGCGACCTCCGGCGGAACCGCTGCCTGACGATCTCGGCCGCGGTGTTGACGACGAAGGTCATCGCGAAAAGCACAAGGGCCGCGAGGAAGAGCACCCGATAATGCGCGCTGCCGCGGGCCGCCTCAGGCAATTCGGTGGCGATCGCGGCGGAGAGGGTCTGGAAACCGTTGAACAGGTTCCACCCCATGAGTGGCGTGTTACCGGCCGCCATCAGCACAACCATCGTTTCACCGACGGCGCGGCCGAGGCCGATCATCACCGCGGAGAAGAGTCCACTCGCCGCCGCGGGCACGATCACCCGCACGGCGGTCTGCCAGGGCGTCGCCCCGGCGCCCAGGGAAGCGCTCCGTAGGTGGTCGGGCACGCTCGACAGCGCGTCGTCGGCGATCGTGAAGATCAGCGGAATGATGGCGAAGCTCATGCCGATGGCCACGATCATGGCGTTGCGTTGCACGTAGGTGCCGAAGATGCCGCTGCGAGTGTCGAGCCGTAGGGCGTCGCAAAACATCGCCGCGGCCGTTGCGATCACGACCGCGAGGGCGACGCCTGCGAGGAACGTGCCGAGCGACATGAGCGCCGCCTGGCCGCGGGACGAGCCAACGGTCTTCCGCCGCAGCCACGGGCTCCCGAAGCGACCGCAGATCATCGCCGCCGCGATCCCGGCGAGCGGCATGAGCGCGAGCACCCAGCCACCGAGCCCGCTGCCTCCGCGGCCGTCGAGCCAGCCCCGAAAATCGCCTTGAAAGAGCAGCCGTTCAATCAGCGGCGCGGCCCACCGCGCCGCCGCGATACCGGCCGGCAGAGCGACGAGCACGATCACCGGCAGCCGCCAGACGCTCAGGATGCTCCGCCAGCCTGACGGGAGCAACTGCCAGAGATGGGCGCCCACAAGCAGCGAGAGCGGCACGGTGAAGAAGCCGGTGATCACCGCCATCGCCGCCGGCTCGACCAACGGCGCGAAGACGAGCCCGGCAATGAACCCCAGCACCACGCTCGGCAGGCTCGCCATCATCTCGATCGTGGGCTTGACCCGCGCCTTCCAACGCGGATGCAGAAACTGGCTCGAGTAGATCGCCGCCAGGATCGCGATCGGCGTGGCGAAGAGCATCGAATACAGCGTCGCCTTGAGCGTGCCGAAGATGAGCGGTACGAGCCCAAACTTCGCCTCGAACGATTCGTGGCCAGTCGTCTCCCAGGCATGCACCGGCCCCGGATAGTTCTCGTACCACACCCGGCCAAAGAGCCCGCGGAGCGATACTTCGGGATAGCCGGGATCGAAGGCCCAGGTGCCGATGCCGCGGGCATCGGCGGCGAGCAGCCTGTTCTCGCGGGGCGACACGAGCAAGAGATCGGCCGGCGAGGCGAGCCTGCCCGCGGCCTGGCCATCGACCGAGAGCACGATCGATCCCGCCGTCGATTGCAGGAGCCGGATTCGCCCCGAGGCGTCGGCCGCCGCGATGAGCCGTGATCGTGGCGACCCTGCCAGCGCGGTGATGGCCCCCGCGCCGGCGGAGGAATCAGCGCCGGCGGAGGAATCAGCGCCGGCGGAGGAATCAGCGCCGGCGGAGG
>Ga0172376_10004528_pt1 | contig 15854 bp, 16 predicted proteins | sample Lak35m_FD_121114 | JGI IMG/M metagenome (GOLD analysis project Ga0172376, IMG submission 121114) | Freshwater microbial communities from Kabuno Bay, South-Kivu, Congo - kab_092012_35m | ecosystem: Environmental > Aquatic > Freshwater > Lake | place: Democratic Republic of the Congo: South-Kivu... | reverse complement strand
TAACAAGCGAGCTCTTCCCAGTAGGCCTACCAGTTTGCCTGATGTATCAACAACGGGTAGGCGCTTGATGCCATACTGGAGCATTAGCTGTAATGCCTCGTTGGGTTGGGCATCGATAGAGATGGTGATGACAGGCGTACTCATTAGTTGCGCGGCAGTATCTGTAGGTGCAGGCAGAAACTCAGATGAGGTCGAAGGTTGTCCAGACAAAAGGGAGCGCAGACGAGTCAATATCCCGGCGCGATTTGCAACATGGGTACGATGGAGTATGTCACCGTCTGTAATAATACCAACCACCTGTTGATCGGAATCTACTACAACGGCGCGGCGACGACCGTTTTTCTCCAAGGCTTGCAAGATTTCTTCTACGTTTGCATCTTGTGTAATGGTTGGTACGTCGCGGTACATTAAATCGCTGATTGACACATTCGATGGAATAAAATCTGATTCGATATCTGTTTCTATCTGATGTTTGTCTACTGCCCGCAAAATATCCACGCGGCTCACCCATCCGACAAGCCGCCCTTGCTCTGCTACGACTGGTAGTCGTTTCAGATGATGCTCGACCATGATTCCCGCTGCCGTTCTCAAAGGAGCGGTCATTGAAACAGTCATTACAGGTGAACTCATCAACTGAATGGCTGTCATCCCCTGGGATTTCAACACAGAGAGTCTTTGGGTGAGATTCAAAGCATCTACGTCTGTAGATGTATCGAGACGTGTGCTCAGGTTTGCTCTTCTTAGTAGATCACCGTCTGTAATGATTCCAAGGATTTCCCCGTCTCCTGTCACAACTGGGAGACTACGCTGTCCTTCTTTCAACACAAGTGATACTACTTCAGCGACATCAGTGACAGGTGATACAGTAATCACATCTTTCTGCATAATTGTGTGCACAGGTTGTGCTAATGGATCAGATCGACGTTCTATTTTGAAGCTTACACCGTCTACCTCAGCACCCATGGTTTCCGCAAAGGGTGTAATCATGATACTTTCCATGAGAGGAGGTGTCACGGAGGTTGGTTCTTCTCCTCGCTGTTCATCGAGTGTCACCGTCATCCCCAGTGAGGTGATCGCAAGATCTGCACTCCAGAAAATGTGATCTTCACCAAGTTCCGAAAGCACTGCGGCCCGCTGTAAAAGCAGTTGGACGCGTTCATCCATGGATGTGAGCAAAATATCCCCGCCTCCGCGTCGCTGTCGTTGAATGATCTCACGAATCACTTCAACTCCTGTGGCGTCGATCAGCGGAACCCCCCGAACCGACAAAATCAAGATTGTATCAGGTGTGTCATGTCGCTCGACAAATTCAACCAATCGTCGGGCTGCAGCAAAAAAGAGAGGGCCACTCAAATAATATACAGCGACTTCGTGCCCTGGATGAATGAAATAGTTACCACTATCGTTAAGACGTTCGGCCTCAATCGGTCGACGGGTGATACGCAACTCGCTCATTTGAGCCATGAAAATCAGAGAGCTAATTCCAAACCCAATAAGAATAGCCTGTGTCAAATCCAGCGCAACGGTGGCTATCAATGTGATTGAAAAAGCAATGATGGCATGTTTGAGACGGTGATGAAAGTAGAAACGGATCGTGTGCCATTCATTCATACGCCATGCTGTTACCAGCAGTACACCCGCCAATGCAGCAAGCGGTACAAAGCCGATGATATTTGCAAAAAGGAGAGCGGCTACCAACAAGGTCAAGCCGTGCAAAATCGGCACCAGTCGTGTAATTCCTCCACTTTTGATGTTGACACTTGTTCGCGCGATTGCTGCTGTGGCGGGAACACCCCCGAAAAAGGGAATGACTATATTCCCAATACCTTGAGCGATTAACTCTAAATTGTTGTTCAGCCGAATGCCCGTCATATTACCGGCAACGGCGCCACAGAGCAGGCTTTCAATTGCCCCTAAGGCGGCAATGGACATCGCTGGTACAACGAGGCCACCCAAATCACTCCAGGGTATGGTATCTAAGTTGAGTCTGTTCTCTAACAGGATTGTGCGTGGAATATTTCCAATGGTTGGGACGTTCCAGCTAGTTATAATCACCAGCAGGGTGGCCAAAACAATGCCAATCAAAGAACCTGGCACCTGTTGTCCCCACTTAAATTTGGGCCAGATTATCATAGTGACAATGACAACGAGTGCAATGATGATGGCCGCAGGAACGGGTTCTATGCCATGTTCTGCATAGTACATTAATTTCTCAACAACGTTCTCTGCATTGGGTGTTTTAATCCCTAGAAAATTATCGATCTGCCCAAAAGCAATGATGATGGCGATTCCACTTGTGAATCCGGAGATCACAGGGCTAGGAATGAGGGCGACAACGCGTCCTAGACGGAATACGCCGAGTAAAAACATCATAATGCCGGCCAATAGTGCCGCGAACCACATACCCTCCAATCCATAACGGCTGACCAGCACAATGAGAACTGCTGACATCGCGCCGGTGGGGCCTGATATTTGATAAGGCGCGCCTCCCAATAACCCAATGACAATGCCAGACAAAACGGCTGTGACTAGACCAGCGGCTGCATCTGCACCTGATGCAACACCAAATGCTAAGGCAAGCGGTAGGGCAACGGCAGCGACCGTAATACCAGCTAGAACATCCTGCCGGAAGGTTGCCATGGTATATCCGGCGAATTCACGTCGCCACATTGTGAACCATTCATTGATCAGCATACTTTGTCTTCTCTTTTGCGTGGGGATTACCCGGTTGCCGGTTGCTGCGTCAAACTTCGCTATGCTCATCATTCAACTGTGTTAGCATCGACTGTGTATCAATCAGATGATTATTGAAGATGGACTGTGCCACATCGAGTAGATCGAAAATCATTGAATCTCTTGCCCGATAGTAGACGGTTGTTCCCTCTTTTCGGGTCTCAACGATGCTTCGATTGCGTAGAACAGCGAGATGTTGTGAAACACTTGACTGATCCACTTGAAGAATGGTCTGCAAATCCTGCACGTTTTTCTCCTCAAAACGAATCTGTTCTAGGATTACGAGCCGAATTGGATGCCCAAGTGCTTTGAAAAACTCTGCCTTAAACCGATGTAATGGTTGATTCATGAGTAGGTCTATCTCCTTTTAACTTTAGTTTCCGGTAAAAGAGGGTCAGGCCGCACGTTTTTGGCGAACATGAGCGCTGATGCCCTTGGGTAAATGGTGAGTGACCGAGTTCTTTTCTCGAAGTAGCGGCTCAACAGAGGTAAAGATTGGAAAATCAGCCTGTTGTAACACCCTGCGTAGCCGACCTGGGGTGCGCTTGGGTGAACGATCCCAGAAACCTGTCTGGAAGGGTGGCAAGGTAGCGGCCAGATAGGTCAGCATATTACCGGCGAAGAGAGCGAGTTCAGGCAGGCGGAAACAGCTCTCTTTGGAGAAGACAAAAGAACGATGGAGGCCGATCATCTGCTTGGCGGAAAGGGGCGCCTGTTCAACCGGCCAGCGGTCGCGATAGATCAGGTAAGGGATATCTGCCGCACAAATCAGGTTGGTGGCCAGAAGTAAGGGCGTCTTGTAAGCCGGGTCGGTGTAAGCATAGATGGCAAAGGTTTTGTTGAGTGGGTCAACCTTTGTGTCGACGGGAACCAGTTGACACCAGATGGCGACCTGAATCGTGCGCCCGTCATGGACAAATTCTGCTTCGTGGTCGGGTGTGGTCGCCGCAATCTGCCGCTCTTTCCATCGACGAGGGAGTGGGCGCACCCGTTCACCATACTCAGGCCGCCGCCCCCTGCCCTTGTACTCGGGTAGTTGGTTACGACGAGCCGTGGCATTGTTCGCCAAGCGGACAACATAACGCTCTACACCGGCCACCTGCAGTTCACTGATCTCGAATTCGGCATCAACCACAATGACTTCGTCGGCGTGGGCCGCAGCCTTCGCTGCCTGGAGCAGTTCGAGGCGAAAGTCTGCTTTGCCTACTTCCGGTTGACAGCGTACTAGACGCCGCAGCAGTGGAATCCGTTGCTTATCGACTTCACCAGACAGCGTCATCACGCCCAACACCACCGCCGGCAATGCTCTCTGTGCCAGACTGTGAAAGTGTTTGCCCATCCACCCTTGCAGTTTGGGTCGCCAGAAGCCGGTGATGTCTACACCCAGCACACTGTATCCGGCGTAGCGTCTGGGACGCCACTGATTCTGACTGGCGACATAGATCGCCCACTCGGTCAGCAGTTCGTTCACCGTCCAACTTCCTTGACGCAGTGCAGCCCAACTTCTGCGCACTGCCTCTTTCGTCAGCCCATTCATGTGCAACGCCATCACCACTGCACCTCGACTTTGCAGAAATGAGCCATTCATCATGACCCACATCATATGCGCCAATCCAAGATTCGTTCCCACGGGCAGGATTTGCAGCACAAATGCGATTGCGTGTACAGTTCTTTCGACGGCGGTTAGCATAGTCCACTCCTTCAGGTATTGGTCTACCGAATTGTGGACTCCTAACCGCCGTTTGTCATTTTTCGCCTTTCCTTGTCGCACTTTTACCGGAAACTAAAGTTATCATGTATCCCACGAACAGGTCGGTTTGTGCGATTGGTAGGATCGAAAATAAAAACAGCTTCTTTACCGTATAACCAACGCATTGCAGTGAAATCAAGGGAGTGAATCTCTGATTCCTTTTGTCCATGTAAAGGGTGATGTGACATAAGCATTAAGAAAAACAGCACAGCAAGAGAGAATAAATCAGTTTCTATGGATGGATACGCTTCTCCCCTTACTATTTCTGGTGCCATAAACATAGGAGTTCCAAGAATAGCAGAACTGCTTGTCCTGTTGATGCCAACGTTATCGTTATCGCATATGAGAGTTGCTCCTGTTTTCGGATCTAAGAAAACATTACCCCAAGAAATATCACGGTAGCAAAGGCCTGCAAGATGCAGTAAACGGAAGTTTTGTGCCAATTCGAAGCCCACTGTACAAAGAACCTCGAATGTAGGAGTAATTGATCTGTTCATTAGAGCAGTTAAATCCTCAAATCGTTTTTCCCTTACATTCATTAAGTAACCAAAACTGTTGCCATAGCTTACTAATTCTATTGGCCATAAAAAGCGATCGCTTGGCGCACCTGCTTGAATAAGGTATTGGAGATTTTCTCGCTGGTCGGGAATAATGCTTGCTGGATAGTACCACTTTAAAGCATAGTCTTTACCCTCCATAGTCACTTGATATACCTCTCCTTGTCCTCCCGTTCCAAGGAGCTCCGTTACTTCGATGGTGGTATTAGAAATTTCTGTCCGTAGCGTCTGACCTCTATTCAGCATCCTGGGCATTTTCTTGACTACCTTTTTCAACTGTTATTTTTGGATCGACTAGTTTCTGCTGTTGAGACCAAATAAATGCTACTGTAACGTCATCTCCGGAACCTTGTTTGGATGTTTGAGTTAGCCATTCCTCAAGATTTTCTTGGATATATTTTGCTCCATACTTATGAAGACGATCTAGATAATCTATTCCCGCCATGTGAAAGTCTTCGTCTGATTCAAAGGAGTTAACATATCCATCGCTACAAACTAGAAAGAGCATGGGGCTGGACGGTTCAAACATCAGGAGTGAAATCTTGAAATCCTGTTCAGCATACTTGCCGGCAAGAGAAGTAGTTTCCACTCCAAGTAATCTTTGATCACGAGGAATCGGCTGGGAAACAGTTCCATCTTCTTCCACGACTAAGATGGCGCCATCACCTATTTGACTCAAAATGGCAAAGTTGTCAGTCACAAACACTGTGAGGAGCGTTGTTCCATACAATCGAAGTATATCTGAGACTTTTAAGTCATTATTGGTCACATCAGATTCAAGATGTAGTTGCAGAACAGTGTCTTGCCATCGCCTACGCAGATCTCGAGGAATCTGTAGCTTGGCAAGGCGATATCTTTGGGCCATGTTTAAATACAATGATGCATCAGGTACGATTAGACTGTGATAGAGAGCAGTGAACACATCACACGCAGTTTCAACCGCGAGGCGAGCGCCAATCGCGCTGTACGGAGCTGTCGTGCTACCATGTCCATCGGCAACAGCAAGTACAGAAAACCCCTCTTCAGTCTTTTGTCCCCAGGCATCTTGGAGAGGTTTATTTTGTAGTTGATGTGTAACTCCTCTAACACTCTTACCCCAAATCCACCATGAAGTTGTCACCCTGTCGTTCATCTAGTGCCTACCCTACCATGGGGGAATGGGGCCGACTATTGGTGGAGAAGGCGGCTTAGGGATAAAGACATTGGTTCCCCCTTGACTACCTGTAGCCTGTGTTGGTGGCATCATGACGCTTTGGGTTAGTGTTACTGTTGTCCAAAGAATAAAATCAGCTAACTGATTTGAAGTGAGCGCAACTAATACAGGGATCTCAGGGTTGTCTATAAACTCACGCAGCACATCCAGGTCAGCGTCACTACCAATGCCAATACCTGTACGAAGCGCTCGTTTGTACCAAGGTGTACTCTGCATGAGCTTTAAACCTGAACGATAGTCATCTGTAGGTTGTCCATCAGAAATCAGACAAAGTACAGGCGGTAGGGAACGCTCGGGCATAGGCGGCATGCGGAGTTGTTCGGCAACAAGCCGGAACGCTGCCCCCATGGCCGTTCTTTGGTCTCTGTATGCTTCGATACTTTGCCACTGAAACTTCTCAATCGGAGTTGGATTTGCTATATGCCAAGTCGCTGTGTCAGCAAACTTGATAACTTGTACTTGGAGTTCAGCTGTCGGATTCTTCGCTGCAACTTCACGCATCGGTGCTATAGCTTCTCGAATTGCTTGATTTAGAGAATCTATCTTTCCTGCCACAGTCATCGAACCTGAGCAATCAAGAAGAAAGAAAAAACGTACAGGGCGATGGGAGATTTTCCCACCAGGTAAAGATTGAGTATTCACTTGTCTCCCCGTTTGTTGAAAGCTGATTGGCTTAAAGAAGTCCCAATAAAACAGCGGCAGCTGCGGCGCCGTCATCGGGGCCATCATATCGACCTACAGCACGATCCATACTTGGGTTAGTGACGTTGGGCGTACCGCCTCGATAAATATATCCAGCCTTGTAAACGCCAATAACATAGTCGATATTTGTGCTGTTGCCCCGATAGATCACGCCACCTTGATATCGACCCACTATTCTGTCGATTGATGCAGATCCTCCACGGTAAATATACCCACTTTGATAAATCCCAATTTTATTGTCAATGGTTGCGCTAAATGCTCCTCGGTGTACAGAACCGTTTTGATAAGAGCCAACGCGGCTGTCTCTCGATGTGGTTATACCCTTATATAGGTAGCTCACTATTGTTGCCTCCTTTTGAAGTGGACGTACTTCTGGTGGTCAAAGTTGGATACCTATGTGCTTGAAATCTTGGTGAGCGTTTCTTGGATCTGTTTGACCTGGAACTCTAGGTTTTTGAGGCTGGCAAGTATCTCAGAGGCAATTGTAATATCTTCACTCTTCTGGGGAATATAGATCTCGTTTGGGCCAATCCAAATCAGTTTTTTGCCACCACAAACAGAGCACAAAACCACTTTCCCGGAATTTTCAACTGGATCAAACCCATGATGCTTCAGACATGTGATACATGAGGTTGCCCATCGAACTTGTTTGCACTCTCCTGTTAGGATGTCACAGTGAGGACAACTTTTTATCACACCTACGGCAGAGGAGGACGTCTCAGAATCAGAGAACTGTGACATGGTTCCTTTTCTTCTTGAAATCTAAATGAACTACCGGGAACCCCGGTAGTTTTGTATTTGAATCGGTAGCTAGAATGGATGGACCGGACGACGACAATGTGGAGGGCAATGAAGGTAGGAGGAACACCTGTCCGGCTAAGTGCAGTTTACTATAGGAACATGTAACTAACAACCCAATCTTCTTGCCTAGAATTACCCGTACGGACTGTGTAAGAGAAGAATACCCACAGGTGGTGGTTACAGACCATTCTCTTCAAGCACTTGCCGCTGTGCACGTTTAGCGGCCTCCAAGTACTGCTCGGCCTGGGTCAGGCTAGAGAGTCCCAGCGTCTCCTGAATAACCTTCAAATCGGTGCCCTTGGCTGCATGGTGAGTTGCCATCGTGTGGCGAAGACTGTGCACGCTGGCACGCTCAATGCCGGCCTTCTTCAGATACTCGGTGACCAAAAACTGCACAGATCGTTTGCTCAGTGGCCGGTTGTGCTGAGAGAGAAAGACGATGTCACTGGCAACTGATGGGCGATCACGTAGGTAGCGCTGTAGAGCTAAAACTGCCTTTTCTGTGAGCGGGATGGTATCAAGCGAACCAGAGCGTCGCCGAACTGTGACGAATGCTCCCTCACCGCCAGATCGAGGCAGTGAGATGTCAGACAAGCGCAGGGCGCTCAATTCAGAGAGCCGCATCCCAGTCTGTAGAAAAAGCTGCATCAGTGCCGTATCTCTCACACTGCCGCTACAGACATAGAGCAGTTCCTCGTACTCTTCTTTGGATAGAAACCGTGGTTCAAAGTTAGGTGGTGGGGGAGGGATTAACTCTGCCGTCACATCCTCAGTAGTGACACCGTAGGTCGACAGAAACTTGCAAAACACCTTGATGGCAAAACTCTTGCGCCTGATCGTGCTCTGCTTTGCCCCCGCTCGTTGCAGTGCAACTTGAAATCCTCGGGCATGTGTTAGGTTCACCTCAGTAACTGCCTGCACGTTCTGACTTTCCAGGTACTCAATAAAGTCATCAACGTCTTTGCGGTACTCACGCCTAGTTCGTCGGGAAAGGTTGCGCTCAAGCATACCCACATACTCAAAGAGGTTGGCTGCTTCATAGATAGACTCGACACTAGAGGGGGAGTGGTCTGACATACTTGAGATTTTTCCACACTTTGCTACTGCGTCTAACTACAATCTCCTCTTATAAGGAAAGCGGCGCCCCGCACACCTGAAAGGAGGGCAGGTGGCGTCTAACTGGTAGTTAGATGTAGTAGAAAGGTAGCAGGTGGGGATAGGGGAGGTCAAGAGCGGATTTGATGGGATAGTAGATTTGTAATGAGCAAAAGGTTGTATACCAGATATGAGTGCGCTCAGCTAAAATTTCCTCACTTGGATGCAGTTGTTAACGATCAACGCCAGAAGGCCAAATGACTATAATCTCTTTCCCTTGCTGTTGCGCATACTGAACTGCATCAGCAGTTCCCCCTTTCCCTTTAGACTTTTGTCCATCCCAAACAGCAACAAGCATGTTTGAAAGGTCTATTACTCGATACCCTGCTTCTAGAAAAGCAGTTTCTGACGGTTGGTCGTGCTCAAGAACTTCTCTTGAACTGGCCTTTGCTAATAGACGCTGAAATAGCTCAAGATCTCTGCGGTTTTCGAAGGTTGCTTCATAGCCGTTGCAAGGAATAACAGCGTGAAGATTTCCGCCATACTCTAGCACTGTTTGAGCAAATACTTGGTCTGCACCAGCTGCAAGGGCTGACACTCCTGTAAATGCTTCTCCAAATGTACTGAGCGTCTCAATAATGGCAGTTTTTATATATTCAGCAGCTTCTTCAGGGATATTTTGATGTCCTGTCACGCCTACTATATTCATAGTGTGTTAAAGGCTATCAATAAAGGTCTCAATTCCTGACCATGTCCAAACAATAATCCGGTGTCCTTCAAGTTCTTTAGGCTTGGTTCTATCATCAGTGTATACCCATAAGCCGATAAGCTTCTTTCCCTCTTCTTTTGCACACTGAATTTCCCATTTCTCACCACTGGAACTGAGGGTATTTTTACTAATAAGTGCAATAACCCCATCCGAACGACGAATTCTCGTACGAACCCGGTCTTTCCAATTGGAGTCATACGGTTCTTTAACCGACATATCAACGTACTCAAACGGTGAGTTGGTATTAAGAGATTGCCCTTTGAGAAAATCTCGTTGCCGCTCATCCTCGATAGCAAAAGCGACAAAAATTACTTTCTTATCTGCCATATCCATCTCCTTTAACAGCTACTCGCGATACTTTGACTATAGACAAATTAGGTTCTGTTGACATTTCATGATGACAAGTAGTTTGGTGTAAAGTTCCTCTCCCAAGGAGGAATATCATGACAAACTACAAGATCAAAGATGAACAATGGCCGAAGATCATAGAGTTTCTACGCAATTACCGCGGTGTCTACGTTGGGCAAGAAGACGAATGCCGACGCTTTGTGGAAGCAGTTGTCTGGGTTGCCCGAACCGGTGTGCAATGGCGAGAGGTCCCAGAGGATTTCGGCAAATGGAACAGTGTCTACAAGCGCTACATGCGCTGGTGTGACAAGGATGTCTGGAAACACATGCATGCACACTTCGCTCAGGATGCAGACCTTGAGTATCTGATTCCAGACAGCACGGTGATTCGAGCTCACCCCTGTGCCGCAGGTGCGCCACGGGAAAAAGGGGGACCTCTGAGCAGGCGCTAGGCCGCAGTCGCGGTGGATTCACCACCAAGATTCACGCCGCCGTAGACGGTTTGGGCAATTCACTGCGCTTCTTGCTCACCGCAGGAAACCGGCACGATATCACTCAGGCAACGGCACTGCTAAAGGGGTTCCAACCTGACTACGTGATTGCCGACCGAGGTTTCGATTCAGATTCCTTCATAGAACAGGTTGTTGCTTCGGGTGCGAAACCGGTGATTCCCTCTCGCAAACGACGCACTCAGCCCCGTTGCTATGATCCACACCTCTATCGAGAGCGTCATTTGGTCGAGTGCTTTTTCAACAAGCTCAAGTACTATCGCCGTGTCTTCTCTCGTTTCGACAAGCTTGCCAATCGTTATCTCGGCTTCGTCTATCTTGCTGCTACTCTCATCTGGCTCAAGTAGAAATGTCAACAGAACCTAGAGCTTCTTCTCTTTGGCCAAGCGCCAATACTGATGACCAACTGCGGTCAGGCGGCACGATTTTGAATTCATCGCAGCATAGTACATGTGCTCCTCTCCCACTGGAACAACTAAGCCTACACCTTCATATTTCTGTAAATTCCTGAAGATTGCGACTTTGGTTGGATCGGGATCTGATGAATCAGGCTCGTAAGAAGGATTTAGTTGATGTTCTGTTTCAGGTGAGGGGAAATAATCCGTAATCTTTCGTAGAGTTTCCAGAGGAACTTGAGGATGAACCCAGCGTAAGGACGTAAACCGACTCACATTCGTTTTGAATATTGGACGCTGATCCCATGCTCCCAAAGCTTGATCAACGTATGCATATAGCGCCCCTGGAGTAATGTGACCGCGCAAATCTGCTGCACCGCCCCTGAGAGCATCAATAACTAGTGATGTAAATACACCGCTACCATTTACCTCCATTGCTGATTCTGAGTTACGGCTCGCTGTTAAGATTGACAAGCCTTCAGAAAGCTGGGCTACATGGCTACCTGATACAGCCGGTGTACCAAGAGCACCAGAGTGACAGCAATCGAGAATAATGATCTTATCCCTAGCTTTTGAATTGTTCGCTAGAGTAAGTATCTCGTCCATCGAGATACCTTCGTCATACTGGCGGTAATCCTGAGTAACTATGTATCCACCAACACTTGTAACAGATCCATGGCCAGAAAAGTAGAAAAGCGCCATGTCACAATCACCCTCAAAAAGCTGGTTTATTGCTTCTTTGAGAACGGGTTTGCTGAGAGTTTTCGGCGGAGATACGAGCAGTTTTACATTCAGATTGGGCGAACCATCCCCATTGCTCTCGAGAATGGTAGCTATGGCTGTTGCATCATTTACACACCCACGAAGTGGAGATGATGGGTAGTCATCAATTCCGACTATTAATGCCTTTTTCATTCTAATGTTGATCCCCTATTGCTGCTTAACCATCGTGCAAAACTAATGTTCTAGATCATACCATGAACCTCCGCTGTATGCCAAGGAAAATGGCATTATCCTTTGGGTATTTTCCAGATCTCTAACGAAACGCTGACATAAGAAGGGGAGAAAAGTGCCAAACTCTATTGCACGGACGCTTTGATATGATGGTATCAAGGTGATTACAGACCATAGCTATGACTGAGCAGCATCGCTACCAACTGGCGCTCATATCCGCAGAGACAATGTGCATGCTTTGGGAGGCTGAACACCAGAGAAGTGAGCATGACCTTGATGCCATGATGCGCCGACTGAAAGACCTGTCAGCATTCGCACTGATTCACTCAGAGATTTTAGAGCTTCAGGAAGGGGTTGAGATGCTGGCTATAGCCATGTTCTTTGGTGCCAGCAATGACGAGCGTTTTCACCCAAATCAGGAGCGGTTGCGACACATCTCAACAGAGACGATAATCTATCAGGGTGACGCGCAGAAGGTTGCACGCGAGATACGAAGGCGTTTATCGTCATCTGCACCAAGTGATACCAATGCATCCCCACAACCGCGATTGCTGTAAACCTGAGAATGGATTCATTTCTATGCAAACAAGGCAGAGGGTTTTCACCCTCTGCCTTGTCGGAGGGGTTATCCCCCCTCCTTGGCGCAAGCCTGGCTACAATAGCCAGCGTGCTGCTCAAACTGGGGCTTGATCTCTACGCCATCTTGGTCGTAGTTGTTACCATCAAAGCCTTCGACGCCACATTGTGGGCAAGAGAACCATTCTCGAAGATTGCCTTCATCGTCAACCATGGCCACCCGGTAGTCTTCATCACAGAGAAAGACACACCCACTGTGGGTATTGAAGTTGAGAGTTACTCCTGGCCCTAGAATGGCGCAGCCTTCCTCCAGGTAGGTATCTAGCAGATCTCTGGCGATGACCAGTTCACGCTGACCAAAGCAGCTTAAATCTGTAGTTACAATGTGAGGCATCATAATCGCCTCCTTTCACTGCGCGCTCTATCACTGACCGCTCGTGTGCGCAGCCACGCACGGCACGACCAGACAGACACACGAAGTCAAGGGCGACCGACAGGACGTACTGTGAAGGGAAATGAAACTCCTTGACCGTGTGGCAGACTAGGCTGTTTCGTGCGTGGCTTGTTCTTCGATGCGCTACAATAGGGTTTATCTCTAAAAGACAACTATTTTTACGCACGGCGGACAATTAGAAATGCCTATAGTGGTGAAGAGGTTGAAGGTTGTTGTGCTAGTAAGTCTTGATGGATGTCCTCCTGTAGGCGACGAGCGGCGGCTTCAGCGCGCATGCTGGGGATGTCGGCGCCGAACTCCAAGATACGACTGTGGTGAACGAGCCGGTCAATGGCTGCGGCCGTGGTTAGGGGATCTTTGAAGATCTGTTCCCACTGCGAGAAGACGAGATTGGAAGTGATGACGACGGTGCGGCGTTCGTAACGTTCAGAAAGGAAAGTGAAGAGCACTTCCATCTCCTCACGGCTTTGTTGGACGTAACCGATGTCATCGAGTACGACAGCCTGAAAGCGGTCAAAACGCTTGAGTTCGCGGTCAAGCTGGTGTTCCTGTTTGGCGCGCAGGAGAAGATCGACGAGTTTGTAGGTAGGTGTGAACCAAACAGTGAAGCCCCGTTGAATCCACTCGTAGGCGAGGGCGGCGGCGACATGGGTTTTGCCGGTGCCCGGAAAGCCAAAGAGCAAGATATTTTCAGCCTGACGCAGACACTCGGCTTGGATGAGCATGGGCAGTTGACGACGAATGCGTAAGGGCAGCCGTTGCTGGTCAAGGGTGTTGAAGGTTTTGCCAGGTGGAAGATGCGCCTCTTGCAGCAGACGAGCGATGCGGCGTTGGGTTCGTTCGTCCACCTCTTGCTCAAGCAAGTAGAGCAGAAAGGTCTCAAGCGACCACTCCTGCTCTTGGGCGAGGGTCAAGGCCTGGGCAACCAATCGTTCCATGGTAGGCAGGCGAAGTGTTCTGCATTGTTGGCGAATGTTGTCCACGCTTAGCATCGAGCGCCTCCTGACAGCAGCGCATCGTAGCGACGCAAATCCACTTGGACGGGGATGCTCATCATCACCGTTGGTCGTGAGGGTCCAACCATGAGTTTTTCGAGGTGGCTATCGTCGAAGTGCTCACCCTGCTCCAATAGCAAAGTACAAGCTGCGGCCACTTCGCACTCTAGATGCTTGGCGGCCAGGTTGAGAATGCGCAGATAAACCAGGTCTGCTTTGCGCTCGCTGTACCACACATTCAACTGGTCCCATGTCTGGCGGAAGACCGGTAGCGGGAAGAGTGCCTGCTGATAACGATAGTTGCGGAAACCACCTGGTTTGCGCAGAAGCGTACCGACCAGGTGTCGATAGTTGATGTCTTCTTGGAAGCGCCCAACCAAGCGTGGCATCGTCTGCACCAGTTTCTGTTGATAGTAGACTTCCAGGTGCCACTCGTGTTGGTGAACCACAACTTCATACCCGATGAGACTGGTCGGCACAGAGTAGGTGTTGGTCTGAATGCGAATCAAGCTGCCCGCACTGACCTTGATTCGGCGTTCGCGGTAGGCGGTCAGGGGCGGCTTGGCCAGTGGTCGCATCGCCGCACATTCTTCGGTCAGGCGTTCCAGCTTAGTCCGGTTTCGCCGTTCCATCACTTCATCGATGAAGTGCGCATAGGCTTCGACGGTTGGAAAGTCTCGACTTCCACGCAAGAGCAACTGCTGCTTAATGGCGCGTTTGACGCCACCGTTGGCCGCTTCAATGTCGCCGTTTTCATCTGGTGCACGCACGTGGGTGACACAGGGTTCCATGCCGTAGTAGCTCATCAGTTCCTGGTAAAGTGGGTGGTAGGGACGTCGTTGTTCTGCTGACGGCTGTGGCTTGGATTTTAGTAGGTAGGTGGCTGCCGTCGAATTGTCGGTCTGGCATCTGTGTGGAACATACCCGAGTTTATGCAGTGTGCGCTGGATGCCGCCGCGCAACGCCAGCACTGACTCAGACTGGGCAAGACATCCCCATTCCCAGTTTGAGTAGGTCAGCACGCAGTGGATGAGGATGTGGTGGAATGCTTCACCTGCAATCGTCACATCCAACTCGGTCAGCCAGGTACCGTCTACTTCCATCAGGTCACCAGGCTGATGCACCTGCGCTAAGGACGCTATCTGCTCTCGGTTCAGGGCACGCCAGTCATTCACACGTCGTTGCAGTGTCCGTACCTGACCGGCTTGGTAGCGCTCTGGATGCTGTTCACAGAGCCAGTCAAACAAGGCTTTGACTTCCAGTCCAGGCAACGCCGTCAACATCTGTTCAATTTGTGACCAATCCTCCGCAAATGGATCCGTCCGTGTTCGCCACTGCCGAGCTTTTTTCTGCTCGCTGGGCAGCTTCCCACTCTTTTCGTACTTGCGTACCGTCTTCGTGCTTTTCACATTCGCCTTGAGGGCGGCCTGCTGTTGTGTCTTCCCTTGTGTGCGTTCTTTCATGATCTGCCTCACTTGTGCATCTGTGCATGTCATCGGCTTCACTCCCCTGGGGTTTTCTAGGAAGTGTACCCGACTTGCCGTTTCTCAATGTGGGCAAATCTATTTGTCTGCCTTGGGCATTTCTAATTGTCGTTCAAAGGTTTATGCTGCAATCAGTTCTGGCCAGCTTGAGCACCGGCCTGGCGCTCCGCAATCTCTTGGACTTCTTGACCCCAGATTTCCTGCGCTCGCTTCTTCTTCTCTACAAGAATCTCAATGCTTTTATCCAGAAAGAGCGCGGCCTCTACGAGATCCTGGAGTACGAATCAATCCTGGATCTCTTCGATGAGCGCGGAAAAGTGGCCCGGCTGACCAAGCGCCAGAGAGTGAAGTTTTTACAAGATTCTGTATTGGCATTTCAAGACTATGGGTGGGGAGATGGTGAGACCTTTGCGTCTTACACCTGCTCACCGGGGGTGGTGGTTGATCGCTATCAGGAGGGCGACCGCTGGAATCTGCTCATCTCTCTGCGCGAGACCAAGAATAGCGGCGACGTCGAGG
>Ga0172376_10004526_pt1 | contig 15854 bp, 17 predicted proteins | sample Lak35m_FD_121114 | JGI IMG/M metagenome (GOLD analysis project Ga0172376, IMG submission 121114) | Freshwater microbial communities from Kabuno Bay, South-Kivu, Congo - kab_092012_35m | ecosystem: Environmental > Aquatic > Freshwater > Lake | place: Democratic Republic of the Congo: South-Kivu... | reverse complement strand
GATAGCGAGATGGTGGTTTGGTTTTCTTCTGGCGTGGGATTGACGCGTTTTATTCGGCCTGTGATGGCCTATACCTTACCGGTGGTGGCGGTCATCGCCTTGTTGAGTCTGGTGTTGTCGCCGTGGGCATGGTCGCAGGCGGATGAGTTCAAGCGCAGGTTGAATAGCCGTGACGATGTCGCTGCGGCGGCACCTGGGGTGTTTCGCGAATCCAAGCAGGCTGATCGTGTGTTCTTCTTGGAAGAGGTGGATACCGAGAAGAAACGGGTCGAGAACATCTTTGTGCAGTCGGTACAAAATGGGAAAGACGGCACCATGGTGGCGAAAGAGGGCTATCAGGAGACGGCGGCAAACGGTGATCGTTTCCTTGTGCTATTGAAAGGTTCGCGCTATGAGGGTGTCCCAGGACAGGCTGATTTCAAGATTGCCGAGTTCGAGCGTTATTCGATTCGTATCGAGCCGGTCGAATTACCTCAAACAACGGGCAATCGTCGTGCCTATTCCACCTTGTATCTGATCCAACATCCCGATCCGGCGAACCAAGCGCAATTGGTGGAAAGGATTAGCTTGCCTTTGGGAGCATTCATGTTGGCACTGCTGGCGATACCGTTGAGCTATGTGAATCCGCGTGCGGGCCGTTCGTATAGTTTGATCGCGGCCATCGTGCTCTACATGTTCTACAACAATATGGCGACCATCTCCGTCTCTTGGGTGGCGCGAGAGAAAGTAAGTATGTTGGTTGGTCTATGGGGCATTCATCTGGTCTTGCTAGCGGGGACGATGGTGTATTTCTATCACCGTAGTTCGCCTTTCTCTTGGCGCAGGTGGCGGCAATGAATTTGCTGACGCGGTATCTGGCCAAAGAGATCTATCTGAGCGTGCTCATGGTGTTTGCGGCCTTGCTCATGCTGTTCGAGCTACTGGACCTCATCAATCAAATGAACGAGATGAGCGACAGTAGTGGCTATCACATGGGCTACGTGTTGTTGTTCGTTTTGCTGACCGCGCCCAATCACATCTACGAACTGTTCCCGGTGGCGGTATTGATCGGCACCATCTTTGCCTTGGTGCAGATGGCGGCTAATTCGGAATTGACTGTGTATCGTGCATCGGGGGTCTCACTGGAGCAGATGATCCATGCGTTGCTGCGTATTGGTCTGCCATTCATGATTGCGTGTTTCGTGGTGGGTGAGTTCGTCGCGCCGCCGAGTCAGCATCTGGCCAAGCAGATCAAATTGAAGGCAAAGAATGCGAATGTGAGTCTGAGTGAGTTCCGTTCCGGAGTGTGGGTGAAGGACGAAGGCAGTTTCGTGAACGTGAAGGCTGTGCTGCACGACACGACTTTGTTAGGGGTCAGCATCTATCAGTTCGACGAGCGCTATCACTTGCGTAGCATCACGGCGGCGGAGCGTGCCTCCTACCAGAACAATCAACGCTGGGAGCTGACGGGAGTCAAACAGACCAAATTCAATGGAGTGGGGGCGACCGCCAATCAGTTGGGTGCGATGGAGTGGCGGTCATCTCTCAATCCCAACATCTTCACGGTGCTCTTGATCGAACCTGAACAGATGTCGGCTTGGAGTCTGTACCAGTACATCCAACATCTCGACGACAATAAGCAGAAGACCTCGCGCTACCAGATCGCCATGTGGAACAAGCTAGCTTACCCGTTCGCAGTGTTAGTCATGATGTTGCTCGCTTTGCCCTTTTCCACCTATAACAAGCGTGAAGGCGGAGTGAGCGGCAAGATATTCTTGGGGGTGGTGCTAGGACTGGGATTCCATTTTTCCAGCCGCTTGTTCGCCAATCTGGGAACGCTCAAGGATTGGTGGCCTGTATTCAGCGCGACTGCGATGATCTGGATATTTTTGGCGCTGGCGCTGGCGATGCTGTGGCGGGCCGAGCGCCGCTGAGGTGGTGTCTTACTTGGTGGGGCTGTTGGGTTCGACCTGTTGCTCGCGCACCATCTGTTTCACTGCCTCGCGTTTTTCCTCGGGTACTTTGCTGAAGGCGGTGAATTTCTCTCTGGCGCGATGGCGTTGTTCAGGGGTCAGCTTCGCCCATGTCTCCAGCTGTTCGTGCAGGCGTACTTGTTTATCGGGGGGGAGCTTGGTATAGCCTTTGGCGATGCCAAGAAAACTTTTCTGTTCTGCATCAGGCAGGGAGTCCCACGTTGTGGAGAGCGGCGCCAGCATTTGCTGCTGGTCTGCGCTCAGGGTGTTCCACGGTGCGGCCATACTGCCGAGAGGCATGAGCAAGAGGGCGGCGAAGAGCATACGAAACATCATGAAAATTCCTAATCTCTGATTCAGTCGACATACATATGCAAGGGCAAGTCGTCGGTCAGGATGGCGATGTCGAGTTCGCTGTGATCGCGCTCGAACGTGTTCTGCCAGTAACCTACCCCGCCGATCAGCACCACGGCCAAAAGTGCCGCCAGTCCCCAATTGAGCGCCTTGTGCTGATGGGACGCATGATGGCCGATGATGCCAAGTTCGTCCAGCCAAGCGTGTACCACAGTCGGATGCTTGATGCGTTGATGTTGCAAGGCGGCGCGCCGAGCTAGATAGAGTTTATCGGCGGTCGCTGGGGCGAGCTTGCTGGATGAACCCTCCAGTAAGTGGCCGATATCGTCGACGTTCAATTTGATTCGCATGATAGATCAATCCCTTTTTGTTTCAGCGCTGCGGCCAGTGCGTGCGTGGCTCTTGAGCAATGCGTCTTGACACTCCCCTCGGAACATCCCATCGCCAAGGCAGTTTCGGCCGTATCTAATCCGTCCCAGTAACGGAGCAGAAAGGCTTCGCGTTGACGTGCGGGAAGATTCATCAGGGCGGTTTCAATGCTCTCCAGTATCTGGCTTTGTTGCAGGTCTGCATCGGGCTGTAGGACGTGACTCGGACTCTCATCGTCTTCCAGCACGTCCAATGGGTCGAACTCTTCGTCCGCATGTTGCGGCGTGAAGGAGGAGAATAGGGTGAACCAGGAGGCGCGTACTTTCTGCCGGCGAAAGTGGTCCATGAGTGTGTTTTGCAGGATGCGATGGAACAGCATCGGAAACTCTTCGGCGGGCTTGTCGCCATATCTTTCCGCCAGTTTCATCATGGCCTCCTGCACGATGTCCAGGGCGGCTGCTTCGTCGCGCACGGCGAACAGCGCGTGCTTGTAGGCACGGCGTTCTACGCTGGCGAGAAAATCAGATAGTTGTTCGCGGCTGGACAAGCGGGGTCTCCTTGGGGGCGGCGCATGATAGCAAATTCCTGTAGGGACAAGGGTTTTCGGCGATTTTGGGCTGGATTGGGGTTGACCAAAACGCCGCCAACCTTTATCTTGCGCGGTCTTTAATTCGAAGCAATTCATAGGTTTTCGCTCATGGAACTGACCGGTGCAGAAATAACCATCAAATGTTTGCAGGAAGAAGGCGTCGAGTACGTCTTTGGCTATCCTGGCGGCGCGGTGCTGTTCATCTATGACGCACTGTTCCAACAGGACAAGGTGAAGCACGTCCTCGTGCGCCATGAGCAGGCCGCCGTGCATGCGGCGGACGGCTATTCGCGCTCCACAGACAAGGTCGGCGTGGCCTTGGTCACCTCCGGCCCCGGCTTGACCAATGCGGTCACCGGTATCGCTACCGCCTATATGGACTCCATCCCGATGGTGGTCATTAGCGGCCAAGTACCGACCAGCTACATCGGAGAGGATGCATTCCAGGAAGTCGATGCGGTCGGCATCACGCGTCCCTGCGTTAAACACAATTTCTTGGTCAAGGATGTTAAGAATCTGGCGATCACGTTGAAGAAGGCGTTCTATTTGGCGAAGTCGGGACGTCCGGGCCCGGTGCTGGTGGATATTCCCAAGGATGTATCCAACGCCAAGACCGAATTCGTCTATCCCGAATCCGTCAGCATTCGTTCCTACAATCCGCAAACACATGGCGATATGGGTGCCATCAAAGAGGCAGTCAAGCTGTTGCTGGAAGCCAAGCGTCCGATGGTTTATGCGGGGGGGGGCGTGGTGTTGTCCGATGCGTCCGCACAATTGACCGAACTGGTGCGCAAACTGGGCTTCCCGGTGACCAATACCTTGATGGGATTGGGCGGCTATCCCGCGACCGATAAGCAGAATCTCGGCATGTTGGGCATGCACGGCACTTACGAAGCCAATCTGGCGATGCAGGATTGTGACGTGTTGCTGGCGGTAGGCGCACGCTTCGATGATCGTGTGGTCGGCAACGTCAAGCATTTCACTTCGGTGCCGCGCAAGATCATTCATGTTGACATCGATCCGGCCAGTATCTCCAAGCGCGTCAAGATCGATGTGCCCATCGTGGGCGATGTGAAAAACGTGTTGACTGACATGCTGGGCGTGCTGGCTGCGAGCAAGCAAAAGCCAGATGCGGCCAATCTAAAAACTTGGTGGCAACAGATCGACACTTGGCGTAGTCGCAAGTCGCTGACCTACCGCAATTCCGACGAGGTGATCAAGCCGCAATTCGTCATCGAGAAGCTGTACGAGATCACCCGTGGCGAAGCGTTCATCGCATCTGACGTGGGGCAGCACCAGATGTGGGCGGCTCAATATTACAAATACGACAAGCCGCGCCAGTGGATCAATTCTGGCGGTTTGGGCACGATGGGGTTCGGTCTGCCGGCAGCGATGGGCGTGCAATTGGCCCACCCCGATGCGACGGTGGCCTGTGTGACCGGGGAAGGCAGCATCCAGATGAACATCCAGGAGCTGTCCACCTGCAAGCAATACAACATCCCCGTCAAGATCATCGCCTTGAACAACCGCTATCTGGGCATGGTGCGCCAGTGGCAGGAGTTCTTCCACGGCAATCGTTATTCGCATTCCTACATGGATGCGTTGCCCGATTTTGTGAAACTGGCTGAAGCTTATGGTCACGTGGGTATCCGTGTGGACAGACCCTCCGATGTGGAAGGTGCCTTGAAAGAAGCCTTCGCGCGTAAGAATGACTTGGTGTTCCTCGACTTCCGCACTGACCCGACTGAGAACGTCTATCCGATGGTTCCTGGCGGCAAGGGTTTGTCTGAAGTGATCTTGGCGGAGGATCTGTGATGCGTCACATCATCTCTTTATTGATGGAGAACGAAGCAGGTGCGTTGTCGCGCGTGGCGGGATTGTTCTCTGCACGTGGCTACAACATCGAATCGTTGACTGTGGCACCGACCGAAGATACGACTATGTCGCGTATGACGATCGTCACGCGCGGATCGGACGAGATCATCGAACAGATCAAAAAGCAGCTCAACAAACTGGTGGATGTCGTTGCGGTGATGGATCTGACCGACGGCGATCATCTGGAGCGCGAGTTGATGCTGTTGAAGGTGAGTGCAGTGGGCGAGGCGCGTGAAGAGCTGAAGCGTATCACCGACATCTTCCGTGGTCGCATCATCGATGTTTCCAGTACCAGCTACACCATCGAGCTGACCGGTACCGGCTCCAAGCTGGATAGCTTCCTGCAAGCCATCGATCATGCACTCATCATCGAGACCGTGCGCACCGGTTCTTCAGGGATCGGACGCGGCGAACGCATTTTGAAACTTTAAAATACAGTTGCTAGTTGCTAGTCGTTAGTTAGTAGTTAAAACCCACTGACAAAACGACTGGTACTAACGGCTAATCACTAATGACTATTTACTAAAAGAGGCCAACATGAAAGTTTATTACGACAGAGACGCAGACCTTTCCCTGATCAAGGGCAAACAAGTGACCATCATCGGCTATGGCTCCCAAGGTCACGCTCATGCACAGAACCTGAAAGATTCCGGCGTCAATGTGACGGTCGGTCTGCGCAAGAACGGTGCTTCCTGGAAAAAGGTCGAAGCCGCTGGCATCAAGGTTGCGGAAGTGGCCGATGCGGTGAAGAACGCCGATGTCGTGATGATGTTGTTGCCTGACGAGAACATCCCTGACGTGTACAACAAAGAAGTTGCCCCCAATATCAAGGCAGGTGCTGCACTGGCATTCGCACACGGCTTCAACGTGCATTACAACCAAGTCGTGCCCCGTGCCGATGTGGATGTGATCATGATCGCGCCTAAAGGCCCCGGCCACACAGTGCGTTCCGAATACCTCAAAGGCGGTGGCGTACCGACCTTGATCGCGGTGTACCAAGATAAGACTGGCAAAGCGAAAGACATCGCCTTGTCTTACGCGGCGGCTAACGGAGGCACCAAAGGCGGTGTGATCGAGACCAATTTCCGCGAAGAAACCGAGACCGACTTATTCGGCGAACAAGCCGTGTTGTGTGGCGGCGCAGTGGAGCTGGTGAAAGCGGGTTTCGAGACCTTGACCGAAGCGGGTTATGCCCCCGAAATGGCTTACTTCGAGTGCTTGCACGAGCTGAAGCTGATCGTCGACTTGATGTACGAAGGTGGCATCGCCAACATGAACTACTCCATCTCCAACAATGCAGAATATGGTGAGTACGTGACAGGTGAGCGCGTGATCGCCGATCAAGCGCGTGCTGCGATGAAAGAGTGCCTGAAGAACATCCAGAACGGTTCTTACGCTAAACGCTTCATCTTGGAAGGCCGTACCAACTACCCAGAGATGACGGCACGCCGTCGTTTGAATGCGGAGCATCCGATCGAAGTCGTGGGTGGGCAATTGCGCGCCATGATGCCTTGGATCGCCAAGAACAAGCTGGTCGATCAGTCCAAGAACTAAATGATGTGAAGGGGAATGGGCAAGAGAGAAGGGGTAACCTTTCGTACTCAAGCTCACTTCCCCTGTTTTTCGTACTACGTCAAAGTCACCAACGGTGATAAAGTGTCCATAACGACCACCCTATTGGCAAGTCTCCGACCCTATGATCGAAACCAAACAGCGTGAACGAATGAACCTGCGTAGGCGCAGCATCTATCTGTTGCCCAACCTGTTCACTACAGCTGCCTTGTTCGCTGGCTTCTATGCCATCGTGCAATCGATGAATGGTCGCTATGAGATCGCCGCAGTGGCGATCTTCATCGCGATGGTGTTGGATGGCTTGGACGGCCGCGTCGCCCGCATGACGCATACGCAGAGCGAGTTCGGCGCGGAGTACGATAGCCTTTCCGACATGGTCTCCTTCGGTGTCGCCCCGTCTATCCTGATGTACGAGTGGGCGTTCCGCGACCTAGGTAAATGGGGGTGGTTCGCCGCTTTCATTTACTGTGCCGGCGCTGCGCTGCGTTTGGCGCGCTTCAATACCAACATCGACGTAATCGACAAACGTTACTTCCAAGGTCTGCCCAGTCCGGCGGCTGCGGCGTTGGTGGCGGGATTCGTATGGGTGATGTTGGACAATAAATTCACGGGCTATGAATTGCGTTGGTATGCCGCAGCCCTGACCGTATTTGCCGGTTTGAGCATGGTGAGTAGCCTCAAATACTACAGCTTTAAATCGATCAACATGCGCAAGAGCGTGCCATTCATCGTCATCTTCCTGTTTGCCTTGTTCTTCATTCTGGTATCAGTCGATCCGCCCTTGCATCTGTTCCTGCTGTTCTTTGGCTACTGCCTGTCTGGCTACGTCGTGGCCTTTATGGGGCTCCGCAAATCAAAAGCACCGCCGGCCCAACCTTAACTACGCGTCCAGAGCGTATCGCGCTTTCCTGCCGTTCGGTTCAGCACCCGACATAACACGAACAACAAGTCGGACAAGCGATTGAGGTATCGCCCTCCGTCAACGCTTGCGATCTCGTTTTGCGCAAGGTGGCAATAGTCTCGTTCTGCACGTCGCGCTACGCTGCGTGCCACATGACACAAGGCCGCAGCTCGCCCGCCACCGGGCAAGATAAATTCCTTCAAGGGCGGTAGATCGGCGTTGTAGTGTGCGATGGCTGCATCAAGTCGTAGTAGTTTTTCTGGCGCCAAGTCGGTGCCGGGCAAGGCCAAGGTCGAGCCTAGATCGAACAAGTCATTCTGGATGCGTAGCAGCTCGTCCCGGATCTCTTGCGGCAATGCCTCTGCCAACAGTACGCCGAGATGGCTGTTGAGTTCATCCACACTCCCCAACGCAGTGATGCGCACGCTATCTTTGTGCAGGCGTGTACCGTCTGCCAGACTCGTGCTGCCGTCGTCTCCCGTGCGTGTCACGATGTGGCTCAAGCGATTCGCCATCATTGTTTCTCCAAACAGCCGAGATAGATCGCCGCATCCGGTGCAGTCTTATGGCGTTGCGCCTGCCAGATCATCTCGCCCAGGCAATCCATCATCGCGTGCTGCGCTTCATGCTCGGATTCGTATTTCTGCGTGAGCCGAACGAAGTGCTCGCGGATGCCGTGCGGTTGACCGATGCTAATCTGCTCTTCGATGGTCAGGTGCATCATCAGATGCAGAAAAGGGTTCACCACAGAGCCATCGGCGGCGAAATCCTTATCTCGGTTCTTTTCCGCATCGTTGAAGATGGCGTGATACTCGGGATGCTTGTCGATCAGCTGCGCCGTCAGATCCTCTAGCGGTGACAATAATTCTTTAGCGCAGCGCTTGCGCCAAGATTCAAACAAGAATTGCCGTGCTTCATCGCGGGTAGGATTGAACATCACACTTCTTTCTCTTTGTATTCACACAGGTCTTGGATGATACAGTCGGGACACTTCGGTTTGCGCGCCACGCAAGTGTAACGTCCGTGCAGGATGAGCCAATGGTGTGCGTCGAGTTTGAATTCATCCGGTACGAACTTCAATAGTTTCTTTTCAACCTCTTGCACATCTTTGCCGGGTGCCAAGCCGATGCGGTTGCTGATGCGGAAGATGTGCGTATCAACGGCGATGGTCGGTTGGCCAAAGGCGGTGTTCAAAATCACATTGGCGGTCTTGCGGCCCACGCCGGGTAGGGCTTCCAGCGCCTCGCGTGTCTGCGGCACTTGTCCGTCATGTTGTTCCAATAGGATGCGGCACATCTGCATGATGTGTTTGCTCTTGGTCTGATATAGACCGATGCGTTGCACGTATCCGCGCAGTTCCGTTTCGCCGAGATCGACGATCTGTTGCGGCGTGTTGGCGACAGGGAAAAGTTCGCGCGTGGCGAGGTTCACACTCTTGTCGGTGGCTTGCGCCGAGAGGATCACAGCGACCAGTAACTCGAACGGCGTCCTGTGTTCCAGCTCGGTGGTGGGATGCGGATTCGCTGCTTGCAGGCGCAAGAAGATCTCGCGCCGTTTCGCCGCATTCATCCTTGCGCGGCCTCGCCAACCATCGTCGTGGTGGCGGGTTTGTTGCGCACCTTCGCTTCTGCGCGCAGATTCAGCCAGTTCTTGCCGGCAATGAGCAAGCCCAAACCAATGAACGCACCGGGGGGCAGGATGGCAAGCAGGAAGCCGTGATAATCAGGAATGACATGGATGACCCAGTCCTTGGCGCCTTCGCCGAGAGCCAAGTCGATGCCAGAAAGTAACGTGCCTTTACCAATGAGTTCGCGCACACCCCCCAGGACGGCGAGTACTGCCGTCAGACCCAGCCCCATCATAAAGCCATCCAAAGCGGAGGCGAGTGGTGGGTTTTTGGAGGCGAACGACTCGGCGCGCGCCAACACGATGCAGTTGGTGACGATCAAGGGGATGAAGATGCCCAGCACGACATACAGCCCATACATATAGGCGTTCATCAGATATTGCACGACGGTGACCAGCACCGCGATGATGAGGACGAACACGGGGATGCGAATCTCGTTGGGGACATAGCTGCGTACTGGGGCGATGGACGCGCTGCTCAATGTCATCACCAGCGTGGTGGCCAGCCCAAGGCTGACGGCGTTCACCAATGAATTACTGATCGCAAGCAGCGGACATAGCCCGAGCAGTTGTACGAGGCCGGGGTTTTGTTTCCACAGCCCGTTATGTGCGATTTCTCTGAACTCAGTTGCATTCATGGATGGCCTCCTGTGTCTGTGGCGGCGGTGTTCTGTGCGAAGAGGGGCTCACGGTGTTGGGCAAAGTACAGCAAAGCGCGATTCACTGCTTTCACAACCGCACGTGGGGTGATGGTGGCACCTGCCATATGCTCGAATTGGCCACCGTCTTTTTTCACTCGCCATTCTGCATCGCCCCAGACCGAGCGCGATTTCCCGACAAACACATTGATCCAAGGGTTCTTGGCGATGTCGATGTAATCGCCAAGTCCAGGCGTTTCCTTGTGCGAGACGACGCGCACCCCCGCCAGCTCGCCGTTGGCACGAATCGCCATGATGAGCGTGATCTTGCCTGAATAGCCATCGGGGGCAATCGCCTCCAGCACCACGGCCACCGCTTCACCATTGCGACGTGCCACATGGGCGACGGTCTGGCTGGTCGTGCCCAGCAAGGTATCCGCCTCGATGCACCGCTCGTCTTGCATGATGTCGTTGTCATAGTCTGAAGCGGGCAAGATTTGCGAGATCAGCTTGAGTTTTTCTGCTTCGATCGTGCGCTCGATCACCTCGTGCGTCAGTTCATGGGTGGCGGCCAAAATGGCGGTGCCGATGATGGCGAAGAACACGAGATTGGCTGCCGTCTGCAAGGTGGAGCGAACAATGCGTTTCATTTTCCCTCCTCCTTCTTGCCGAACACTTTGGGCTGGGTGTAGAGGTCGATCAGAGGCACGCAGATGTTCATCAAAATCGTGGCGAAGGCCATGCCATCTGGGAAGCCACCGAACACGCGAATCAAATAGGTGAGTACTGCTGCACCAGCGGCGAACAGGATTTTTCCTTTGGCTGTGGTGGGCGAGGTGACGGGATCGGTCAGAATGAAGAACGCACCGATCATGGCCGCCCCGGAAAACCAGTGGAACACGGGTGTGACGTAATGGGCGGGATCGTACAGATGAAACAAGCCCGCCAGCGCGAACAAAGTACCCAAATAGACCACGGGCAAATGCCAAGAAATGATCCGTGTGAACAAGAGATACAGTCCGCCGAGAGCGAAACCCAGCGCCACCATCTCACTGCCGTGCCCTGCCAAACGTCCGTAGATGGGCATGTCGCGAATCTCGTTCACCGACAGCCCTAGATGCAGTTGTGTCTTGAGGGTGTCCAGTGGCGTTGCCATGGTCACCGCATCCAAACCGACACCAGCGGGCAATATGCCATGCAAGATGTAATCCAATTGCTGCGCGAAGCTGAGTTCCATACCGCCCAAGGCATGGGGGGACAACCAGTGCGTCATGTGTGCGGGGAAGGAGATGATGAGCACGGCATAGCCGATCATCGCAGGGTTAAACGGGTTGTTGCCCAAGCCGCCGTAGAGATGCTTAGCCACGACGAGGGTGAACGCTGTCCCCACGACGACCAGCCACCAAGGTGCAAGCGGGGGGATGGAGAGTGCGAGCAACCATGCGGTGAGCAAAGCGCTGTGGTCGGATAAGAAAGGTTTGAGCGGACGATCCCGCAACTTGAGCATCACGGCCTCGGTTGCTAAGGCCGTGAGTGAGGCGAGGGTGATCGAAACCAGGATGGCCGGGCCGAAATACCACACGTAGAGCGTGATGCCGGGGATGAGCGCAAGCAATACGCGCAACATAATCTGATCGACGCGGGTCGGGGCGGTGACAAAAGGAGAGCTCAACATTTGGCTGGATACCTCAACTGATCTTGTGTGGCTCGTCGTCGGCGCCAGCATCTGTCGCCAGTTCGAGTATCTTGGCGCGGCGCGCCTCGATGGCGGCGATCTCAGCCTGCTGCTCGGGCGTGAGTGAGTCCGTGTTTTTGGGATGCGCCGCTAACGCTTGTGCTTTTGCGCGTTCGATCGCCTCGTTGATGCGCATCTGCTGCGTGTCATCTACGCTGGGTGTGCTGGGAGCGGCGGTGGCCGCCGATCGGGAAGCGGCCTCGCGCTGAGCCAACTTCTCCGCTTTCTCTTGCTTCTCGCGTTCGATGCGGAACTGGCGGTACTCATGACGTTCACGTGCTCTGTCCGCCGCCAATTTTTCGGCTGAGCGTTCACGTATTTCACTTTTGGCGTAACGGTAGTACTGCACCAAGGGGATGTGGCTGGGGCATACGTAAGCGCAAGCGCCACACTCGATGCAATCCGCCAAACTCCATTCTTGCGCTTTGCCGAAGTTGTTGGACTTGGCGAACCAATACAAGTCTTGCGGTTGCAGCTCTGCCGGGCACACTTGCACGCAACGCGTGCAACGGATGCAGGGTAGGGCTGGGGGAGCGGGCGGGAAGAGCGCGTCCGATGCAGCAATGACGCAATTGCTGGCTTTGACCATGGGTACGTTCGCCGAGGGCAAAACCATACCCATCATCGGCCCTCCCATGATGTAGCGATTGGTGTCCGACTTGGCGGTGCTCAAGGCAACAAGATCAGAGAGGGTAGTGCCGATCAGTGCTTCATAGTTGCGCGGCTGCTCCACGTTGCCGGTGACGGTGATGATGCGTGAGATGAGCGGCTCACCGTCATCCAGTGCGCGCTTGACACTCAGCGCGGTCGCCACGTTGAAACATTGCACTCCGATATCGGTGGGCAATTTGCCGGAGGGCACTTCGAGTCCTGTGATTACTTTGATGAGATGTTTCGCGCTACCACCAGGATAAATCGTGGGAACAGCGACCACTGCGTAATCGAGTTGTGCGGCACATACCGCTTGGCGCATCGCGGCGATGGCTTCCGGTTTGTTGTCTTCGATACCGATGACGACTTCGTCCGCTTCGAGTGCGTGGCGCAAGATGAATATGCCGCGCACGATCTCGTTTGCACGTTCACGCATCAGCATGTCGTCACAAGTGATGTAGGGTTCACACTCCGCCCCGTTCAAGATCAGCGTGTCCACTTTAATGCGGTGGCGCAGCTTCAAGTCGCTTGGGAATGCCGCTCCCCCCAGGCCAACGATGCCGAAGTCACGCAAGCGTTGTTGCAATTCGCTCACGGAGAGCGCTCGGAAATCGACCGCTTCGCGTTCGATCCACGTGTCTTTGCCGTCTGGGATCAGCGTGACACACAAATCGGGCAAAGCCGAAGGGTGGGCGATCTGATGTAAGGCGATGGCGGTGATCGTGCCCGAAGTGGGGGCATGGACACTGCTTGATAGCATGCCGTTCGGCGTGCCAATACGCTGCCCTTTCAATACGTGGTCGCCGGTGCTCACGCAGGGCTTGGCAGCTTCGCCTGCATGTTGGCGCAAAGGGATTACCAAACTGTTGGGTAACGGCGCACGCACTATCGACTGATGCGTTGACAGCGCCTTGTGGGAAGCGGGGTGTATGCCGCCATGGAAGCGATGGAGCGTCCTCATGGGATTTTCCTGAGCGCGTACACGGGATGTTTCCATTTCCAATCCGTTAGCCTTTCTTCTACAGCAGGCATGCTGATGCAATCGACAGGGCAGGGAGCCAGACAAAGCTCGCACCCTGTGCATTCAGACGCGATAACGGTATGCATTTGTTTGGCCGCGCCAACGATGGCATCTACGGGGCAAGCCTGGATGCACAGGGTGCAACCGATACAAGTCTGTTCGTCGATGAAGGCGACGGCTTTGGCTTTGGGCATTGCATCCCCGCCAAAGGGTTTGTATTCCACGCCGAGCAGGTCCGCCAGTTTATGGATGCCTTCATCGCCTCCCGGCGGGCACAAATTGATATCGGCTTCGCCTTTGGCGATGGCTTCAGCATAAGGTTTGCAACCTGGGTAGCCGCATTGACCGCATTGCGTCTGCGGCAAGACGGCGTCGATCTTCTCAACGAGCGGGTTGCCTTCAATCTTGAAGCGGATCGCGGAGAAGCCCAATACGACACCTAATAACGCCGCAAGAGCGATCATCACCCACAACGCGGTAATCATTTCACCAAACCCGAGAAACCCATAAAGGACAAGCTCATCAAGCCGGCGGTGACCATGGCGATGGCGGTACCTCTGAAAATAAGCGGCACATCGGCACCTTCCAGTCGTTCGCGAATACCTGCAAATAAAACCATCACCAAGGTGAACCCGACCGCGCCGCCGAAACCGAACAGCAAAGATTCCATGAAATCGTGTTCGGCTTGGACGTTGAGTAAGGGAATACCCAGCACAGCGCAGTTAGTCGTGATCAGGGGAAGATAGATGCCCAGTACCTGATATAGCTCTGGGCTGGTCTTTTTGATCGCCATTTCGGTGAATTGCACGATCCCTGCAATGGCGACGATGAAGGACAGCGTCGTGAGATAAGCCAGTTCTGGCCCAAGCAAGTAATGACTGATGAGATAGCTTGCGCCCGAGGCTAAGGTAAGCACGAACGTCGTTGCTGCCCCCATGCCCAAAGAAGTCTCCAGTTTTTTGGAAACGCCCATGAATGGACATAGGCCAAGGATCTTGACCATGACGATGTTGTTCACGAACACCGTGCCAACGAGAATCAATAGATATTCAGACATTCCAAAACGTGCCGATAAGGGCTAAAGTAGGCGCGGATTATGCGCCGGAATGGTGCTTGCTTCAACCAAGGCGGCATTATATGGATATAACTCGAGATGCCGGCATTAGGCGGCTGCAACGGGTTTAGAATCGAGGCGATCAAAGGGGAATTGGTGACACCGAACCAAAACAACATACTTGCCAAGCTCAAGCTCAGTGGCCGTCTGCCCACCCCCAAAGGGGTGGCGTTGGAGGTCATCAATTTGACGCAACGAGAGAACGCCTCGAACCAGGACATCGTGCGCCTCATCAGCGCTGATCCGGCGCTGAGTATGCGCGTTATCAAAGCGGCTAACGTCTTGTTATCCAGTTCCTCGCGCCCCATTGTCACTATTACCGATGCCGTTACCGTTTTAGGCTCGCGGGCATTGCGTCAGCTTGTGCTGGGTATTGCCCTGATTGTTGATTACCAACATGGCCCCTGCAAACAGTTCGACTACCTACATTTCTGGGCACACTCCCTATTGACGGGTATTTATGTGCGACATCTCGCGGCCCTCTCGCGCTTGGCTGCGGAGGAAGAGATCTTTGTCATCGGCTTGCTTGGCGGAATCGGGCAATTGGCGATGGCGACGGTTTATCCGGACGAGTTCGGCAACCTGCTTTCTGCCGCAGAACGCCAACCCCTGGATGAGCTATATCGCAAAGAGAGAGAGCAATTCGGCTTTGAGCAAGCCGAACTCAGTGCGGCCATTTTGGCTGACATGAACTTCCCTGGCATTTTTCAGACTTTGATTCATGACTACCCTCAACCGGAAACCAGCCGCGTCGAAGAAGGTTCGCGCGAATGGCGGTTGATGAACATGTTGCATCTGGCGTCGCTGATGGCAGATCTGATGCTGAGTGCGCCTGCGGCGCGCAATCAATTGGCCAGAAAATTAAGGGTTGACGCTGCCATGATTGCGCTGGAAGAGGATGCCTTGGTGAAATTGGCGGACGAATGTGGGCGCGATTGGGAAGAGTGGGCACGCTTGTTGAACATGGGGGTGCGCCATCTGCCCTCTTTTGCCGAGATATTTCGTCAGCTTGATGAAGAGCCGGATGACAGTGGCATCCCGCAATGGCCACACGCCAACCAAGCCTACAAGATGCGCGTGCTGGTGGTGGACGATGACCGCGCCATGCGTGCCTTGTTGCAAAAGATGCTGGCCGCCGCCGGGCATCACGTGGTCGTCGCCGCCAACGGCGAAGAGGCCTTGGCGATGATTGAGAAAGAGCAGCCGCAACTCATCGTGACGGATTGGCTCATGCCGCAGATGGATGGCATCGCGCTGTGTCGTGCCTTGCGCAGCCGGCAGGAGAGCCGAAGCATCTACGTCATCATCGTGACCATGCAAGAGTCTGCGGATAAGTTGGTGGAGGCGTTCGAGGCGGGGGCGGATGATTATCTGAACAAGCCAATCACGCCAAAGATATTCTTTGCCCGATTGCGCGCTGCGCAACGTGTGGTGCAGCTGCAAGAAGAATTGGCTTT